>Ga0160453_100069_pt1 | contig 106591 bp, 83 predicted proteins | sample HID1971K_E6MG_FD_108228 | JGI IMG/M metagenome (GOLD analysis project Ga0160453, IMG submission 108228) | Enriched millipede-associated microbial communities from UW Madison campus, WI, USA - HID1971K_E6 MG | ecosystem: Host-associated > Arthropoda: Insects > Digestive system > Unclassified ...
CTTGCCTGCGACTATCTTCGTAATGACCTGTTGTTTTCAACAAATCATCTATAAAACAAAATATTCCTATAATTTTATCCTTGGTAAGCATCAGCCAGAGTTTTTTAGTTGTGGTAAACCAAAGTTCTCTTTTTTGATGCTTACTCTTTTAACTTTTTATCTAGCAACTTGAGTTAATTAGCAGTTGTGCATTAACCTATTGAACGGAAAAGCCCCTTTAGGGGTTTGGGGGTTGGGGGGCTTGCTTTTACCATCCTATCCTTCCCCTGCATATCTTTTCTTAATTCAATATCTGTAAAACCTTTGGTTTTTAACATTTCTATGGTTTCCAAGCCTAAATATTCGTTAATTTCAAAAAATAACAAGCCGTTTTTATTGAGTTTTTTCAATGCGAAATCAGCAATTGCCTTGTAAAAAATTAATGGGTCTTCATCGCTTACAAACAAAGCAAGATGAGGTTCATGAGCTAACACGTTTTTGTGCATATCTTTTTTCTCTAAGAACCTGATATATGGTGGATTACTTACGATTATATTAAATTCTACATCAGTTTGATAAGTTAGAATATTGGCTTCAATAAAATTGATTTCTGTATGAATTAAGCGAGCATTTTCTTTGGCTACAGCAATTGCATCTGATGAGACATCCAATGTCGTAACTTCAATATTTGGTAAATATCTTTTGAGTGTTACCGGAATACAACCAGAACCGGTACCAATATCAAGAAGCTTGGGGTTAGGAGTTTGGAATTTGTTGCTTTTGCTTTCATTGATAATCCAATCTACCAGTTCTTCAGTTTCCGGTCTTGGAATTAACACATGTTCGTTTACTTTGAAAGTTAGGCCGTAAAAATAGGCTTCTCCTAAAATGTATTGAATGGGGCGGCCAATCTTTAAATCATTCAGAATGGTTAACAGCTTTTGGAATTGAATGTGTGTTAAAGTTGTTTCTCTTAACATCATCAGCTTGGTTCTTGACACTTCTAAAATATGTCCTGCTGCCAGATTAAACAAAGCGATCGCTTCCTCTCTATCATATATTTGGCTCAATTCCAGCTCGTAATGTGCCTCTAATTCTCCTACTTTCATTGTGGTAAAACTAAACATAGTTTCTCTTTTTTGGGTTACATTTTCCATTTTACATCATGCATTAAACATCTTTAATTACTTTTGCGCTAATGGGCGATGAATTTTATATAAAACGTTGTTTAGAGCTAGCATCATTGGCTATTGGGCATGTGAGTCCAAATCCGATGGTTGGTTGTGTCATTGTTGCTGATGGAAAAATCATCGGTGAGGGCTATCATCAGGAATATGGAAAAGCCCATGCGGAACCGAATGCTATTCAATCCGTAATTGATCAATATGGTGATGAGGCAGGATATCTTTTAAAAAAAGCAACAGCCTATGTTAATTTAGAACCCTGCGCCCATTTCGGAAAAACACCTCCTTGTGCTGATTTATTTGTTAAACGTCAACTCCGGAAAGTTGTAATTGGAAATCGAGATCCTTTTTCTGGAGTAGATGGCAAAGGAATAGAGAAGCTAAAAAATGCAGGAATTGAAGTTATAAGTGGCGTTTTAGATGAAGAATGCAGGTATTTTAACCGCAGATTTTTCACAAGAATTCAACAACAAAGACCCTATATCATTTTAAAATGGGCGGAAACAGCCAATGGCTATTTCGCTCCAAAAGATGGTCATCAAAAATGGATTAGCGGAGCTTTAGCTAAACGTTTAACACACCAATGGCGTACGGAAGAAGATGCAATCCTTATAGGTAAGCAAACCGCTATAATAGATAACCCCCGATTAACAGCCAGGGAATGGCCTGGTAAAAACCCTGTGCGGTTGCTTATTGATAAATATTTGCAGGTTCCGCATTCAAATCACCTATTCAATCAAGAGGCTAAAACCATCATTTTTAATGAAGTCAAAACTGATGTGGTGGACCATGTTCATTACATCCAAATGGAAGATATGCAGTTTTATCTTGCACAAAAGCTTGCTTTTCAACTTTATTTAATGGACATCCAATCTGTAATTATTGAGGGTGGAGCAAATATTCTCAAACAATTTTTGGATAACAATCTTTGGGATGAGGCACGTATTTTCACCTCAGAAAATAGCTGGGATGACGGTGTGCCCTCACCTATTATAAATGGTCTGCTTAAAGAGCAAATCCAAGTTGGACAAGATAAATTATCTATCTATATAAATGACATAAATAAATGATATACATTATTTTAAGTATATTTTGTAGTGTAACAGTTGCCGTACTGTTAAAGCTTGCTAAAAGATATCAGATTAGTATTATTCAAGCCGTTACCTTCAATTATCTAACTGCTTTGATTTTATGTTTTCTCTTCTTTAAACCAGATGTAAAACAGGTAACTTCCACCACCGCACCCTGGTCAATTTATATCTCATTGGCTGTATTGTTACCTGCCATATTTTTATTCCTGGCAGCATCGGTTAAAAATCTGGGAATTGTTAAAACAGATATTGCGCAACGTTTATCTCTTTTTATCCCAATCTTAGCGGCATATTTTATATTTAAGGAAGATTTTGATCAATTAAAATTTATTGGCTTGGGTGTTGGATTCGCCGCTATATTTTTAACCTTTATCCGTAAATCAGAAAAACAAGCGAAACAAAACAAATGGATTTATCCGATCATGGTTTTCGTAGGGTTTGGTGTAATAGATGTACTTTTTAAACAAATAGCGCTTTATAAAGATTTACCCTATACAACATCACTTTTCACTGTTTTTTGCTTGGCTTTTTTGGTGGCTTTGATCATTATCATTGCGATGGTTATTACAGGAAAAACTAAAATCCAATTGGTTAATTTACTTTGTGGTTTCATTTTAGGATTATTCAATTTTGGCAATATACTTTTCTACTTAAAGGCACACCAGGCTTTGGCCAAAAACCCATCAACCGTATTTGCAGCTATGAATTTAGGTGTCATTGTGGTTGGTAGTTTAATAGGTATACTTGTATTTAAAGAAAAACTCAGCAAATTGAATTACGTAGGAATTACACTTGCCATAGCAGCAGTTATATTAATCACTTTATCCCAACAAAATGCTGTTCGATGACTCTTATAAAACCCTAGCAAGCAGTGCTGAAGGTATTTTCCGTGATAAAGGAAGTAAGTTTATAGCCTATGCCTACCCCATTCGTTTAGAAGATGAAGTAAAACCAATTATTTCAAATTTAAGAGCTGAACATGCAAAAGCCAGGCATTTTTGTTACGCTTATCGTTTAACTCCAGACCGTTCCATTTTTAGGATTAATGATGATGGAGAACCCTCTGGAACTGCCGGGAGGCCAATTTTAAATTGTCTTTTATCAGATGATCTGACTAATGTTCTGATTGTTGTGGTTCGTTACTTTGGTGGCACTTTATTGGGTGTTCCTGGTTTAATTAATGCTTATAAAAGTGCTAGTATAGAGGTAATTAAAGCATCAATAATAATTACCAAAACTGTAAATGATGTATACGAAGTTCATTTTGAATATTTGCAAATGAATGATGTGATGAAATTAGTCAAAGAAGAAAACCTAGTGGTTTTGACGCAAAACTTTGACACCAATTGCGTTTTAAGATTTGAAGTGAGAAAAGCTCAATTAAATCAGGTTTTAAGTAAGTTTGATAAAATTGAAGGTGTCCAATTGAAATATATACAGACGATATAAAAATTACTAACCACAGATAAAAGGATAAACACAGATTTAATGTTAAGATATCGGTGTCAATCTGTGCACATCTGTGGTCAAAAATAAACCAAGCATGAAGATATCAGAAAGCGATTTAATCATCAATCCTGATGGTAGTATATATCATTTAAATCTTTTACCCGGCGATGTTGCCGAAAATGTAATTACTGTTGGTGATCCTGATCGGGTTGTTGAGGTAAGTAAATATTTCGACAGCATTGAGCTTAAAAAAGGTAAACGTGAATTTATAACGCATACAGGTTATGTTGGTAAAAAGAGGATAACAGTACTTTCTACAGGTATTGGAACGGATAATATCGACATCGTTTTTAATGAATTAGATGCCCTGGTTAACATCGACTTCCAATTCCGTGAAGTCAAAAAAGAGCTTACTTCCTTAAATATTATTCGTATTGGCACTTCTGGGGCCGTTCAGCCTGATGTACCAATGGGCACAATTTTAGCATCTTCATTTGGTTTGGGAATGGATGCATTGATGAATTATTATATACAGGACTTATCTGGTGATGAACGTAGTTTACTGGATGATGTTAAAGCTCATTTTGGGCATTTAAAACATATAAACCCATACCTAACCGCTGCCAATGATACCTTATTAAATACAATTGGTCAGGATATGGCTAAAGGAATTACAATTACAGCTCCTGGTTTTTACGCACCACAAGGCAGGATTGTCCGCGCGAAAAATGCTGTTCCAGATTTTATAAGCTTGATAAATAGTTTTAAAAGTAATCAGCATCACATTACCAACCTGGAGATGGAAACTGCGGGGATTTATGCACTTGCAAAAGTGTTAGGACATAAAGCACTCTCTGTTAATGCCATTTTAGCCAGCAGGGTAAAGTTTGAGTTTAGTAATGAGCCTAATAAAATTGTAGATCGGGCAATTAAGATGGTTTTGGAAAGGATTTAGCTATGAAAACTTCTCGGCCTGTGTTTTCACGAGCCGAAACTCATATTTTTTAATGGGATATTAATTAAAAATGGTTCGTGAGGACACAAACCATGGCATAACAAACAAAAAACTAAACTTCAGGAATCCGCTCTTTTACCAACTCATTTCCCTCTTCATCCAAATAAACCACAGTCATTTCATCCATATCAATTACCCATTTCTCCACTCCTGCATCAGCAGCTTGCCTGCAAAAAGTAATATAATTGGTTTCGCCCTGTTGATGGACCTTTAAAGCATGTTCCAATTTTCCAGAGGAAGATTCTTCGTTAATAACCAAATCCGGATATTCATCAGGACTTATTTGCTGGGCATTATCTTCATCATCGAAATAAATTGACAGACCATTTGAAACATAAACATCATTTCGCTTAACACCCAAGGCTTTGATTTCCTTTATAAATTGTGGAAAATCAGCTCCCGTTTTTATCTTCGATTCTGCTGCTTTAATTTCTTCTGTGGTAAACATATTTCATTTGTTTAATGATACCTTATAAATTGTTGTTTGTGTGTACAGATCATCGGGCTGCAAAACCGTGCTGGGAAACTCAGGGATATTTATACCATTTGGATGATGCTGTGTTTCAATACAAAATGCATCATAACCGACATAATCTCTTCCGCCTTTTCCGTTTTTAGCCCTCAAATACTTCGAAGTATATAAATGTGCTACCGGTTCTGTTGTATATACGCTTAAGGTTAAACCACTTTCCTCTTCAATTGTTTTGGTAGCCAGCGATAAATCGCCATATATTTTATCCAACACATAGGTTTGGTCATAGCCCTCTTCCAGATCCCAATCTTTTCCGATTTCTTTAGGCTGAGTAAAATCTAATGCGGTATCCTTTACAGCGATTAATTTGCCAGTAACCGAATAATTATCATCTTGTTCTAAGTAATTGGAAGCAAAAATTTGTTGTTTGTGTTTACCTATATTTCCACCAGTAGGCGACAAATTAAAATAACCATGATGTGTTAAATTAATAGCTGTTGTTTTATCAGTTTCGGCCTCATAACTTAGAATTAATTCATCATTATCTGTAAGTTCAAAAGTTAAATCGACAATTAAGTTTCCGGGAAAGTTCTCTTCGCCATCCGGGCTTAAATATTCTAAGGTTACGGATGCATGCGGTTCTTCGGCAGTTTCAACTACATTCCAAACTTTTTTATCGAAACCCTCAATACCACCATGCAAACAATCAGGACCAGCATTTTGAGCCAATTGATAGATTTCACCGTCAATAGCAAATCTGCCATTTTTTACACGATTCGCATAGCGGCCTACAACAGCACCAAGATATGCCCGATTGGCTACATATTCCTCATCCAAATACTGCTCAAATGTATCAAATCCCAATACAATGTCCTGTTTTTCATCTTTAGCATTTTGAACAATGAATTTGTTAATTATAGCTCCATAATTAAATATTTTAACGTAAGTACCTTTGTTATTGGTCAGTTCTATTGCGATAACTTCATTACCATTAATAATTTTTCCGGTAGGTATTTGCTTTACTCTCATAAATTGTAACTTAGGGCTTTTGTTTTAAAAACAAACATACCATTATTAATGCTTTTAATAAATATTTTAACCAGATGAATATTAAACTTGAGGAAAAATTTGCTGAGCAATACCATAAAAATGCTGAAGCTACTTACTTTACACCCGGCCGTGTTAACCTGATTGGTGAACATATAGATTATAATGGAGGTTTGGTTATGCCTTGTGCTATTACTTTAGGAACCTGGCTCGTATTATCTCCGAATAGTGATCACAAGTTTAGGTTTAAGAGTTTAAATTTTGCAGACCAAGCGGAAATAGACAGCAATCAAAAACAAGAAAAAAATGGTAATTTTTGGTTTAACTACCCGATTGGGGTAATTAATGAGTTTATAAAAGATGGTAAAGAACTTGATGGAGCAGATTTACTTTACTTTGGTAATATTCCAATCGGTTCGGGACTTTCTTCTTCTGCATCAATAGAAATTGCCACGGCCTTTGCCTTAAATGATTATTTTAATTTAGGCTACGACAAACTCGATTTGGTTAAAATGGCTAAACGCGTTGAGAACGATTTCATTGGTGTAAATTCTGGTATTATGGACCAGTTCGCAGTAGCTTTCGGCGAAAAAAATAAAGCGATTGTTTTGGATTGCAATACCCTGAAGAATAAACTGGTTGATATTAATTTGGGTAATTACGTTTTGGCTATTATAAATACAAATAAACCACGTGAGCTGGCAGATTCCAAATATAACGAACGCGTGGCTGAATGTCAGACAGCATTGAAACTATTGAATGAAGAAATAACCTTACACAATCTTTGCGAGCTTACCGCTGAAAAATTCGCTTTGCATAGCCATTTAATTACTGATGAAGTTGTTTTAAACCGTGCAACGCATGTGGTTAAAGAAAATGATCGTGTTCATTTGGCTGCCAAGGCCCTAAACTCTGGCAACCTGGAAGAATTTAGTCGCCTGATGTATGCATCACACCAATCGTTAAGGGAATTATATGAGGTTAGTGGGAAAGAGTTAGATGCTGTTGTTGATTTCTGTAAAGATTATGAACATGTAATAGGTGCCCGTATGACAGGTGCTGGCTTTGGTGGCTGTGCCATTGCCCTATTGAAAAAGGGTTATGAAGAAGACTTCGCCAAGCATTTAACTGATTATTACGTAGATAAAGTTGGTTATCCGGCAGCAATTTATGTAAGTGAAATTGGCAGTGGACCTGTTAGGCTTTAAAAAACAGGGAAACTATTTTTGCCACAGATTTTCACAGATAGACACAGATGTTTTGTTTAATAAGTTTTCATCTGTGTTCATCCATTTTATCTGTGGTTAATGTTTTATCTGCGAAAAAATAAATAATGAGAAAGTTAAAGTTAGATGAGTTAAATCGTCCTGATATAGAAGAATTTAAGGCCCAGGATAAATTACCTGTTGTGGTAGTTCTGGATAATGTCCGCAGTATGCACAATGTGGGTTCTGTATTTCGAACGGCTGATGGTTTTGCACTCGAAAAAGTAATCCTTTGCGGAATTACAGCTCAACCGCCACATCGTGAAATTGAAAAAACAGCTCTAGGCGCTACACAATCTGTAGATTGGATTCATTATACCGATACTGTTCAGGCTGTTGACACCCTAAGGGCATTGGGTTATGAAATTGTAGCCATCGAACAAGCAGAAAATAGCACAATGCTGAATACTTTTAAGCCTGATGTAAATAAAAAGTATGCCTTGATTTTCGGAAATGAAGTAGATGGTGTTAGCGACAAAGTGATGCAAAAAATTGATGAATGTATTGAAATACCACAATTCGGAACTAAGCACTCTTTTAACATTGTAATATCAGCAGGCATTGTTCTATGGGATTTCTTTGCTAAATTGAAACTATAATATTATAACCGCAAAGAAAAATTCGCAAAGTATCGCAAGCTTCTTTGCGAAAACTTGGGATTCTTTTCGGTAAAATGCTTCCAAAATGGAAAATTTACTTTTAAAAAAACTTCAGATTAAACCAAACTATATTGTTAAGGTTGAAGACGCACCTGAAAATGCATCGGCAATTTTTGGTGAAATTCCTTCAGATATTTTCTTTCAATATAATAATCCATTGGAATTTAATGTACTGATTAATTTCTCCACAAGTAAGGAAGAGCTTAACACTCAGATAAAAAGAAATTTAAAAAATATAAATGCAAAAACAGTATTCTGGGTCTTTTATCCTAAAAAATCTTCAAGAGTAGCATCTGATTTAGATTTAATGAAAACCTGGAAAGATTTAAGTGTATATGATTTAACCCCATGTGCCTCTGCCGCGGTAAATGAAACCTGGACGGCGCTCCGGTTAAAATTAATATCAGAGGTAAAAGCATCCGGCACGTGTAACGATGATATTAAAACAAATGAATATGGCGAGTATATAGATGTCGTAAATAAAACAGTTAAGCTACCTGCCGATTTAGAAAATGTTTTAAGTGCCCAGCCAAAAGCCTTAAGCTATTTTAACAGCCTGGCCTATTCTCATAAAAAAGAATATGTTTTATGGATTCTGACCGCAAAACAGGATAAAACCCGTCAAAGCAGAATTGAAAAAGCTTTAGAAATGCTTTTGAACGATAAGAAAAACCCATCAGTAAAGTAATAGTTCTTGGGAGATTTTTACCATATTCAACTAAGTGTTATACCTACACTATGTAGGCAATAATATACACATTAAACCGATAGTACATCTATAAAGACATCTTTTTAAAAGATGAAAAAACCACTTTAATCTACTGATTTATTGTGCTTTGTGATTTTTAAGTGTTTTTTTGGCAGGATTTTTTCTATTGGGAGGAGAAACAGTTTGTAAAAAACTATTCAAAATTAGACTATTAAAAGAAAAAACATGAATTCGAAGATTACAAAATCAACAATGTTGGTTGCTTTATTAGGTTTATCATCCCAATTATTTGCACAAGAAACTCCGACTACCAGCCGCTTCTCTAATCAAGGTTTCAGAACATGGTCTGTTGGTGTTCACGGGGGGGCATTAACTCCAAGAACACTTTTTGACGGTAAGTATCGCGATTTCCAAACCGCAAAAGAAAATATAGGTTATGGTGGTTACATCAAAAAACAAATTTTACCTTCTTTAGGTATTCAGGCAGAATTTTTAGCAGGTAAAGTTGAAGGCTTAAGAGCTCGTTTAGCTGATGATGATGCAAATGGTAACCCCCAATACTTGACTAACTCGGGTTTTAAAACCAATATCGAGTGGTCTGGTGCTGTAACAGCAGTATATAATATTGCAAATATCAGCATCAACCGGGAAAATGCTATTTTAATTCCTTACGTTAAAGCGGGTGGAGGTTATATGTCATCAGGTGCAACTTCATATGTAGGTGATGTAACCAACAATCAGGGATACCAAAAGAATTGGTTTATTCCAACAGGTATTGGTTTTAAAGTAGGTGTTACAAAAGGGATCAACTTAGATTTAGGTTACGATGTTAACTTTGTTAAATCTGCTAAATTTAATACACATGACTTGGGTACAAATGATAGATTTACTTATGCACATGCAGGTTTAGAGTTCGCATTAGGTAACAAAGAAAAACCACAGTTACAAAACTATAGCTCATTGGCTAACTTAAATAAGCAAACTGCTGCTGAAAGTTCGGAATTAAGAAGAGCATTGTCTACTGTTGAACAAAACGCACAAAGAGACAGAGAGCAATATGCTAAAGATATGGGCGATGAGGATAATGATGGTGTAGCAAACAAATTCGATAAATGTCCTGATACTAAATCTGGTACTGTTGTTGATGGTGCAGGTTGTCCGATAAAAGTTCAACGTGAGATTGTTAAAGAAACTAAAGTAGTGGTTTCTGAGGCTGACCGTAAAATAGTTAAAGATGCGATTTCAAACTTAGAGTTTGATTTGGGTAAATCAACGCTTCGTCCTAAATCTTACGAAACTTTAAATCGTGTTGCAGCTTTATTGGTTGAGAAAAACTTTAGCTTAAAATTAGCTGGACATACTGATAATACAGGTTCAAGAGAAACTAACCTACGCTTATCGAAAGACAGAGCTGAATCAGTAAAAGCTTACCTGGTATCTCAAGGTGCAAATGCATCAAGAATTGAAGCTACTGGTTACGGTCCTGATCAACCAATTGCAAGTAACAAAACTGCAGCAGGTCGTCAACAAAACCGTCGTGTAGAGTTTACTTTATATTAATCATAAAATAACATTTGTGAAAAAAGCCTCGATTTTCATCGAGGCTTTTTTATTTTTACCAATTGTCATTCAGTAATTTATATTGCTTTTCTGCCTGCAAGATGGTTACGCCATTATTCCGGAGTCCATGATGCTAAACAGATACAGAAACAAACATAGGATGACGAACAGCTAAGACAATCCCTTTTTATTCTTATAAGTCATTTTAGCTTTCATGCCGGCACTGTAGTTGTAGTTCTTTAAATTACTCGCTTTCTTTTCATGAAATGCAGCACCACGTTCAGAAGATTCTTCCTCCTCCTCAATATTTTTTTTCTTTTTAGATTTCGGGCCTGCATCTACGATTTTTAAATCCTCTGGCAGATCCATTACTTCCATCCTCTGCCCTATGGCCTGTTCGATCTTTTTAACTTCAATCAATTCGATATCAGTAGAAAAAGTTATGGCAACAACATCTTCATCACCTTGTTTAACAATCCTTTTGATTAATGTTTCTTTTTGTTCTGGCAATTCCAAATGGATAATAAATGGAATGTTTTGAATATCCAAATCGCCCAGATTCTCATTGGCAACAATTAGAACTCTGGCCTTGGAATTTTCTTTAAAATCTTCTATGTCATCGTAACCAGCATCATCAAAAAACAAAGATTTATAAATACTGAACTCGCCTTCATGAATAGGATTAAAGTTTTTATAAACCGTTTGGGCTGTTAATCTTGTGTTTACAAATACGACCACTTTATCAAAAAACTCTACATCGTTTAACAATAAAGTTAAAAGGTTAAGCTTGGTTCTAAAATTTGGAACCTGATACAGAATCTGCTGATATACTTCTGCTTGTCGTTCTCCAATTTCATCCACTTCTATGGTAGCCGGAAATTTCATAAATGGAGCGATCATGTGGTTTAATTTCTCGTGTATAACTTCAGTAAAAACAACATGCTGAGATTTATATGCACTATTGGCAAGCTCCACAACAGGTAATTGTAGACCTTTTTTAACGATCAATTCCGCATTATCAACTATAAAAAGTTGGATTTTATTGGTATTCAGTGCAAGTTTTAAATAAAGTGCTCTTGCCCTGTCCGGAACCGCTACAATAATATCAACACCGTCCGTAATCTCGTTCATCTGGGTTTCGATATTTCCTGTGCTGTCAATGCCAAGTATCCTGAAAGTACTGTTACGATTAAGCAGTTTGAACCTTTCAAGCACTTCGGTTACATGTTCAGCATCCGGAACTAGGATTAAAGCCCTTGGTGCTTCTTCAAAAGCATATTTCAGCTTCATCAGCGTAGCCAGAACATAGGTTGTAGTTTTGCCCGAACCCTCTGGACCAACAGCAATTACATCCTGTCCGCCCAAAATGCGCGACATCGTTCTGGCCTGAATTTCTTTTGGAGTCAAAAATCCTGCATCAGTCATGGCCGCAACAAGTGGTTTGCTGAGTTTTAATTTATCTAAAGACACAATTATTATTTTAATGTATGAAAATGCAAATATCCTTAAAATAATTAGCTTTTGAGAAAGTGAATTTTATAAGGGTAGCTATATAATGTCTTTTTCCATTAGTTTAGTTGGTTTACTTTAAATCATCTTATATTAGCCAAATCACATTTATTCTCTATTTAGATGAACAGAAAACATTTCCTTTCTTCATTTATTGCGGCAGCAACCATACTTCCGGCATTTAAAAGCTTAGCCAATACCATCGATCCGGAAAGTTCATCTTCCTTTAAAATTCCATCTTACTTAAAATCTGGAGATACAATCGGTATTACCAGTCCTGCAGGATATATTACCCTGGAGCAAATACAACCCTCGGTTTTACAGATGCAAAGTTGGGGCTTTAACATCAAAATTGGCGAAACCATAGGAAAACGTGATTTCACTTATGGCGGAACTGATGAAGAAAGATTAGCCGATTTTCAGCGAATGCTTGATGACTCCAACATTAAGGCAATTATGTGTGCTCGTGGTGGATACGGATTTGTAAGGATAATTGATAAACTGGATTTTTCGAAATTTAAAAAAAATCCAAAATGGATAATAGGCTTTAGCGATATTACCGTTTTACATTGCCATTTGGCGAAACAATACCATATCGCATCTATTCATTCCAAAATGTGCAACAGTTTCCCTGATGATTGGGCTACTGCAGAGCCTATGCAAATTGAGACCATTTTATCTATAAAGAATGCCCTGATTGGCGAAGAAATGGGTTATACTTCAGCATCAAGTTTAAATAACAGATTAGGTAAGGTTGAAGGGATTTTAGTGGGAGGAAATTTAAGTATTATCGAAACTCTGGCCGGAAGTCAATCTGATCTGGATACAGAAAACAAAATTTTATTTGTGGAAGATACCGGAGAATATTTATACAGCATCGATAGAATGTTCTGGAATTTGAAACGTAGTGGAAAGCTCGAAAAATTGAAAGGCTTGATTGTTGGTGGCTTTAAGGTTAAGCCAGATGATGTTGGCGAAGAATTCGGAAAAACAATTTACGACATCGTTTTAGAAAAAGTGAAGGAATACAATTATCCTATTGCTTTTGATTTTCCTGTAGGGCATCAACGAAATAACTTTGCTTTAAGGTGTGGAGTAAAGCATATTTTGGATATAACGGAGCATGGAACTATCTTAAGGACAGTTTAAACTAAACCGTTTTTACCTCATCCTCATTGTAATCTTTAATATCGGTAATGTAACCGTTTACCAGAAGAAAATCGAATAATGGTTTTGCATCTGGTGTTACAGGCATATTTGCAGTTGTAATTACCTCATTAGTCTTTTTATCTAAGAAAGGATAAGCAAACAGACGTACATTTTTACTGAACATATCATTTACATAACTCAACAACTGACCGGAATAGTTTTCTCCAAAATTAGTAGAGTTGAATACGAATTTTAAGTTGTTGATATTCGTTGCCAAGCCTACACTTTTAGGCTTACAACGATCCAGATATTTCGCAAGTCGATTTTGACGGGTAAAGTTCGATACAATTACAATGTTCCCGGTATCACACATATCCTGGGTTCTTTTGGCAACGGATTCCAGATCAATATCATCGGGCGTTTCCTGATCATCTGTTAAAACGTTGGTCAATAAAACCTCGATCATTACACTTAAATTGCCTTCTACAACATTATTTGTGCGAATAAACTGTTCTGTAGCTTTATTGAATAGACTGAAGTTAGGATTTGATTTCTGGCCATATTTGGTACGTAAAATCATGATGTCCTTTTTGTATAATAAGTCTTTAGCCTGACGAGGATGAGCATCTGCATCGAAAATTGCCGCTGCAGAGAAATCCTTCATAATCATATAAAGGTTAAGTAAAATGTTATCCACTTCGCCGAAAGCCGGACCTTTAACTGAAATCAAATCAATTTCAACTGAATCAATGGTCAGATTATCTGCCAAAGATTCTACCATCGTTTTTGGGTCTTGATGATAATAAAAAGCACCGTAAAGTAAGTTAACACCAATAATCCCCAACACACGTTGTTGCATGTTTACATCGGTATCCAACAGGCGAACGTGAAAAAATATTTCGTTCGGTAATCCTCCGGGTTCGTTTTGAAAACGGATTCCAACCCAACCATGGGGTTCGTTTGTACGTTTATAATTTAAAGTGGTAACGGTATCAGCGAAAGCAAAAAATGTACGGCTCTCGTATTTCTCACCTGATAATCGTTCTGTAAGCAGACTAAATTCATGATCGAGCATCTGTATAAGCCTGTTTTGACTAACATAACGCCCTGATGCTTCCGCTCCATAAATGGCATCGCTAAAAGTCATATCGTAGGCCGACATGGTCTTAGCAACTGTTCCAGATGCTGCACCAGCACTAAAAAAGTTTCGTGAAACCTCTTGTCCGGCCCCTATCTCGGCAAATGTGCCATAAATTTTTGGGTCAAGGTTTATTTTTAATGCTTTACGCTTTGTATCCAGAATTTCTCTTTCCATGCCGCAAAAGTACGAAAAAATGCGCTCAGGATAAATGGAGATGTAAACTTAAATCAATTTGAATATCACCCAAACTTTATCGGGCAAACAAAAAATAAGGGCAACGTCATCCAACGTTACCCTTATTAAAATCTAAACTTAAACTATTATGAAAAAAAACTAAACTGTTTTAAAAAACTCTTTATTTACGATACTATAATTTCTTTGTGCTGTAATTTAGCATCATCTTTTTTGCTGATATTGATACTTAGGATACCGTCTTTATACTCGGCAGTAATTTTATCTCCATCAGCACTATCTGGTAAATTAAATGATCTTGCGAATGAGCTGTAATCAAATTCTTTACGTGTGTAGTCTTTTGTATTTTCGGTTTGTTCTGCCTTTACTTCGGCCCAAACAGAAAGTGTGTCTTTCTTTAAATTAATCTGAAAATCTTCTTTTTTCAAGCCTGGTGCAGCGATATCAATAATATAAGCTGTTTCATTTTCGCTAATGTTAACGTTTGGCGATTTATCAACCATTTTATTTTTAGTTATTGCATCGCTAAACAATGAATCAAAAACATTGTTAAAGTAAGGAGCTGTGTTGCGGGTTCTGTTGTTAAATTTTACAAGTGTCATATCTCTATTTTTTAATTTTTAAATTGATAATACACCATATTCAACTTATATACCAAATCAAATATTTATGCTTTTTAAGACATTTTGGCAAAAAACACACAAATCAAAAGACAAACTGACAGATATTGAGATTTTTTCAGACAATTTTAACTGTAAAACGAATATTCATCTGAGGTTTATTGATTTCGATATGATGGGCCATGTGAACAATTCTGTTTATTTCACTTACCTGGAAATCGCCAGAACCAAATACTGGGCAGAAATTATAAACTGGGATTGGAAAAAAACAGGAATCGTTATCGCCCATGCAGAATTAGACTACATTTTACCCATTGTGATGGATGATCAGATTGCGGTTTATGTTAAAACATCAAGAATCGGAAATACCAGTTTTGATTTAGAATATCAAATCGTAAAAATTAAAGGAGCTGAAGAAATTATATGTGCTAAAGGAAAAACAGTTTGTATTGCTGTTGATTATATAACCAGTAAACCAACAGCAATACCAGAAACTGAAAGACAAAAAATGATAAATTTTGAGCAGATAAACCCCTAAATCCCCCTAAAGGAGACTTTGCTATTCTATCGTTTATACAATATATAAATGTATTCTTGAAGCTTGATATTACCACCATGTCTTTAGTTCCCCCTTTAGGGGACTAGGATAACCCTTAAATCCCCTAAAGGGGACTTTGCCGTTCTATCGCTTATACAATATAACTGTGTTTTTGAACCTTGGTGTTGCCATCATGCCTTTAGTTCCCCCTTCAGGGGGCTAGGGGGTTATCTTACCAGGATTTAAAATTCCTTTAGGATCGAAAACCTGTTTTATTCCCCTCATTAAGTTCAAATGGATTTCAGAGTATTTAATTGGCATAAATTCTTTTTGAACTAATCCAATTCCATGTTCTCCGGAAATTGTTCCACCTAAATCACGGGTCAATTCAAATATTTCAGCGATTCCAAATTTGAGTTTATTTTTCCAGTCATCATCATTCATTCCGGCTTTGATGATGTTTACATGCAAGTTTCCATCACCCGCATGGCCATAACAAACGCTTTCAAAACCGTATTTAGAGCCAATTTCTTTGATGCCATTTACCAATTTCGGTAAAGCTGCACGAGGCACAACCGTATCTTCTTCTTTATAAACAGAATTTGATTTTACGGATTCGGCCATCGTTCTACGCATGCGCCACAACTCCTCTTTTTGTTGAGCAGTGTCGGCAAATAAAACTTCGGTACAATTGTGCTCTTCTAAAACGATATTGGTTTTTTCACAATTCTTAAAGATATCATCCATGTCATCGCCATCAAACTCAATCATCAATAAAGCCTTAACATCATCCTTAAGGTCGAATTTTATATCATCGAATTTAATTACCCACTCCACTCCTTTTCGTTCCATAAACTCTAAAGCCGATGGTGTTACGCCTGCTCTGAAAATGGCTGAAACAGCGGCACAAGCCTCTTCATTTGTACTGAAAGAGCCCATCATCAAAACAGAATTTTGTGGTTTGGGCAAAAGCTTGGTCACGATTTTGGTTACCACACCTAAAGTTCCCTCCGAACCAATCATCAACTGTGTTAAATTATAGCCAGATGCATATTTTAAGGTATTTGCACCTGTCCAAATAATATCTCCATTGGGCAAAACAACCTCTAGGTTTAAAATATATTCCCGGATTGTTCCATATTTTACAACTCTTGGGCCACCGGAACCATGAGCCACATTTCCACCAATAAAGCAAGAACCTTTACTGCTTGGGTCAACAGGGTATAAAAATCCCTTTTCTGCAACGGCATTGATGAATTCTTCTGTAATAACACCTGATTCAACTGTAGCCTGTAGGTTTTCAGTATCTATATCGATAATGGCCTTGAACTTTTCCATAGATAGGGAAACACCACCATAAATAGGTAAAGCAGCCCCGCTCAAACCTGTTCCGCCACCACGAGGGGTTACAGGAACATGATATTTATTACATATTTTAAGCAAAGCCGATACTTGTTCAGTAGTCTTTGGCTTTACAACAACTTCAGGCTGATAACGCAAATCTTCCGTTTCATCATGACTGTAATTGTCCAGAATTTCTGCATCTGTAAATACAGCATCTTCGCCTAATGCGTTTTTAATTTCTTGTAATATTTCGGAATTTAACTTGGTAAAGTTCATTTTAATTGGCTGCAGAGGTATAAGTTAATTTAACAAAAGAATGGCCTATTTGCCCAGGCATAGGCGGATTTAATTTTTTAATGCTAACGTTGATGGTTTCCACAAAAGGATAAAGGTTGATGACTTTCGAAATTATATTTTTCAAAACCGTTTCCAATAGCTTTTGGGTATTTTTCATTTCATTCAAAATGATAGAATTTAAATCCTCATAATTTACGGTTTGACCCAGTTCATCATCAAAGCCAGATGGCGTAAATTCAGTCTCTAAATCCACAATAAAATGATTTCCAATTAGTTGTTCTTCCTGATAGTAGCCATGCAGTGCAAAACATTTTACATCTTTCAAAGCTACGGTTTGTTTGAAGTTACTCATCTATAAAATTAATCTACCACAAAATTAATTTTTCTTCATGAATATAATGCCCCTTGTTGTAAATTGTTAACTTTGAAATGGACATAATCTCTAAACTAGATAATTCGATAACCATGAGCAAATCAGTGAAAAACGACTTGTACGAAGCTCCAGATTACTATTTATTAGATGAACTTTTAACGGATGAGCACAAGTTAATTCGTTCTACAGCAAGAGAATGGGTTAAAAAAGAACTGAGTCCGATTATTGAAGATTATGCCCAACGAGCAGAATTTCCAAAGCACTTGATAAAAGGCTTGGCTGATATTGGTGCTTTTGGTCCAACCATACCTGTTGAATATGGCGGTGCTGGTTTGGATTATATCGCTTATGGAATTTTAATGCAGGAGATTGAACGTGGAGATTCTGGAATTCGTTCTACTGCATCCGTACAAGGTTCTTTGGTGATGTATCCTATTTATGCTTACGGAACTGAGGAGCAACGTAAAAAATATTTGCCCAAATTAGCCAGTGGTGAGATTATGGGTTGTTTTGGGTTAACCGAACCCGACCATGGCTCAAACCCTGGTGGAATGGTTAGCAATATCAAAGATGCAGGAAGTCATTATATTTTAAACGGCGCCAAAATGTGGATCAGCAATGCCCCTTTTGCCGATATAGCAGTAGTTTGGGCTAAAGATGAATCTGGAAAAATTAGGGGAATGGTTGTGGAACGTGGCATGGAAGGATTTTCGACTCCTGAAACACATAATAAATGGAGTTTAAGGGCATCTGCTACAGGTGAATTGGTATTTGACCATGTGAAAATTCCCAAAGAAAATGTCTTTCCTGAAATCAGTGGATTAAAAGGCCCTTTAGGATGTTTAAATCAAGCCCGTTATGGTATTGCCTGGGGTGCCTTAGGGGCAGCTATGGATTGTTATGATACCGCTTTACGTTATTCAAAAGAAAGGGTTCAGTTTGGAAAACCGATTGGCGGTTTCCAGTTACAGCAAAAAAAGCTGGCCGAAATGGTTACTGAAATCACTAAAGCTCAGTTATTGACTTGGCGATTGGGTGTACTTAAAACTGAGAACAGGGCATCGGCAGAACAAATATCCATGGCAAAAAGAAACAGTGTTGAAGTGGCTTTGGATATTGCCAGAAATGCCCGTCAAATGCTTGGCGGAATGGGCATTACAGGCGAATACTCCATTATGCGTCACATGATGAACCTCGAATCTGTGGTTACTTACGAGGGAACTCACGATATACATTTATTAATTACCGGTATGGACGTGACGGGGCTTAACGCATTCAAATAAGATCAGGATTAATAAGATTTAAGGATTTTCATGATAAAGTGCGCTATAAAACATAAGAGAATATTATTAAATAAAGATTAAAGGTTTTTTAATATAGTTTTAGGTTACGAACAAGTCTTTCAACACAATTATCATGTTTATCCTAAAATCCTAAAAATCCTGATTCCCCGTTGTTATAGTTTTCTTCTCATTAATTTTTCATTAAAATGGAGATTGAAGATATAACTTATAAGGTAAATGGCTGTGCTATGAAAGTGCATAATACATTGGGAAATGGCTTTCAGGAAGTAATTTATCAAAGGTGTTTGGCAATGGAACTTAAAAAAGCAGGATTGGATTTTAAAAGAGAAGTCGAACAAGAAATTTTTTATGATGGTACAATCGTTGGAAAACGAAGAGCAGACTTTATAATTGAAAATGTAATCGTTGTTGAACTTAAGGCATGTATAAATATTGAAAACTACCATTTAGCTCAAGCAAAAAATTATGTTGTTGCTTATAATTTCCCTATCGGATTATTGATTAATTTTGGCGCAACAAGTCTTCAATTTAAAAAGATATATAATCCTAGTATTAACAAATATAAATCAGGGTTAAACAAGATTTAAGAATATACATGACAACGCAAAACCTTATTCTTAGCTCTTAAAACAAAATAGTAAAATTAATTATTGGATTGGTTTTCTTGAACTTTAATCTTGAAAATCCTTAAATCCTCCAAATCTTGATTATGGATTATAAAAAGTACACCTACATACCTGCCCCACCTGAAGAGGTTTATTTAGCCCTTACAAAAGAAACCAGTTTAAAACTATGGACTGGTGCAGAAGTTGAGTTTGAAGAACAAGCTGATAGCGAATTTTCTCTTTGGGATGGAGATATTGCTGGAAAGAATATCGAATTTGTTTACGGAAAACAAATTGTACAGCAATGGTATTTTGGCGAAGAAAATGAACCATCGATTGTTACCATAAAACTGCACGAAGATAAAAATGGGACCTCATTAGAGTTTAGACAAACAAATATTCCTGACGAAGATTTTAAAGATTTTACAGAAGGTCTTGAAGAAAATTATCTTGGTGGCCTGTTCGATTTCTTTGACGAGTAAAACTTAAGAACCGGGGTTTTGTTTAGATTTTAACTAATGTATAAAATCATGAACAAAACTATAGGACTTATATTAATCCTTGTTGGAATTACCATGTTGGTATGGACAGGTTTTTCATACACGAAAAAGGAAAAAATTATCGATGCTGGTCCGATTCAAGTTTCGGCAGACAGACAAAAAACTGTGAATTGGCCTCCGTACTTTGGAGGAATAATTTTAGTTGTGGGTGTATTTATGTTTGTCGCCTACTCGAAGAGAAAAAAATAAATGTCATTCTAAGCTTGTCGAAGAACTATTGGTTTAACATTTCGACAAGCTCAATGTGACATATTTTATATCTCGTTACTGTACCGCCTTGGTTCGTGTCCTCACGAACCAAACGTATTCCGTTTCGTGAGGACACGAATCGGGGCAATGAAAAATAATTTAATCGGCCGTCACCCTGAATTTATTTCAGGGTCTATTTGTTAAACAAAATAGATGCTGAAACAAGTTCAGCATGACGAACCCACTTATTATTTATATCTCGTTACTGTAAACGGACCTAATGGCATCTCTCAAATTGTATTTCGATGCCATAACTTCTCCGTAAGCACCAGCACTGCGAATGGCATAAACATCACCTCTAAAAGATTCCGGTTGTTCCACTTCCTTACCGAAACAATCTGTGCTTTCGCAAATCGGACCAACGATATCATATTTCACAATCTGAGACTTCGGACTCCCGACTTCAGACTCCCGACTAAGATTTTCGATTTTATGATATGCTTGATATAGTGCCGGACGCATCAACTCGGTCATACCTGCATCCAATACAACGAAGTTTTTCTTTTTACCATTTTTAACATATAAAACTCTGGTAATCAAAGAGGCAGACTGTCCTACCAAAGCTCTTCCCAATTCGAAATGTACTTCCTGTCCGGGTTGAACTTCCAAAAATTCATTAAAGATTTTAAAGTAAGATTCAAAGTCAGGTATTTGATTATCAGGTTCATGATAGTTGATACCTAAACCTCCACCTACATTCAGAACTTTAACCGTTAACCCCTTGTCTTCAAACCAGGTTGCAAACTCGTTTACACGAACACAAAGGTTTTTATAAACATCGAGATTGGTAATCTGCGAGCCAATATGAAAATGGATACCAATAAATTTAAGGTTTGAGGCTGCTTTTAATGCATCGGCACATTCAGGTAAATCCCAAGAATTGATGCCGAATTTATTTTCATCTAAACCAGTAGTAATGTTATGATGGGTATGCGCATCAACATTTGGGTTAATGCGAATTGCAACTTGCGCAATCTTACCTTTTTTAGTGGCAAGCTCATTCAAAACTTCCAATTCCTGGATAGATTCTACATTAAAACAGAAAATATCCAAATCCAAAGCTTCGTTTATTTCTTTATCAGATTTCCCAACTCCTGCAAAAACGATTTTTTTGTTGTCGAAACCAAGTTCAACAGCTTTTCTAACCTCTCCAGCACTCACGCAATCTGCACCGAAACCAATTTTTTTAATCTGGTTCAATAAAACCGCATTGAAATTTGCCTTTAGTGCATAATGGATATGAAATTGATAAGGTGCTGCTGCATTTGCACAGGTACGCAAAGTTTTCTGCAGCAAATCTATATCGTAATAGTAAAAAGGTGTTTCAATATTGTTAAACTTTGATATATCTTTATTGGCAAACATGTTCAAATTTCTTATTATAATTTTAATTTTATTCTTTGGGCTGATTTATTTGGGTAACTACCTGGATTATAAGCATGCAAGAATTACCCAGAAACAATACAACGGAAAAATTCGATTCTTCATCGTTCTTCTCCTAATTGTTTTGTTCCTTTTATTTCTTAAAAAATGAAGCTAGCAGCCGCCATATTTATCGTTCTTATTATTTCTGTAGGACTTTTAAACTCTTACAGGAAATACAAAAATGAATTATTGCCTTTAAATTTTCTGTTTGTACATTTATTTATCGGCATTTTAATGATGCTACTCTCCTTTTATCTCTTATTCGAATAATCTATGGTGCAGGCTTCTTAAAGCTTCGGTTTTATGTTCACTTAAAATCAGAAGCGATACATTATAATTGCTTCCTCCATAAGAAATCATGCGGATAGGAATGTGTTTCAAAGCCTCAAAAACCCGACTTGCGAAACCATGCTTTTCAGCTCCAAAATCACCAACAACACACACAATGCTATGATTGGTATCTATTTCTACCGTTCCAAAACTTTCCAGTTCTTCAATTATTTTTGGAAGATGAGCAGTTTCATCAATGGTTAAAGAAACAGCAACCTCCGATGTTGTAATCATATCGATTGGCGTTTTGTAGCGCTCAAAAACTTCAAATACACGACGTAAAAAGCCATAAGCCAACAACATACGACTCGACTGAATGCGAATTGCCGTAATACCATCTTTCGCCGCAATTGATTTTATTTTACCTCTTTCACTATCGTGGGTAATCAAAGTACCAGCAGCTTGAGGCTCCATAGTGTTTAACAAACGAACGGGAATCTTATATTTCTGTGCCGGAAAAACAGATTGTGGATGCAAAATCTTGGCTCCAAAATAAGCCAGCTCTGCAGCCTCATCAAAAGATAATTGAGCAATTGGTTTAGTTCCCTTTACAATACGAGGGTCATTATTGTGCATTCCATCTATATCTGTCCAGATTTGAACTTCTTCAGCTAAAATTGCAGCACCCAATAATGAGGCAGTGTAATCACTTCCTCCACGACGTAAATTGTCAACCTCACCAAAACTATTTCGGCAAATGTATCCTTGAGTAATGAAAAGTTTATTGCTTTTATGTTTTTCCAACAAAGGCATTAAATGCTTGGTTGTAAACGGAATATCTGGTTCGTTATCTTCATCCGTTTTCATAAAGTCCAAAGCTGGCAACAATACCGATGGCACGCCAATAGATTTTAAATAGATATGATATAAGGTTGTAGACAACAATTCACCTTGAGCTAAAACAACTTTTTCTTCAATATGGGTAAAAATATCGTTCGCCAATCCGGCTAAAAAGCCGAAATGATAATCGATAACCTCATTACCTTGTTCCTGAAATTCAGCATTAGGTAAAAGTTCAATTACAAATGTTTTATATTTTTGATAAAGGCTCTCTACACAATCGCTTCCCTTCTTCTTATCACCAGCTAAAAAATGATTTGCAATTTCTACTAAACTATTTGTAGTTCCAGCTACGGCTGATAAAACTACAATCTGCTCTTCATTTGGATTAACGATATCCAACAACTTTGTCATGCGTTCGGGACTACCAACTGAAGTACCCCCAAATTTTAATATTTTCATTTTTATACTGGAATATGTAATTTTCTTTTATTATTGTATCGGGGTGTGAAATTAAGCAAAAGCAAGTTAAAAGCAACACCCCCAACAAAATAAAATTTGGAAGAAATGAAATAATTGCATTTTAACCGAATTATTACCTAGTTAAATTTGTTCAAAACCAGAAATTAAAATCCAATGCAAGCAATTGACCAAGCAACACAGATTACAATTAACCAATGGTTAAATGGAAATTACGATGAAAAAACGAAAGCTGAAATCCAGGCTCTTGTAGATAAAGATGGAGCTACAGAACTTACAGATGCTTTTTATAAGAGTTTAGAATTCGGAACTGGTGGATTACGTGGGATTATGGGAGCTGGTTCTAATCGGGTAAATAAATATACCATCGGAACGGCTACACAGGGATTGGCAAATTATCTGAATAATAAATATCCAGGAGAAAAAATCAAGGTTGCCATTGCCCACGATAGCAGGAACAATTCTGATTATTTCGCAAAAATTACGGCTGATGTTTTCTCAGCAAACGGAATTCATGTTTATTTCTTCTCGGCTTTAAGACCAACTCCAGAGCTTTCTTTTGCTGTTCGTCATTTCGGCTGTAAAAGTGGTGTAATGCTTACGGCATCGCACAACCCAAAAGAATATAACGGGTACAAAGCTTATGGCGCTGATGGTGGTCAGCTTACCTCCCCTGATGATAAATTGGTTATCGATGAAGTAAATAAAATCAAGAGCATTGATGAAGTTAAGTTTGACCGGGTTGATGCGAACATCGAATTGATTGGCGAGGATGTAGATAAACTTTATCTGGATGGAATTACGGCACTTTCTATTTCTCCGGATGCCATTAAAAGACAAAAGGATTTAAAAATCGTTTACTCTCCTATTCATGGAACTGGCATTACATTGGTTCCAAAAGCTTTGGAACAATTTGGATTTACAAACGTAACCTTGGTAGAAGAACAAAGTATACCTAACGGAAATTTTCCAACCGTTGTTTATCCCAATCCAGAGGAAAAAGAGGCATTGACTTTAGCCCTCAACAAAGCTAAGGAAATTGATGCCGATTTAGTTTTGGCAACCGACCCTGATGCCGACCGTGTGGGTATCGCTGTGAAAGATAACAATGATGAATGGGTTCTTTTAAATGGTAATCAAACCGGATGTTTATTAATCAATTATCTTTTAACGGCCTGGCAGGAAAGTGGTAAACTTGATGGAAATCAATTTATTGTTAAAACGATTGTGACTTCAAACCTGATTGAAGAAATCGCTAAGAAAAAGAATGTTACCTATTACAATACCTTAACCGGATTTAAGTATATAGGTCAGTTAATGACGGAGTTACAGGGCAAAAAGTACTTTATCGGTGGCGGCGAAGAAAGCTATGGCTATTTAATCGGCGATTTGGTTCGTGATAAAGATGCGGTAGTTTCTGCAGCTTTTATTGCAGAAATGACGGCTTATTATAAAGATAAAGGCAATAGTTTGTACAATGCCTTATTGGATATGTATGTTGAATATGGTTTGTACAAAGAAGATTTAGTTTCGTTGACCAAAAAAGGTAAAGCCGGAGCTGAAGAAATTAAAGCCATGATGGTAAAGTTCAGAAATAATCCTCCTGCAACATTAGGTGGTTCCAGAGTTTCTGTATTGAAAGATTATGAATTGAGCCAGGAAACAGATTTAATAACAGGAAAAGTAAGTAAATTGGATTATCCTACTTCTGATGTTCTTCAATTTATTACTGAAGACGGAAGCATTGTTTCAGCCCGCCCAAGTGGAACTGAACCAAAAATTAAATTCTATTGCAGTGTAAATGCGCCTTTGGCGGATAGAAAGGATTTCGATGCGGTTAATGAAAAGTTAGCGGAGAAAATCAAATCCGTAATGACTGATTTACAGGCTTAATATATTTAGCCGCAGATTTGAAGATTATTCGTTACGTCACTCTGAATTTATTTTAGAGTCTATTCAAAAAGACGCTGAAATAAATTCAGCATGACGAGATATTTAAAATCTGCGAATCTGCGGCATTTTTATTTTTACGAAAATAGATAAAACTTAAAATTATTATCTGTGTTCATCTGTGTTCATCTGTGAAAATCTGTGGTTAAATTAACATTCGATTTCTTATATTTACATTATAATAAAAGTAAAATGACGGAGATAATTTTAAAAGACGATATAGAACAAAGTAAGATTGATGCTTTGTTGTTCTTCCTAAAATCATGGGACATTGATGTTGAGCTAAGAACTACTACATCAAAGAAAACAACAAAATCAACAAAATTTTCTCTATCCGAGGGTATTTGGAGCGATTATGATGTTAATGTAGAAGGACTTCGAGACAAAGCTTGGAAAAGATAATGGTTTTATGTGATACAAATATCTTCATCGAAATTTATAAAGGAAACGATTTAATTATTGAGACTTTTAAAAAGATAGGTCAGGAAAATGTTGCCATTTCTGATGTTACTTGTGCAGAATTACTTTATGGTGCAAGAAATAGAAGTGAATTGAACCTGATTAGAAAAGACATAGATAAATTAATTGTTATTCCTGTTTCTTCAACGATTTCCACATATGCCGTTAGCTTGGTAGAACAATTTTCTCGTTATCTCATAATCTTAATTTGCCAGATGCTCTTATTGCATCAACAGCGATAATTCATAACATTAGATTATACACGCTAAATCTGAAAGATTTTAAATTTCTAAAGGATATAGAGTTATATCTTAAATAAAGTTATAGGCTGTTGTCAATACAGCATGAATATATTAAAATCTTATCTGTGTTTATCTGTGGAAATTTGTGGTTCAAAATTAATTAACAGATTTTTCCTTTGCCGCAATCAATTTCTTTAATACTTTTGCGGCATAATAGCCCATGTTCAAAAGAGTCCTTATTTGCTTTCTTATTGTTTGTACAATTTCAAATTGCTATATGCAGTTGATTGTGTATTCTAGCTATAAACTCAATAAGGAGTACATTACAAGCGTTTTTTGTATCAATAAAGTACATCCGGAATTGCATTGCGATGGTCAATGTTTTTTATCCCGAAAATTGAAAGACCTTGATAATAAGAACAAGCAAGACCAGGATAATATTAAAAAGGTTGCAGAGGCAGAGCCTAAATTTCAAATCATTACGCTTAATCACAACATTCCATATTTTACTCTAAAATCAGAAAGTGGTTATCTCGAAAAACCTGTTAAAGACCTTTCTGTTTCCATATTTCATCCTCCGAAAACGGTTTAGTATTTTCTTTTATAATCCAATCGTCACCCTGATATTTATTTCAGGCTCGTTAAAGCGATTTGTCATTCTGAGCATAGCGAAGAATCTCTGAGCTAAGAAGCGCAAGATTAGCGGTTTGCTGTAAACATTCCTCTCCACTAAGAGGTTAGGGATTCTTCAGCGCATTCAGAATGACATATAATGGTTCGTGGAGACACGAACCATGGCATATTTGTTTATTAAAAAAATGAAATTATTCTTCAACCTCGGTTCGTGTCTTCACGAAACGATTCATACAATGAAATAATGAAATTATCAAAATACTTATTGGCATTTATATGCCCTATTATACTTTTATCAGCTTGCAAAAAAAGCAATCAAGAAGTTGTTGCAGATACAAAAGCATCCTTTAGTATAGAATTCGATAACCGGGTTAACAATAGTCCTTTGGTTTTAAACACCACAACTTACCAAAATGCAAAGGGCGAAGATTTTAAAATCAGTGTTTTTAAATATTATGTAAGCAATATTAAATTGAGCAAAGCTGATGGAACCACTTATTTAATTCCAGAAAGCTACTTTTTGATTGATGCATCAAAAGAAGATTCTCAACTTATTACCTTAAATAATATTCCAACAGGTGATTATACCAACATTGAATATACTATTGGTATAGATTATGCCCGCAATTTTGCTGGGGCACAAACTGGTGCTTTAGACCCAATAAACGGAATGTTCTGGAATCAGACCAATGGATATTTCTTTGTAAAAATGGAGGGAAATTCTCCTCAATCAACAGCTGCAAATAATGCCTTAACCTTTCATATCGGTGGCGTTACAGCTCCTAACAATACACTCAGAACTTTTGCTGCTGAAATAAATGCTACAAATCCTTTAAGAATCAGAACAGACGGAAAGCCTAAAATGCACTTTATTGTAAATGCAGCAGCCTTATTTACAGGTAAAACTGATATAAGTTTCTCAACATTAAATTCTACAATGGGCGGAGCTAATTCGGTAATCGTGGCGGATAATTATGCTAAAGGATTATTTCGTTTAGACCATATACATAATTAATGAAAAGAACTGTTTTTACCTATCGGTCGGTGTCTCACCGACCGATAGGTTGAATCCAATCGTCACCCTGAATTTATTTCAGGGTCATTAAAGCGATTTGTCATTCTGAGCATAGCGAAGAATCTCTAGGCTAAGAACAACAAGATTAGCAGTTTGTTACAAAAATTTCTCTCTGCTAAGATGCTAGGGATTCTTCATTGCATTCAGAATGACATAATGTCCATGGAGACACAAACCAGGGCTTAAATAAAGAGCAACTTAAATCATTTTTAAAAACATTAACAGATAATGAATTTATCAAAAACACATTATACAACAACCCGTAAATTATTGATTTTATTATTCATTCTTATGAGCGCTCAGGCTTTTGCCTGTGATATTTGTGGCTGTTTCATGGGCATTACCCCATATTACAATCGTAACAGCATTAGCCTTTTATACCGTTACCGTTCATTTAACGGCTACGATGGTCAGTCTCATTTCCTATTTCCGAATGGAGGAAAATTTTTCATTCCGGCAAGAAATCAGCATTCACCAATTACAGAGCATAATGGAAACCCACAGGATTATGAGATTTATCGTTCCCTTGAGATCAGGGGGAAATATTTCATCAATAGCAAATTAGAAATTAATGCGATCATACCCTATGTATCAAATAGTGAAAGATACAATGGTTATACTTCTTCCATTTCTGGAATCGGAGATATAAATCTGTATGGGGGTTATCATGTCCTGCAAAAGCTGGAAAACAACTTCAAACAGCAATTAATCACAGGTATAGGGATAAAGCTGCCCACAGGTAAAAATGATTTTAAAAACAATGAGGGCATTCGTTATTCTTCTTTAATGCAAGCCGGAACCGGGAGTAATGATGAATTTGTTTACCTCAATTATCTAGTCGGCTTAGGGAAATTTGGTGCAAGTTTAAATACATCATATAAGGTAAATGGAAAAAATAAACGGGATGAGAGCATTGCAAACAGTACAACAAGTTTCCTGAACATTTTTTATACCCAAAGAATTGGAAAAGAATGGCAACTTATGCCTTCTGCACAGTTTTTTTACGAGTATTCGGGTGGAGAAAAATACAAAGGGCAAAAAACCGGTGAGCATGCGATGAATAACTTGATGGGCGGTGTTGGTGTTGATATTTTCTATAAAAACATGGCTTTAAATGCAGGTATCCAGAAGAACATCTGGGAGGGCGAAACCGAGCATCCAATGAGTGCAGGTAAAGTTTATGTCGGACTTACCTACAATTTTTAAAATCGGAAATCTTATGTTTTTTTACCACAGATTTGCACAGATAAACACAGATATTTTTTTATTTATCTGTGTTTATCCTTTTTTATAAGTGGTTAATATTAAATCATTGTTCCCAACATAAAGACAGAATCAACAATTAATTATCTTCTGCAAAACAGAGGTTGTATATTTGCATTTTTTAAAACAAGAACATGAATAGAATTATTTCTTCAATTACGATATGTGTAGTAACACTTGGATTACTTTCTTCCTGTAATCAAGATAGAAAACTGCCTTTTTATGGCGAACGCCATGCCGAAACCAAAAGAGATGCTGCAGGTGTAGATAAAATCGATACCGTCTATCAAACGATTCCAAATTGGGCCTTTCTAAATCAAGACAGTGTTTTAACCACCAATAAGGTAACAGATGGAAAAGTTTATGTTGCCGATTTCTTTTTCACTTCCTGTACGACCATCTGCCCTACCATGCACCGCAATTTAATGACGGTTTACAACGAATTTAAAACCAATCCCGATGTGATGTTCTTATCTCATACCATTGATTTTAAATACGATAGACCCTACGTTTTGAAAAAATATGCACAAAAACTAGGTGTTGATGGCTCGAAATGGCAATTCCTTTACGGTACAAAAGACAGTGTTTATACATTAGCCGAAAAAAGCTATCTGGTTGCTGTTGGCGAAGATAGTACAGCAAAAGATGGTTATATTCATCAAGGTTATCTGGTTTTGGTTGATAAAGACAAACGAATCCGTGGGGCTTATGATGGTACCAAACCAGAGCAAGTTGAACAGTTAAAAAAAGATATTCCGGTTTTATTGGCTGAATATAAGAAGTAAGATTTTAATCATTTATTCAACCACAGATGCGATTGAAAAATCTGTGTCAATCTGTGAATATCTGTGGTTAGATATTATATAATTCCCTGATGCGCAAACTCCTAATCCATTCCATTTTTATCCTTTCGATACTTGCAATAATCGTTTCCTGTCAAAATCAACAACAAATTGATTTACAAAACTATATATCGAATGGAAAGGATATATATAAAGCAAAATGCCAAAATTGTCATGGCGAAAACGGTGAGGGTTTAGGTCAACTTGCCCCTCCTCTAACAGATAGTCTATTCTTAAAAGCCAATAAAACCCGTTTGTCCTGCATCATCAAAAATGGATTGAACGAATCGATTGTCATCAACGGAAAAACTTATAAGGAAAAAATGCCAGCTTTCCCCGAATTGGCAGATATTGATGTTGCACAAGTGATGGTTTACATTACAAATTCGTTTGGCAATAACCAGGGATTTTATCACTATAACCAAGTGAGTAAGGATTTGAAAAATTGTAAGTAAATAATTATTTGTATATTTAAATTATGACAACGATAACACTTCAAGTTCCTGATAGTTTGGGCGAGTATGAGCATGATACTGTGCGCTTTATCGCTGCAAAATTATATGAATCAGGCAAATTGTCTTTAGGACAAGCTGCTGCCATGGTTGGCTTATCAAAACGTACTTTTGCTGAATTGTTGGGTGACTATGGCGTATCATTACTTAACTATCCCGTTTCTGAAATGTTAAATGATGCAGACAGAATATGAAATTATTATTGCAGATACCAGTTGTTTCATCTTACTGGATAATATTGGAGAACTCAACCTTTTAAAATACTTATTTGGCAAAGTTGTAACCACAACTATCATTGCAAAAGAATTTGGACAACCACTACCCGAATGGGTTGAAGTTAGAGCGGTTAAAAATATCATCTTTCAAAACACACTCGATATTGACGCTGGTGAGGCGAGCGCAATAGCACTTTCTATAGAATCAGAGCCATCACTTCTTATTTTGGATGATAACAAAGGAAGAAAAACCGCCCAAAAATTAAATCTTCTTTATACTGGTAGCCTGGGGGTATTTTTAAAAGCCAAAAGAACAGGAATTATCATTTCAATAAAGCCGATAATAGAAAAAATTCAACAAACTAACTTCAGATTTTCTAAAAAAGTAATCGACGAGATTTTTTTAATTGCGGGAGAATAATGCATTATATTTAGATACAAAATGTTAATTGATGATGTTATTTTTATTATTGATGATGATATCACTTTTCGATTAAAATGTATCATATTTGTATACAAAATGCAGGTTGTTCTATCGCTGTTTTGAGTTAAAATCAAAAGAGAGGAAAGTCCGGGCAACATAGGGCATCCCGCTTTCTAACGGAAAGGGATTTAGGATTGAAAACCTGAATTACGGAAAAGTGCAACAGAAAATATACCGCCACGATTTATCGGGGTAAGGGTGAAAACGTGTGGTAAGAGCACACGAGAGTTGTAAGCGATTACAATTGATTGTAAACCCCGGGAGTTGAAAGACCAAATAGGCTAACGCATGTAGGGCTGCCCGTCCGATGTTAGTGGGTAGGTCGTTAGAGATAAATGGCAACATTTATAGTAGATTAATGATAGAAATCTTGATTTATTCAGGAAACAGAACCCGGCTTATAGACCTGCATTTTTTTATTCTTATAAATTTTCCTTACATCAGAAAATACAAGCTGTAAAAACCTGTCTTAGTGCTCTTTGTGACTTTGTGGTTATATCTTATGATGTATTGAATCTGTTAAAATCTTTAATTAAATCTCGCATTTAAAACATAATTTAATGTATAAAAAACTATACATTAAAACAAAAAATAATATATTCGCATTACTAATAGCATAAAAAAATCCCGAATGGCTAAACTATTGATAATTGATGATGAGCGAGCGATAAGAAGTACCTTACGCGAAATCCTGGAGTACGAGAATTACGATGTAGAAGATATCGATAACGGTATTGATGGTTTAGAACTGATTAAAAAAGAGAATTTCGACCTCATACTGTGCGACATCAAGATGAATAAAATGGACGGTATGGAAGTGCTTGAACAGGCACAAATCATAAAGCCAGACCTTCCTTTTATCATGATTTCTGGTCATGGAACAGTCGAAACTGCAATTGAAGCGAGTAAAAAAGGTGCTTTTGATTTTATATCCAAACCACCAGATTTAAACCGTTTATTAATTACCGTTCGCAATGCCTTAGACCGTGGAAATTTAGTTACCGAAACCAAGGTTTTAAAACGCAAAGCAAGTAAAACCCGTGAAATTTTGGGTACTTCTGATAGTATTTCCAAAATAAAGGAAACAATTGAACGCGTTGCCCCTACCGATGCCCGTGTATTGATCACTGGCGCAAATGGTAGTGGTAAGGAGTTGGTTGCACGCTGGTTACACGAAAAATCCAACCGTGCGGATAGCCATTTAATTGAAGTAAATTGTGCGGCAATCCCTTCAGAATTAATTGAAAGCGAATTGTTTGGTCATGAGAAAGGCTCTTTCACCTCTGCCGTAAAACAACGCATTGGTAAGTTTGAACTGGCAAATGGAGGTACCTTATTTTTGGATGAGATTGGCGATATGAGCCTTTCAGCCCAGGCTAAAGTTTTACGTGCCTTACAGGAACATAAGATTACCCGTGTTGGTGGTGAGAAAGAAATCGAGGTAAATGTTCGTGTTTTGGCGGCAACCAATAAGGATTTATTAAAAGAGATTGAAGATGGCAATTTCCGTATGGATTTGTACCACCGCTTAAATGTAATCAATATCCATGTTCCGCATTTAACTGAACGTATTGATGATATCCCTGTAATTGCACAAAACTTTTTGGAAAGTATCTGCAATGATTATGGTATGCCCGTAAAGAAAATAAACGATAGCGCAATGGCTGCATTACAAGCCTTGCCGTGGACAGGTAATGTCCGGGAGCTGCACAATATGATTGAGCGCTTAATTATTTTGAGTGATAAGGTGATTACAGAAAATGATGTACGAGCCTTTGCCAATCCTGGTGGCGGAACCAATATTGGTGCTGCTACAAGTGCTCAAATTGCGAGCTCAGGCGGTTCCAGTCTTGCCTCTACTTTTGATAGCTTCAATAATTTTCAGGATTATAAAGACCATGCGGAACGGGAATTCATCAAATTCAAGCTGGAAAAAAACAACTGGAACGTATCTAAAACTGCTGATGAAATTGATATTCAACGAAGTCATTTATACAGCAAGATTGAGAAGTTTGGCTTGAAAAGAGCTGAATAAACAAAAATTGAAAGGTTTTAAGGTTGGAATGTTGAAAGGTTAATCCTTCAAATATTCCAACCTTTTTTGTTACTTATCTGATTCGATAATTAGTCATGGTCTTTATGCATTAAAAAAGATTGCTTCATCGTGCCTCCTCGCAAAGAAGTAAAATAAGGGCTTTGCTGTTAAAAGGTTTCTACATCCGGAACATTTCAACTTTCTAACTTTTTAACATTACAACCCTAGCCCATATTATACGCTTTAGGTTTTAAAGTCCCCTTTAGGGGATTTAGGGGTTTAGCCCATATAATCAGCCTGTCTCATTAACAAAGCCCTATATTTGTTGAATATGGCTGTTTTCGATACAAACCCCTTATATCTGTTTGCTTCATCTACAACAGGCAAAAGCCATACATTGTCCTGCTCCATTTTTTGCAGTACAATTTTAAGGTCTTGGTTTTCCTTTAGGATATTTGGTGCTGCCTGAACCAAATGATGAGCAGTAAGTTCATCTTTTTCAGGGTTATTCATCATTTCCTTAAACAATTCCTCTACGTAAATTAGTCCTTTAAAATCTTCGGTTTCATCTACAACCGCACAAATGTTTCTTTTGGAATGTAGAATTTCAGACATCTTATCTGCTAACTTATCCTTTAAATTTAATTGAACGTAATCTTTTTCTATTAAATACCTCAACTTCATTTGGTTTAAAACGGTTGTATCCTTGTCTTCGTGAGATAACAGCTCTCCTTTATCAGCCAATGCTTTTGTATAAATAGAATGCTTTTGTGAACTTCGATTAATCGCATAGGCTATTGCCGAAGTAATCATTAGTGGAACCATTAGAATATAACCGCCGGTGATTTCGGCAATCAAAAAGATTCCTGTTAATGGTGCGTGCATAATAGCGCTTAAAGAAGCAGCCATTCCTGCAACTATAAAATTGGCAATATTTAAATGAGCTATTCCCGTTAAATTTACGGTATATGCAAATATAAACCCCAACAATCCACCCATAATTAAACTGGGCGCAAATGTTCCTCCATTTCCTCCAGCCCCAAGTGTTACCAATGTTGCGATTGATTTTGCAAAAATGGTGACCAAGGTAAATAGAATCACTAAAGCCGGAATATTATTGTAATTAGCAAAAATACTATTGTTGATTACGGCTAAATAATTGCCACTCAACAGGCTTTTAATGGTAATATAGCCCTCACCGTACAATGTTGGAAACAGGGAAACCATAACACCCAGGAGCAAACCGCCAACCAGCACTTTGGTGTATGGATGTTTTATTTTATAGAAAAGTCCTTTAACTGCATAATTGGCTTTGGTGAAATAGATAGAGAATAAACCAATAAGTCCAGCCAATAGTACATAATAAAACAAAGCATTTACCTGCCAACCTTCTGTAACCAAGAAGAATAACTGTTGGGTATAAAATAGTCGAGCCACAACCGCTGCTGTTGCCGCTGAAAGTAAAAGGGGAATAAATGCTGGAATGGTAAACTCCGGAAGTAAGATTTCTATAGCGAAAACGATTCCTGCAATCGGACTGTTAAATGCTCCTGCAATCCCAGCAGCAGCACCACAAGCAACAAGCATGGTGATTTCTCTATATGACAATCCTAAAAATCGTCCAAGATTGGAGCCGATTGAAGAGCCACTGGTTACAATAGGTGCTTCCAATCCTGTTGAACCTCCAAAACCAACAGTAATTGCTGCCGTAATGATTTGAGAATAAATGTTATGTGGCTCTACCCTGCTCGATTTTTTGGAAATCGCATATAACAAAGGTGTTAGCCCTGTTTCAAATTTACTTTTCCTGATGAAATACCTAACGTACAGAACAGTAAGTAGAATTCCAATTAAGGGAAAAAATAGATAGAGATAATATTTATATTTCCAATGCCAATCTGATTGCAGAAATTCTTCGATGTGGTGTGTAAGACTTTTTAAAACTGCCGCCGCTAAACCCGCTAAAATTCCGACAACTACTGCAAGAATGATTAAGAAATTACGATTTGATATTTTTGACTTTCTGTACTGATTAACTGCATCAAGGTAATTTACAAATCGGATATACATTCTATTGAATTTTTAATAGAGAGTGGATATTCCAAAAGTAACAAAAACTAGGTATTGAGCCAATTATTTTAAAGCTAACTATTATGCATCAAACTTATCCAATAGCTTAATTAGCGTAGCAAAATCTTTTGGGTATGGTGCATCAATAACAATATCCTTATCATCCAAACCTTTAAAAACAAGGTGTTTGGCATGTAATGCGAAACGTTTCATAATGGGTTGTTCTTCTTCTCCTTTTGATAATTTAAAACCTCTTTTTATGGAGGATAGAAAAACTGGTTTTCCCCGATACATATCATCGCCAACAATGGCTGCCCGTTGTGTAGCCAAATGGATACGGATTTGGTGCATGCGCCCCGTAATCGGCTTGCATTCTACCAAGGTATAATGTTTATAGTATTTTAAGGAATCGAAAATTGTTTCCGCTCTTTTTCCCTCAGCTCTATCTATCGTTACGTTTTTATTACCATCGTTCAGGATTGGTAAATCAACCATCAACTTATCAAAAATAACATGACCATCAACTATGGCGTGATACGTTTTATTTACTTTCCGTCGTTCAAATTGCATGGAAGCATGACGATAAGCTTCCGGATTTTTGGCAATAATCAAAGCTCCTGATGTTTCTTTATCCAACCTATGACAAACTTGTGCATCATCGCTATATTGCTTAGCTAAGCGTAGGATGTTAACTTCTCCAGCAGCCCCCCTTTCATCAAGCGATGCTAAAAATGGCGGTTTGTTTACAACTATATAATCGTTGTCTTCGAAAAGAATGAGGGCTGCAAAATTTGGGAACTTCAATATGTGGTGTTATTAATGAAGTGCAAAAATACAATTTATTTTTATTGGATAATGTCAATCACAGATAAAAAGAATAAGTAAAAGTTGATGTAGATTTATAATAAAATCAAGTCAGGGATAAATTGGAAGTGCTTTTTGTTATGTGTATAAATTGGGAGATTATAAAATAATGCTGTGGCTGCAATTAATGTATCAGCTATGCCAGGTCTATGGCTTAAAGCATAGGATTCAAAAAGGTTAACAAAGAGTTCCGAAATATCAGTATTAATTGGAATGATGGTATATTTCTCCAATTGTTTTTTAATCCTTACAATATCATTCTTATCCCTTGCTCCAACTAAAAATTCTGCAACGGTGATGCTACTAATATAAAAAATATCCGATTTGATATTTTCAATTTCAGCTTTTACTTTGGTATTACCTCTGTATAACTCGATAAGGACAGTTGTATCAAAAATTACCATTTAGATGACCAGGCCTTATTCCTTATTTCATTTATTGAGGGGAAATTTGAATCGGCTCCAAAAGTTTCAAACAATTCATTTTTGGAAACTTTCTTACCTCTGGGCGGTAATGGGTGTCCAGTAGAATTTTCAACACCTAACTCTATAACAATCACTTCCACCTTTTTACCGAAAAATTCTTCAGGCATTTCAATGCTATGATTTTTTTCATCTGGAATTAATATCTGCCTATACATTGTTTTAACCTTTTAATCAAAAATACAAAATATTTTCTGCTTAAATATATACAAGTACTACTATTTATGTTATGGAATACCTTCGTTTCTCAGTATGACAGAAAACAAAAAAGCCACAGTTTTACTAATTTAAAATCAGCGAATCTGCAGCTTTATATTGATATCTTATATTTACGAAAGCTCAAACTTATAACCAACGCCTTTTACGGTTGAGACATAAGTTTCGCCTAATTTTTCGCGTAGTTTACGAATATGAACATCAATGGTTCGGTTGGTTACCACAACTGAATCTTCCCAAATATTTTTCAAGATGGATTCGCGTGTATAAACTTTACCTGGTTTAGATGCCAATAGATACAACAATTCAAATTCTTTTTTAGCCAAAACAACTTTTTGCCCGGCCTGATAAACCAGATAAGCTTCTCTGTCTATAACCAAATCGCCAATCTCTAATTTATTTTCTGAGATTTCTTCAGTTCCAGAATTTCTTCTTAAAATGGCATTTATGCGACTCACCAAAGCCCTTGGTTTAATCGGTTTGGCGATATAATCATCAGCACCAACATTAAAACCCGCAATTTCAGAATACTCTTCACTCCTTGCAGTTAAAAATACCATAAACGTATTTTTGAATTCAGGAATAGCCCTCATTAAACGACAAGCTTCTATTCCATCCATTTTAGGCATCATAATATCTAAAATGATGAGGTCGGGGTGTACTTTTTTTGCAACAGCAATACCTTCCTGTCCATTTGAAGCCAGGAAAACCTGATATCCTTCTTTCTTTAAATTGTATTCAATCAATTCCAGAATATCTGGTTCATCATCAACAATTAATATTTTCTGACCGGGATTGTTCATAAATTAAATATTTGTTACGAAAGTACTGTCTCTGATGCAATATTTGGTTAAGCCTAGGTTAAGAAATTGTTAATACCTTAAACCAGTTTAACACAAATTTTGTTTTAACGTAATGTTTTAGCTAGAAAAGCATCGAGTTCTTCTCCTCGAAGATTTTTAGCCGCAATTTTTCCGGTTGGGTCAATTAAGAAAGAGGTTGGTATGGCCTGAACCTGATAGGTTCTTACTGTACCCCCGTTAAAATCCTTTAACTCGCTAACATGCGTCCATGCAAGTCCATCGGCTTTAACTGCAGTCAACCAGGCAGCCTTATCAGTATCCAGGGAAATACCCAAAACATCAAAGTTCTTATCTTTATACTTATTGTAAACCTTTACCACATTCGGGTTTTCCTGACGGCAAGGCTGGCACCAGGATGCCCAAAAATCAAGCAATACATATTTACCTTTATAATCTGATAAATTAACAGGTTTTTCTTCAGCGGTATTGATTGTAAATGCAGGTGCTGGCTGACCAACCTGAACAGCTTTCAGTAAAGCCATTTGTTTTACGAAAGTATCAACGGTAGCATTTCCTTTAATTTCATCCTTGATCTCATCACTAAATTTAACCAATTCAGCCTCAAATTCCTGTGGACTTAAAGTATTCATCGCATAAAAACTGGCTAATGTTCCTTTGTTATCTTTAGCAAACTTTAAAATCTGATTGTTCAATTGTTTGATATACGACTCATATTGAGGACGCATCTGCTCTAAAATTGTAGCCCGATTTTGTGGTTGGGCAGCTACCTTTGCATCAAAATCTTTCTGAATAACCTCAACCTGTTTTGCGAAATTATTCCTGATGCCATTCAGTTCAGATAATTTATCAACTTCGTTTGCTCCGGATATTTTATAAGCCAGCGTTTTATCAGCCAAATCAGCCTCTAATTTAATTGCATCGCCATTTTTAGCAATAAGCATAAATTCATGATTGCCAACAGAAACCCTAAAAAAATCTACAGATGGCGTTTTGCGAATAAATTTGAATTCGCCCTTTTCTGATAGATTTGTAGAATCGATGGCAACCATATTGCTGTTTTGCATTCCATACAAAAACACTTTTTTCTCCGTTCCCGGGTTTTGAAAAGTTCCGTCTATAACAAAACTATCTTTAGGTTTACAAGCTGTAAATGCTATTGCGATAAGCACAATCAGGCTTAATTGTTTTAATATCAGGCGGTTCATTATTTTAGTTTTTCAAGTATCAATTCATTTAATTTTTTTGCATCGGCTTTACCTTTGGCCATTTTCATCACATCGCCCACAAATAGACCTAAAACGCCTTTTTTGCCTTTCTTGTATGCCTCAACCTGCTGCGGATATTTATTCAGCACCTCATCTATAAAAGCACTCAATTCATTTCCGTTATCAGAAATTAAAAGGTTTAGAGAATGCGCTAAATCAGCTACATTTGCACCTTCTTGTTCCTCAACAGCAGGCAATAATTGTTGAATGGCAATTTGTTGGCTTATCTTTTTGTCATCAACCAGATTAATGGCAGCAGCCAATTGCTCAGGCTTAACTTTATAATCGGCGATTGCAATTCCTTTTTCATTCAATAAAGCTCTGATTGGACCAATCAGCCAATTGATCAAACTCTTTTTATGCTGCACAATTGGCAAAGCCTGATTAAAATAATTCAACAAATCCAAATCTTCGGCAAAAAGTGTCGCATCAGCTTTGCTTATATTGAATTCTGAAATCAATTGTTTCGAAATCTCATTCGGTAAAGCCGGCATAGCCGATTTTATTTCCGCTAACCAGGCATCAGAAATCTGGATGGGCTGCAAATCTGGGTCGGCAAAATAACGATAATCATTTGCCTCCTCTTTGGTTCGCATTGGCGATGTTGTTCCTTTATCCGCATCGAAATTTAAAGTACTTTGAATGATCTTTCCTCCATTGGAAATCACTTCCACCTGACGAGCAAACTCAAAATCTATCGCTCTACGTACATTACGCATCGAATTCAGGTTTTTAACTTCGCAACGTGTCCCAAATGTTGTATTGCCTTTAGGACGTATGGAAATATTTGCATCGCAACGTAAACTACCTTCCTCCATATTTCCATCACTTACGTTTAGGTGACGAACCAGTTTTCTGATTTCACTTAACAAAGCCGACGCCTCTTCCGCACTACGGATATCTGGCTCGGTAACAATCTCAATTAAGGGAACACCCGCACGGTTTAGATCGACCAAAGAATAATTTTCATCCTGATCATGTATACTTTTACCTGCATCTTCTTCTAAGTGAATGCGATTGATGCCTATTTTTTTTGTGCTCCCATCAGACAGTTCAACTTCTAGAAATCCATTTACACAAATTGGCTGATTATCCTGAGTAATCTGATACCCCTTTGGTAAATCTGCATAGAAATAATTTTTTCTATCAAAATGATTGATTTGATTGATGATACAGTTTAAAGCTAAGCCTATCCGAACTGCTTTTGCTACAACTTCTTTATTCAATTTCGGCAATGCGCCTGGCAAAGCCAAAGACACCGTAGATATATTTTGGTTGGGTAAAGCCCCAAAAGACGCACTATCAGCTGAAAATATTTTGGTATTGGTATTTAACTGGACATGAATTTCCAGTCCTGAAACGAGTTCAAATAATTGGGGCTTTGTTTCTTGTAAAGGCATTTAAAGCTTATATAAAATCGCAAATATGATTGAAAGTATTTAATAACCACAAATTAAATACAGATATATCAAAATCTGTGTTCGTTCTTTTTGTCTGTAGTTAAATTATTCTCGTAAAACAGAGAATGATATTGACACAAATATAAGTATTATTTAATCTATCCCTAAAAAAGGCTTGAGGACAAAACTTTCGCAAAATAATCCCTGATTTGAATTAATCTTTTTGACAGGATTGAATTTTAAACAACTATCTGTAGTTCAGTTGTTTAAAATATTATTTCAAAATTAAACAGATAAAATATATAGTTAAATAGATATTAAATGAATGGCCATATTAAAATTGGCATGTAAAATGTTATATGCAAAATATAAACAACACAAAATTAAGAACACAAATGAAAAAATTATTTTTAATCGCTGCAGTAATGATGGTTTCATTTCTCAGCATGCCAGCAAAAGCACAACTAAATGTAAACGTAAATATTGGTTCTCAGCCTCTTTGGGGCCCGACCGGTTATGACCATGTAGATTATTATTATCTACCTGATGTTGAAAGTTATTATTATGTACCGAAAAGGCAGTTTGTCTACTTAAACGGAAATGATTGGGTATTTGCAAATAGTTTACCCACCCGCTATTCCAACTACGACTTATACAATGGTTATAAGGTTGTAATTAATTCTCCAAAACCATATTTGAACTTTAAAAATGATAGAGTAAAATATGAACAATATAGGGGAAATAGCCATAAGCAAGTTATAATAAGAGATAGCAGAGACAGTAAATATTATGTTGTTAAAGGTCATCCGCATGGCATGCCTCCAGGACAAGCTAAAAAAATCTATACTAAAAAATGGGATAAAGAAAAAGGTCATGGAAAGCATCACCATGGAAAAGGTAAACATTAATCAATAAGTAATTGATAAATTAATTAAAAGGGAGAGCCAAAAGCTTTCCCTTTTTTTATATCTCTGTTACAATAAAATATTTGGCATAGAGTTTGAATTTATGTAAGCACACACAAATACATTTATCGATTATGAAAAAGTTATTTATCATCTCTGCGATTGTAGGTATCGTAGCTTTAACATCTAATCAATCAAACGCTCAAGTTAGTATTAACGTTAATATTGGAGCTCAGCCTGCCTGGGTTCCGGTGGGTTACGAAAATGTAAATTATTATTACCTACCCGAAGTTCAGTCTTATTATTATGTTCCTCAAAGACAATTTGTTTATTTAAGTGGAAATAATTGGGTTAGATCGAGATATTTGCCTAGCAGATACAGAGGATACAATTTACATCATGGAAGAAAAGTTGTGGTTTATGGAAATACTCCATTCCATAGCTATAGAACGCACAATGCCAGGTATAGTAGTAACAACACTCATTTTGTCCGTCCTTCATATGGAAATTATCAATCAGTAAAATACAATTCACATAACAATCACAAATCTTACAAACATTTTGATAGTCGTGGTGGTGGCAGAGGCCATTTTGATAGAGGTCATGGTAAAGGAAGACATTAAAATTAAAATAAAAAAGAGGCTTTCGGGCCTCTTTTTTATTTCCGTCACCTTGAATCATTTCAGTATCTAAATGTTGACACCTTAAAATGAGTTCGTGCCTCGAAATGATGGTTTTTTGAGATACCTATTCATCTGATGATTATTCTGTCTCTATTTTATTGAGCAAATTGTAGTTAATTTAAGAGAATAATTAGGATTTAAAGGTTCGTTGGTTTGTGCCAAACGCTGCGAACCAGTATTTGCCGGACAAGCGATATCATTGGTAGCATCGTAGATTAACATTTGACCATTCAAACCATCAATCAGCGTTTTTGGTACATAAACCTGTACTTTGGTAATCGAGTAGCCTGAAGGAAAATAACGAACGTAATATCCATCAGGATGTTTTGTCCAGATGCCGCTCGGCACATCACTTCTCGGTGGCGCCATACCCGCAATAATTGCATATTTTTCCATATCAGCATAAGTATAATTTCCTGATGCTACTAATTGACGGATATTATTTTCAGCTTCAAAAACTGCTTTAACACCAGCGGGCAATTGATCTTTTGCTTTTTCCATAACATCAAAAGGCAGCACTCCCAAGGCTCCGCCTTCTAATTGGGTAAGCTGTTTAGCGCTTAATAATTTTATCGCTGTTAACTTTACGGTACCAGCATAATCAGCGAATTTTGTTCTGGCAATAATGGTCCAAAGCAAAATCTGAATATCATGTTGATTTACTTCGGGATGTTTTTCAGCACTTTTTAAAATCGAAACCACTATTGCTTCTTTAGAACCGAGAACTGGCGCGAACATATATCCATCGCCTTTCGAAGGCGCAAAAGTTCCGGCCTTTAAGCAATAACTTTTGTTGGTCATTTCGTATAATCCGGCACAAAGTACATAACCACCCTCAGGTGCTTTTGGTAATAAGTATAAAGGTTGGGCCTTTTCTTTAATTACGAAGTCGGGCATCATTTCACCCTGTCGGTTTACATCTTCAAAAGCAGTGGATATAGCATCAGGTTGTTTTAAAAATTTATCAACTCCAAGAGCTTTAGCACCTTGCGATGCGCCAACTTTTAATAACTTGTCTTTTAAACCACCAAATTGAGCTAGAGAATTACTCAACCCTAATAAAGTAAATAATACTGTGAGGCAAATAGATTTTGTGTTTTTCATACTAGGTTTTGGTTAGATAAATCCATACAAACATAAAATTTTGAGATTAAATACAGGATAAAATAATGATTTCTATTTTTTGATTTTAAATTATCAAATTGATTTACAATACGTTGATTATTTTCCGGAATTTAATTTTGTCAATCAAAATATATTTCAGACATTTGGAATATTATTTGGTGAAAACCAAATAAAAGTCAATCCTCAAAGGTTGATTTATAAAGAAGTGGTGAGAGACAGGCTCTTTGACCCACTGGCAACCCTCAGAAAGAGAAGGTGCCAATTCCTGACCAGGTAACATGGTGTTATTTGGAGATATAAATTAGAACTGATGAAAACATTAAATCTTCAATCGCTAAGCAAGCCCGGTTTGCACCATAAAAAAGTAGAAAGTTTTTCTATATCTTCTGTTTGTTGTGAGACACATGCGATTACGTGTATGTGCTGTTGCATACAATAATTTCAAAAATCTTCCTTTTTTGTATTTCTTTTCAAACTGGAGGGCCTTTAACAAAGGTATGAATAGGTTTGCCAGATTCAAGGATTTCCAAGATTCTGATGTTAAAATCGAAATATTGTAATAATCAATCATTTAAAACTTAAACCTTAGAAATTATGTCTGCTTCATATAAATTTGAAACCCTCCAGTTACATGCTGGTCAGGAAATCGACCCAACAACAGGTTCAAGGGCAGTTCCAATTTACCAAACCACTTCTTATGGCTTTAAAAATGCTGAACATGGGGCCAACTTATTTGCGTTAAAGGAATTTGGGAACATCTATACGCGTATAATGAACCCAACAACAGATGTTTTCGAAAAACGCATTGCAGCTTTAGAAGGCGGAGTTGCGGCTTTAGCAGTTGCATCTGGTCAGGCATCACAACTCATCGCCCTGCATAATATATTAGAAGTTGGCGATAGCATTCTTTCTTCATCACACCTTTATGGTGGTACATATAATCAATTTAAAGTAACATTTAAACGTTTAGGCATCCACGTTGATTTTGCTAACCCTGATTATCCTGAAGAGTTCGAAAGTAAAATAACAGAAAAAACAAAAGCTATATTCCTGGAAACCATTGGTAATCCTGCTTTTAGCGTTCCCGATTTTGAGAAAATAGCCGCTATTGCTAAAAAGTATGATATTCCTTTGGTTGTTGATAACACTTTTGGTGCTGCCGGATACCTTTTTAAGCCATTGGAACATGGTGCAAATATTGTTGTAGAATCGGCTACCAAATGGATTGGTGGGCATGGAAACAGCATTGGTGGTGTAATTGTTGATGGTGGAAATTACAATTGGGGCAATGGTAAATTCCCTCAATTCAGTGAACCATCTGAAGGTTACCATGGCTTAATTTTCAATGATGTTTTCGGTGCTGACGGACCATTTGGAAACATTCAGTTTATTATTCGTGCCCGCGTTGAAGGTTTACGAGATTTAGGCCCTGCCTTATCCCCTTTTAACTCCTTCTTATTACTACAGGGGTTAGAAACTTTATCTCTGCGTGTTCAACGCCATGTTGATAATGCCCTGGAATTAGCAACATGGTTAGAAAATCACCCTTTGGTTAAAGAAGTTCTATATCCTGGTTTAGCCAGCAGCAAATATAATAACCTGGCTAAAAAATATTTAAGAAATGGCTTTGGCTCCGTTTTATCTTTCGAATTACATGGAAGTAAAGAAAACGCGACTCAAGTAATTGATAATTTAAAATTGGTTTCGCACTTGGCTAATGTTGGCGATGCAAAAACATTAATTATCCAACCGTCAGCTACTACACATCAGCAATTAAGTGAAGCTGAACAGTTAGCAGCGGGTGTAAAACCAAATTCATTGCGTGTTTCTGTAGGTATTGAACATATTGATGATATCAAAGCAGATTTCGAACAGGCTTTTGCAACTATACCTCAAACCCCTAAAGGGGCTTTACAGGCAAATTCGTTAATTTAAATAGGAAAAATAAATAAGGTAGATACCGTTAGAATATCATGCAGAATAAGAATAACAATGACACTTCAAAGTCTCCTTCAGGAGATTTAGGGGCTACATACAATCATCCAAAACAATTTAAATTAGAAAACGGTAAGAAAATACGTAACCTGCAGATTGCCTACCAGACTTATGGCAAATTAAATGCAGCAAAAGACAATGTAATTTGGGTTTGCCATGCCCTAACAGCCAATGCTGATGTTTTTGAATGGTGGGAAGGTTTGTTTGGGCAAAATGCCCTATTTAATCCGGATGATCATTATATCATTTGTGCCAATGTTTTAGGCTCTCACTATGGTACTACAAGTCCTCTAAATACAAATCCTGTAAATGGTTTGCCTTATTATCTGGCTTTTCCGCAATTTACCATTCGCGATTTAGTTGCAGCACATCAATTACTTGCAGCACATTTAGGTGTTGAGTACATTAAAGTTTTAATCGGTGGTTCTTTGGGTGGACAACAGGCTGTTGAATGGAGCATTTCTGAACCCAATAAAATTGAAAACCTGGTTTTAATTGCAACCAATGCCGTTCATTCACCATGGGGAATTGCATTTAATGAAAGTCAACGTTTGGCCATTACTACAGACAGGACTTTCTTTGCAAACCAACCAGATGGTGGTAGCAAAGGCTTAAAAGCAGCTCGTAGTATTGCGCTTCTAAGCTACAGAACTTATAGCGCTTATGGCAATACCCAGGTAGAAAGTGTAAACGATAAAACAGATAATTATAGAGCATCCTCCTATCAGAATTATCAAGGTGAAAAATTGATAAATCGCTTTAATGCTTATAGTTACTATTATTTAACTAAAGCAATGGATAGCCATAATGTTGGTCGTAACCGTAAAAGTATTGCTGATGCTTTAAAACAAATTAAAGCGAATACTTTGGTTATCGGTATTGAGAATGATTTCCTATTTCCATTATCAGAGCAACAATATTTAGCGGAGAATATTCCTGGTGCTGAATTCTCTGCTTTACATTCTGATTATGGTCATGACGGTTTCCTGATCGAAACAAATGCCTTAACCAATATCATAGGTACTTTCATTAAAGAGAGTAGCAATAAAAAGATTATAAAATTACAACATACCGCATAAAGTTTAATGCGAAAATATAGCCACAGAAACACTGAAATACACAGAAAATAAACAAATCAAATTCTGTGTTCATCCGTGAAAATCTGTGGAAAAAAAACAAGAAAAATAAAACAACCCACAAGATAAAATCTGTGTAATCACAAATATTAGAAATGAGTAAAAACTTAAAGATTGGTTTATTTGGTTTTGGAGTTGTAGGACAAGGTTTATTGGATATTATTCAAAGCCAGCACTTAAACTTAGAAATTATTAAAATCGCCATTAAAGACCCTAAGAAGAAACGTACATTAGACAAAGATTTATTTACTACCGATCGTGATGAGATTCTGAATAATACAGAAATCAATACGATTGTAGAACTGATAAATGATGCTGAGGCTGCTTACGAAATTGTAACTACAGCGCTTAAAAATGGTAAAAATGTAGTTTCGGCCAATAAAAAAATGATTGCTACCCACTTGAAAGAGTTGGTAGATTTGCAACAAAAACATGGTACATCCCTATTATATGAAGGTGCAGTTTGTGGCAGTATTCCAATTATTCGCAACCTGGAAGAGTACTATGATAACGAATTATTCCATGCATTAAGTGGAATTTTCAATGGTTCATCGAACTATATTTTATCGAAGATATTCAACTCAAATCAGAGTTATAGCGCGGCATTGAAAGAAGCTCAGGATTTAGGTTTTGCAGAAACCGATCCGATTCTGGATGTTGGAGGTTATGACCCTAAATATAAATTGGCCATTGCTACAGCCCATGCTTATGGATTATTTGTTAGTCCGGATTCGATATTAAATATTGGAATCCAAAATCTTTCTCAGCATGATATTAAGTATGCGAAAGAAAAAAATTTCAAAATCAAATTGGTACCAACTGCCCGTAAAGTGGATACCAAACAGATTGTAACTTATGTTTTGCCTAAACTGGTTACAAAAGATGATTTCTTATACAATGTTGAGAATGAGTACAACGCTGTAACTGTTCAGGCTGCATTTGCAGATAAACAATTCTTTTTTGGTAAAGGTGCCGGTGGCCATCCTACCGGTGCTGCTGTACTATCTGATATTGCCGCTTTGCGCTACGATTATCGTTATGAGTATAAAAAATACCACCAGGAAAATGGTGTACAACATACCGAGGATATTTTATTGGAAGTTTATCTACGCTACGCGGATGAAAATTTAATTGGTTTACTTGAATTTGATGACATCAGCGAACGTTATGCAGCAAGTAATTTTAAATATGTTATAGGAACGGTTAAATTGGAAAATTTAATCAAAAACCGCGATTTACTCTTAAATAAAGAAGTTTTTGTGGCCTATACCGGTAAACAAGTTTATAAAGAAGAACATGTCGCTGAAAACGCCTTTATTGAAGCTGTTTTATAAAGATTTTTTTAAGGTTAATTTTTATTTGTTTTGTTGTTAAGTAAAAAGGTCGGAGCGATTCCGACCTTTTGCGTTTTAATGAAATTATGAATATTAACTTAAAAAGTTACTAACTCTAACAGGCACATTGGCTAGAAGAGTTAGTAACTTGGAAAGCCAATACAATTGTTTCTCCCTCATTTTGAGGATTTCTCATCTGAATGAATATTGTTTATTAAATAGAATACTTCACATTATACTCCACTCCTTTTTGAATGGTTATTTCGTATAATCCTTTTGAAAGTTCAACAATCTCGGCACCTTTTATACTTGGTTTTGATTTGCTTTTAAACCTTAATTTTCCGAGTCCGCTTGCAGATTTAATCTTGATTTCTTTTTTGCTGCAATAAACGGAAATATCACCATTTGCAGTGGGCACTTTTCCATCCATCCATTCCAAACCTCCTAAATTTGGTTCAATTGTATAGGTTTCGTATCCGGCAGAAGTCGGTTTAACACCCAAATAATATTTTCCCAATAAATAAATCGGACTTGCTCCCCAGGCATGACAAAGACTTTTACCAAATGGGCGACCATACATCGCTAAATGTTCAGTTCCTTTTTTATCAGGATTATATTCTTCCCAAAAAGATGTTGCCCCTAATTTTAACATCCCACCCCAATAGTTTTTCATTTCCTTTAAAACATAAGGCTGCTCTCCCATTGCACATAAGGCTTCCAACTCGTAGAAGCGCATGTAAGGAGTTGTTATTTTCTGAATATTATCATTTAACAAAACATTTTTCTTAACTCCAAGCTTTTGCTCCTCAGTAAAATAATCAAAAAATATTCCGAACATATTGGCGTACCTGGTTACATTTTCAGTTGGTTTATTATTAATTCTGCTATGCACTAACGCATTTTTACTTTGACTCCAATACAGATCGAATATTTTAGCTTTAAGTGCTATAGCCTGCTTGTTGTAGGTATTCGCTCCCTCAATATCATTCGCTAATTTTGCACATAAAGCCATTGTTTCCAAACTTCTGCAATACAATAACTGCTCAAAACTCACCTCACCTTCTTTACTTAATTTATCTGCCCAATCAATAAAAATCCAATCACCCGGCATCCACTCCAATAACCCATTTTTATTCCTTCTATTATCGATATAAGTCATTAACGATTGCATTCTAGGGTAAATATCCTGAACAAATTTTTGGTCACCTGTATATTTATAGTAATCGTAAATCCCCAGAAACCAATAGAAAGAATAATCCATAATGGTATTGATGTGTGCTGTAACAGGATCTTTTCCGCGTTGAGCCAATAAAGTTCTTTTTACCGTTGGCGCATCAAAAAACGAATAATAGTTCATCAGATAACTTTGATAAGCATCTCCAGACCATACCCATCTGTCGCGTTTAATTCCATCGATAAAAAACTCTCTGGTATTTAAATGGAAGGTATATTTTGCAACATCATAAATTTTATTGAGCTCAGTATCTGAAGATTTAAAACTTCCACGCTCAGTTACAGGTGCATATTCATATAACATGGAAATGGAATCAACGGATACACCAGAGCCTGGTTGATAATTTACATACCGAAAAGCCTTGGAGAGCGGCATAATTGAGTCTTTTTTTCCATCTAAATCAATTTCGAAAAAATCCAGGGTTTCGCATTTATCTGTTGACAAAGCTTCTTCCGGTGATTCTCCATAATAAATATTCACTTTACCCTTCCCTTTTAAACCATGTAATTTGATAAAGCCAAAGGTTTCTTTTCCAAAATCTAAAAGTAAACCTGCATTATTTTTCTCTGTTTTAAGGGCTGAGGCTGGAACTACCGGTAATTTGAATTTTGATGGAGGGCTTAAAGGGTCTGTTAAATTCCAGGTACCTACTGATACATAAGTAGTTCCAGATTTATCTGATGTTTTTCCACTTGCATCAATCCATTCCTTATCTTCAAAAGTGGTTAGCCAGGTAGCATCAGAAACAACGGTTTTACCTTGTACAAAAATTGCCGGTACCTTGTCTTGCCCGTAAACTTTTAAACTTAATTTATGTTTTCCGGCTGGGATATTGATAGTTTTTGGAAAGCCTGAAATCGCCTGCCCATCAATTTTTACATTGTAAGTACCCTCCACATAAAGCTTAACTTCTTCAGCCTGAGGCAGATCAAATTCTTTATGAAAATCGACCAGAACATAATGGCTATCCATTTTCCAGAATACAGGGAAAAACGAGCCTCTTTCTGTTCTGCGGTTTTGCATTACATTGTTCATATAGATATCAAAGTCGCCAGGATACCAAATCCAGGATGCTTTTTGGGCCTGGGCTTGTTCAAAGAATAAACCCAGGAATAAGATGATAACCAGGCAAAACTTGTTTTTAAATGGAGTTAAAAGTAATTTCATATTATTAAAAATTAATGTCCGTTAAAGAAAATGTATAATGCAACCATTACGACAGCTAAAGCTATCCAGGAAATCCAAACTACACGACTCGGTTTTTCTATGTTGGCTTTCTCCAATTCATTGACCTGGTATACTGTTGGTGATTTATCCAGTAAAGAAATTATAACCGCGATAATCAATAAGCCAACAAAAATCAGGAAGGAAAGCATAAGGTAGTGTGGCCAAAAGGCATATTTATCGGGAGGTAAAACCCACAAATAACAAATTCCTGTTCCCAAGCTTAGAATTGAACCAATTGAAAGGGTAAAATTCACAGCTTTTCTTGTTGTTTTTTTCCAGAAAACAGTTAACAGAAACACCACAGATAATGGTGGAGCAATAAAACCTAAAACCGATTGAAAAACATCAAACAGGTTTAGTCCTTTAATATTATCTATTGCTAAAACAACAATTACAGCAAAAATACACCCTGCAATTACGGTCATTCTGCCTACCCTTATAATCTGTTTATTACTTGCCTGCGGATTGATTTTTTTTACATAAATATCCATCGTAAAGACCGTACTTAAGGAATTTAATGATGAGCCAATTGTACCAACTAAAACGGCAATTAACACAACAATAACAAGTCCGTTCATACCAGGAGGAAATAAATTGGTTACCATGGTCATATATGCCTCATTTGGATCTTTAAGATTTGGAAACAACACATAACACAAAATTCCGGTAATGATAAACAAGGGAAGAGAAAGTATTTTTAACCAGCCGATAAAACTCACACCCAACTGACCCTGCTTTAAATTCTTAGCACCCAATACCGACTGAACCATCGCTTGATCCGTACAGAAAAAAGCGATTGCGGCTACTGGATACCCTAGTAAAATGGCATACCACGGATATTTAGGATCACTGGCAGGCTGAATTAAATTCCAAAAATGACCGGGTGTTTTATCGTAAAGTGCTGAAATTCCACCAACTTTATGTAAACCCAAGAGTGTAAGGGAAAGTGAAACCCCTATCAATAAGATCATTTGAAAGACATTTACTTTTGCAATGGCTTTTAAACCACCTGCAAAAGTGAACAAACCTGCAAAAGCCACTAATACAGTAACGGATTGCCACATCGGAATGCCTAAAATTTGCCGAACCAGAAAGCCACCTGCAAACAAGCCTAAGGATAACCAAGAGATTAAAATCTTAACCAATGCATACCAGGCAAGAATATTTTGAGTCGAATCGCCATATCTGTTTCCCATAAATTCGGGCATGGTACTTACTTTTGCGGCAAGGTATTTTGGGGCAAAAACTATTGCCAGTAAAAACAAAAATATAAAAGCATACCAATCGAAATTTACGGCAACAATACCCGTGCTGTACCCAATACTTGCAAAAGCCAATAACATAGATGGGCCAACATTGGTGCCCCACATGTTGAAACCAATACTCGACCAGCCAAGAGATTTATTGGCCAGAAAAAGTGTTTCATCTGATTTTTTGTTTTTAGAAAAACTCGCCCGATACCCAATGATCATTAAAATGACGAGATAAGCAGCTACGATGATATAATCTAAACTGGTTAAACGTTCTACAATGTTTCCCATTAATTTTTTATTTGGTTTATTTTGCCACGGAAGCACTGAATGCACAGAAAAAAATCCGTGTTTTTTTTTGTTTCTGCGGTTAATTTTTTATTGTTATTCAATCGCCTCGGTTCGTGTCCTCACGAACCGAAAATTCCGTTATGGTTTGTGAAGACACAAATCATAGGGTTTATTTTTATTCTTATCATCGTCATTGCGAGGTACGAAGCAATCCTACAAGTATCGCTAGGTTTTTAATGCCATCGCTTTAAGATTGCTTCGTACCTCGCAATGACGACTGGGTTTAGTTTTTTAAACTTATTTTGTCATTCTGAATGCAATGAAGAATCTTATTAAGCAGTATTCAGCAAAAGGGATCCTTCGTTCCTCAGGATGACAATATTACATCACTTCAATCACCTCGGTTTGTGTCCACACGAACCGAAAATTCGCTTTATAATGGTTCGTGAAGACACGAACCATGGCTATAAAGTTATGTGTTTCAGTGGCCATCCCTTTTATCTAAAAGTCAATCTCCGCCCTTGAAATATTATACTCTTTCAAAATATCATCAACCTTAACCGGTAAACCCGTTTCCATTGATTTATCCATCGCTTGTAATAGGGCCACTGTTCCAATTCCTTCTTTTAAATCCGGGTAAGCTGTAAATTTTTCATTGATACTATCCGCAAAATATTCCAGATAGTTTTGGTATTCTCCGGCATGGTGGCTTTGCCCCTCAAAACGGAAATAATGTTTCAAAGTGGAATCGCCCCAGGTAATTATTTTTTCTTCTCCTGTCTTAGTGGTTACAGAATAACGTAATTCATGGTAATCAGCCTGACTTGCTCCTTCTGTTCCTCTCAAAATACAACTCATTCCGCTATCTCTGCCTGCCGGTTGTGTGGGCCCGGTGTAAGCACCACTTACTCTTGCTATTCTTCCATCTTTTGCCTTGAAAATAAAGTGCATGGTATCTTGATTTTTCAATCCGGCTTTTAATCCATTGCTGCTCAGCATACCATAACCCATTACTTCCTCAATTTCGGGCAGATACCAGCGAATAAAATCAGTCGGGTGACTTAAGCCACCATACAACCATTTAAAAGATTGTTTTAATGACCAGCCTTTTTCCAAAAACCAACGATGATCTGCATGATAATGACTTTCAATGGTAATTAAATCACCAATCAGCCCCTTGTCAAAGTCTTTTCTTTGTCTCATTGCAGGTTCAAAAAAACGGGAACTCTGTCCTACAAAAACCTTTTTTCTGGATGTTTTGCTTAATTCCAGCAACTCGTTTGCTTGCGATAAATCATCAATAAAAGGTTTGGTACAAACCACATGCTTACCATGCAATAGGGCTTGTTTAATGTGTTCTACATGCAAATGATCTGGTGTGTAGATCGCGATCATATCAATTTTCTCATTATTCAACATATCATCATAGCTTGTTGTATAATTTTGAAAATCAAATTCCAACGCTCTTTCTTCGCACAATTTTAAGTTGGCATCACACATTTGAATCAACTTAAACTTCTTACTTGCCAGCGATGCAGAAATGGTGCTTCTGCCCTCACCCAAACCTAAAATCCCTAATCTTAACATGGTCATATTTTGTAAGCTTTATTTTTATTCTGTTCTTTTATTTTAGTCATCCGATGAATATTTACACCTTGTTCATATTCATCGGATGACTTATTTAATTTGACGATTGTTATTTTTTTTCTAACTGTTTAAAGAATACCCAAACCTCGCCTGGTTTTGTTCCTTCTACTCCTTCCTGGTATTTTTTCATGATGGCATTCCATTCATCAACCTTTGGATTATTTTCTGTTGTTCTTGGATTTAATTCATCTAAACTTGCCCCTTTCGGAATGCTGATAATCAACATTAATTGACGATCATTTTTATAGATGACCAATTGCTGAAAATCCGCATTGCAAAATCCTTTTGATATTTCAGGCCATTTTTCAAATTGGGTAGCATGATAATCTAAATATTCTTTTTGCAGCTTTTCATCCTTAACCAAATTCGCAGACAAAATAATATGCTCCCATTCTTTTACAGGTTCTGATCCACAGTTCTTTTTCCTGTTAAACTCATAAAATGTATGATCATATAACTTAATCCGGACATCCGTAAATTTCTTTTTTAGCGTTTGTTGTAAACTTTCTACTTTCAAACTGGATGTATAAATAATTAACCGGTTATTCCATTGATAAATTGAAGAAGCCAATAAATTATTTTCTTTTGCAAATGTTTTTAAAGTATCTGAAGTTGGTATATCCCCTGATTTAAAAATGAGCTCAAATATAACCGGTTTGTCTACTGCCCGATTAATCTTTCTGGTTTCAGAATGAGGTATTTTATCTTTGAATAAATATTGATATTTCTTTTGTAAACCAGCATTTTGCTTAATGCTTTGCTGCACTTTTGGCCCATTATTTTCCCAAACATTCTTTGGCCCGTTGGCATTTTGAAGGTATTTTTCTGTTGGAGTCCAGTTATTTTTTACAGTAAAATTGGATGAACCTTCATCGGTATATAAATAAAACCAATGTTCCGGCAAATGGGCGTATGGCGCTAAATAAATACTATCAATATAATTATCTGTAATAAAAGATTCTGGTTGTGCTGATAAGGTGTAGATTCCGGAAACGTCGTACATATGCTTGCCATAATGATGGATTTTATTGGCGCTAATGGTATTGTTTTTCATGGCATTATTAGTTCGGGTCCAACCCCAACCCATACTTATTCCTGTATATGAAACTTCGCTAATTTCATTATGCAAAATTTTGATTCCCCGAACATAACCTGCACCAATACCAACCGCACCCCAATCTTCATTGGTTACATCAGTGATCAGATTGTTTTCAATTTTATTATTGGTAGAAATCTCCCTGGTATCTGATGGATTATATGGAAAATGAACTTCAGTAGCCTCGTCTGAAAAAGTCCCCATCAAAATTCCGGAACCGCCAATATCCCTAAATAAATTTCCACGAATTTCATTGTCATGTGTTCCTTTTTTATAATCTAATCCTGTAGATGCGTGATGCTCAAAGCGACAAGAATCAAAACCGGTATGGTTTGCATAACTTACTTCAACAGCAGAAGCAGGTCTGCCTACCCAAGCCTGATTTTCCAGAGTTTTTTTATCTGGAGTTCCAGGAATATCAAGTTTATAAGCATCAAGCATATACATACCCGCTTGGTGAGGAACATGCCCTTGTTTTGATGGACGCAACCAAGTAGCATGCTGGAAAGAAATACCTTTGAAAAACACATAAGACACCGGATTATCAATTGTTCCTTCTATTTTTAGAAGTGTTTCCAATGCTGGCACAACAACTTCCGCATTTTGCATATCATCTGCTTTTGTTGGCCAGTAATAGATTTTTTGGTTTTTAATATCTTCATACCATTCTCCAGGTTGATTTAAAAACTGAATGGCATTGGTAAGATAATAAGCAGAATTTCCGGTCTTATCAGAAATCCAGGGTGCCGGCCAGGGATGTTCTGATTGAATTCTGCTTTCAGGTTGCATAAAGGAAAGTTCAGCAGCATTTCCTTCTACCTTTACTGATTTTACCCTCAAATTGGCAATGGCCCACCACTGATGAATCACCATTTCCATTCCTTTGATATTTGAAAGATTGATATTTTTGGTTAATGGAATCCGACAGGTTTGTTTTTCGGCATTCCAGGATAAAATTCTGCCCATTTCTTCCCCATCCCTATCTTTTGCCCTTATAGCTTTACGATCATTTACCCAAAGCTGTCTAAATTCTAAAAGACTAGCAGCAGGGCCTGAAGCATCTGCAACCCAAACATTTCCAATGGCATTTTTAGGTAAGCCGGGAATGTTTCCCAATACTTTTTTCCAACCTTTTATTTTAATACCTCCGCTCAAAATAACATTTTCATTTGGAGCAGAAATAATTTGTGTCGGACTATCTTTTGTACCAGAATCCTCAGGACGAAGAATTACGGGTTCATCCAACTGATAAAATCCATTTTTAATTATGATTCGAATCCCACCTTTAATGGAAATATCATTTAACCTGCGTAATTCTCTTGCTTTTCGTAGTGCGGAATGAAGTGAAGCCAACGGTTTTTCTTTAGTTCCTGAATGGTTATCAGCTCCATTTTCCAGCGACACAAAAATATCTACAGCACTTAACTGTAAACATATTAGATTTAATATCAAGAAAATGGCTAGACGAATTCTGCTCATAAAGATTGTATTATTTGGATTGAAAAACAGACTTCAGATAAGTGGTATTGGCGCTAAAATTTCGCTTTACGTCTTTGGTATTATTGGCATCTCTGGAACGTTCCACTACCAGCCAACCAGTCCAACCCATATCGTCTAAGGTTTCTTTTACCTGAATTAAATTAATTTTGGGATCGTTCTGTAGCCAAACACCATCCTCATTGGTGCTGTGGATTTGAATAATATTCTTCCTGCCCAAAATTCTAAGCTCTTCATTTAAATCTCTTCCATTCTTAATCGCATTAGAGAAATTGAAATAACTTTTGATGAATTTTGAGCCTATATCTTTAAGCAGTTGCAGTTCTCCTTTCGCATCCAAAGCACTTTCGATGCCAATCACAACACCCGCCTTTGATGCCATTTTACCTGCAATTTTCAGACGTTCTACAATGGCAGCTCGCAATTCGGGGTATTTAACCAAATCGCACTGAACACCCAATGGTAAAAATGCGACTTTTACATTCATTGCTTTCGCTGTATCTAAACAATCCTGAATCATTTTTTGATAAGTTGGCCTGGTAGCGAAAGATTGTGCATAAAAACCAGTCATTGCCAAAGCGCATATTTCAAGGTTTAGTTCCCTGGCTTTATCCAGAAATTGCTGTCTGACTACCGGATCAGAAAGTTTATTATCAAAAGTTTCCCGATTACCTAAACCACCCATATCTATTTCAACACCATCAGCACCGATATCCTTAGTAAGTTGTAAGGCGCTTAACTTTTGGCGTTTTAAAATCATCAAATCAATTACAGCAACTTTGTATTTACTCTTTTTTGATGATGCAAACAGCAACTGATCAGATATCATCAAACTTCCGGTGAGCAGAGCAATCTGACTTATAAATATTCTTCTATTTTGATTTAGGTCAACCATATTAATTAACTGTATTTAAGGGAAATAATTTCTCTAATTGTTCAAATCCGATGATGGCATTTTTAGGGAGTTTTTCGCCTTTATCTCCAAACACGTATAGAGCACTTTCTTTTTCGATAGTCACTTTACTTTCGTCGTATTTTCCAGCTTTATCTTTTATCGCAGAACTATTAAGCTTGAAATTTTTGATCAGGAAATCGTAAAGCGCAATGCGTTTATTTATACCAAAATCATGGCTCTCCCTTGCAAGATGAACATTTTCAACCTTATTAGGTACTCCATAATATCCATACATTTTTTGGAGATAAGGAAAATCGTGTTCAGGTGTCTGAGCCGTCCAATCACTCCCATCCGAAACAATTAACTGAGGATTTGGTGCAGCCATTGCTGCTAATTCTACATTATTGGTTCCACCTGCACAGGAATGAATGGGCATTCCGCTTTCGCAGGGGCAACCACCATAAAAGTATGATGACATGGAGACTACCGGTGCGCTTAGTTTGATTCTATCATCCATCGCAGCCATTAAAATAGTATGACTTCCTCCTCCCGAACCACCGCTAATTCCTATTCTATTTTTATCTGTTTCTTTTAAAGAAGACAAGTAATCCAAAATGCGGATACCTCCAAGCGTTTGAACGGTTTGTGCCAAACTTCTTCTGTGATCTTCGTATTTAAACTGTAATTGAGATTCACCCCAGGCAAACAAATCATAACTAAAAGCCATTGCTCCCATTCTTGCAATCATAGCACATCGTATTTGGCAATCGGCTCTGTAACGTTGTTTTTCCCAATGTCCATCAGGACTTAAAATAACTGGTATTTTACTATTGATATTCAATGGTTTATACAAAGAACCATTCACCCAAACACCAGGAAGAATTTCAATCGCAATATTTTCTACCGAATAACCATCCATTATCCTTTTAGAAGTGATTATTGGTTTTGAGGCTGATTTTTCTGGTAAAGGAGATAAAAGCAGAGCCTTATACAATTCTGGTTTGATTAAAGCCTTTCGCTTTTCCCAACTCGCCTGATCCTTATATTTTGTGGCAAGGCCATCTAAAAAGGCCCATCCATCTTTCACATCCCAGCGGTAATATTCATATTCTTTAAGTTTGTAAACACCTGGTTTTTCTTTGTTAACCTTCATTTCCAGTGGAGTCAAAACATTTGCTAAAGTTTCATCAACATCGGCACGGAAACGCCAATTGGCATAATTAATCCATTTATCTTTTACCTGTGAATCAGAATATTTAATCTTTACATTATACCGGGTTTCAATGTCTTTAAGAACTTCTATAAGAGATTTTTTGTATGCTCCATCTGAATTTTGAATTTGCGCAAGTAACTCTCCCTGAAATAATGTCATAACCATTATCAGGAATAAAATAGCTTTACCTACCTTTTGTTTTAGGATTGCTTCGTACCTCGCAATGACGATGCTCATATTATCCCTCTTCGTTTTTAGTTTCTGTTATTATTGGAGCGTTATAACCTTTTAATTTTGGCCAAACACCGTTCTTAATTTTCTTTAATTTTAATTTTGACGGGTCGACAACAACGTGTTTAATTTTCTCTCTTCTCCAGGTGTAGATAAAATGTAGCAGACCATCAGAAGTTTGAATAACTGCCGGGTAAGAATATTGGCTAATCGGAGAATCTTCTAAAATCAAAGCTGCGTACCAGTTTTTTCCATCTTTAGATATGGAAACATTCAAAGGTGTTCTCGCTCCTTTAGCCAAATCTCCAGGAGGCAAAACATGGTTGTACACCAAAACCTGGCGACCATCTTTCATAGTTGAGGCATCAGTTCCTGAATTATTATTTGGCAAAGTAGTTTTTGCCAATGGTGACCAGGTTTCTCCATTATCTTCTGACCAGGATTCTACGACTGCTCTGTTTTTTGATCTGGCCAAAATTTGAAGTTTTCCGTTACCATGTTGCAAAATACTCGGTTGGATTGCATCTAAACCGCCTCCATTTATTGGCCCAATCATTCGCCAGGTTTTGCCATTATCTTTCGTTACCTCGAAATGCACTTTCCATCCATCCCCCTCTTTACTTGATGGAGAGAAAAGATTTCCATTACTCAACAAAACAGACTTATTTTTTACCGGTCCGATATAACCATCAGGTAATTTAGTCGCGTCAGACCATGTTATGCCCCCATCTTTTGAGCTTTTCATCATGCCCCACCATTCTGATGGTTTTGGCCCGATTTTATAAAACAACAATAAATCTCCTCCAGGAACTTGATATAAAACCGGATTCCAGGTTGGTAATCTTTTAGCATCCTTTTGAATACCATTTGCCACAGAAACCGGAGCCAGCCACTTTCCGTCAACAAAACGGCTGATATAAATCTCAACATCAGGGTTGCGTTCCTTTGTCCCGCCAAAGAATGAAGCGACCAAACCCTTTGGAGTTTCTACAATTGTTGCCGAATGGCAAGATGGAAATGGAGCTTTGTCATACAAGAACTCTTGTTTTACAATTCCTGTTTGCCATTTTTCTACCTGAGCTTTCGCACTTAATGTGAAAAGTACAATTGATAGGGTTAAAATTCTTTTGAACATTATTTTCTTTTTAGGTTGTCGTCATTGCGAGACTGATTTTTCATCAGCTCGAAGCAATCTATCTAAACAGGAAAGATTGCTTCGTCATTCTTCCTCGCAAGGACGATGATATTTACTGTTTCTGTTTATTTGCTTTTTCTTCTTTAATCTTTTTGACATAAGCACTATAAAGCGCTCTCCAACTTCTTCCGTTATTATTGAGCATTTGCTCTGATTTGGTTTTGTAGATTTCGAAAATTGCGGAAATCTCTTTCATGTTTTTATAATCAACTGCTTGCTCTCTTGCCTGCTTTAAAAAGCCCAAAATTTTCGCTTCTTCATCAGTGGTTAAATCAGTTACGATTGCCTTATAACCTGCCATTGTAAACGCAACCTTACCAATGGTGTATTTATCCAAAATGGCTTCCACCTGATCAGGAGATAAATCTTTTTTCAAACCATCCATTAAATTCTGATGAACCGATGATGGCATGGCAGAATCTGCAATAATTTGCCTGTCCAGTTCGCTGAGCTTATTCCCAGTAACCGGATTTATACCTTCGGGAACAGTTGATGAGGGATGTTGATTGTGCCAATCACGAATGGTTTTTAAATGTGTAGCCACAACCCCTTTTACACGACTCTCTTTTTGAGCATCCTTCAATTTTAAAGAAGAAACCCATTCTATAGCTTTCTTTTCTACATCTGCATCTGGATTAGCTGCTTGAGTTTGGGCATTTGCACTAATTGCACCTGTCAACAATGCGCTAACTATAAGAGATTTTAAAAGATTTTTCATAATTATATTTTTACTAATTTTTATGTATTTGTCATGGTTTCTGCACTCACGAACCAGTCCCTAAGGGAGATTGCTTCGTCGTGCCTCTTCGCAATGACGATACCTTTCTCCTTGGTCCGTGTCTCCAGGAACCAGTTATTACTTCGTTTCGTGTCCTCATGAAATGAAGTGACTTTACATTATTTTTTCTCTACCTGAAAGGAATAATCGCCAGAACCGATTTCATAAATGGCTCTGTTATCCTCCATTTTAACAAATTTTAAATCTTTTTTCGTTGCCAGTTTTTCTGAAACTTCGTCTCTATTATTCGCTGGAATATAAACCAAAGCCGTTGTATTTGGCGGTATGGTTATCTTCCAATTGAATTGATTTGCCGTTTTACTATAACTGCTCTTAATTAAACCGTAGGCTGAATTGTAACTTGCGGTTACTGAATTTAATCCGCTAATCATTTCCGGCTTCATGATAATCTTTTTAAACGCGGCACCTTCTGCTTTTATCCCAGCCAGGTTTTCATAATACCATATTAACAAATCGCCAAGCATCATCACATGATTTTGCGAATTCATTTTTGGTGCGGCAGTGTCTCCATTCCATAACTCCCAAATGGTTGTTGCTCCATGATCAATCATATATCCCCAGCTTGGATAAGTCTTTTTGGTGGCAACGGTAAAGGCCAAATCTGGTCGACCATAATTATTCAGGCAGCGCATGAGCCATTGAATACCAATTAAACCATTACTTAGATGTCCTTTATTGGTTACCTCTACTGTATAAGCAATATTCTTAAAAACCTTATCCACTTGTTTTTCCGGAACCATTCCAAAATAAAGCGGAATGATATTATCCGTTAAGGCATTTTCTGCATAATAACCCTTATTATCATTATAATATTTTTGGTTGAAAGCGGCTGCAATTTTATCACCCAAAAGCTCGAATTCCTTAATGTCTTCTTCCCGATCAATTATCTTACTGAATTGCATCATCAACTGTGTGAAGTGATAATAATAAGCCGTTGATATTAATGCTGAGGGATATTTCTTATCAGCACTTTTACCTCTTCCAGCTTCAATCGTAACCGGTGGCATGCACCAATCTCCGTAGCTATCTTTGGTTAAGATATAGTCCTTCATATATCGATCCTGCATATAAGCCAACCATTTTTTCATTGCTGGATAATTATCACGAACCACAGATGCGTCGCCTGTTTGTTTATAAAGCATTTCAGTTATCAGCAACATTGTTCCCGGCCAGGTCATATTATCGCTATAATACCGCCAAAAGGCAGGAGCAACATCCGGAATGGCACCATCTTCCTTTTGTGAATTTCTGATATCCTGTAGCCATTTTGCATAAAACCTGCCATTATCAAAAACAAAGTTTTCCCCCTGGGCTACAGCACCCCGATCTCCCAGCCAAGGTTGGCGTTCATTTCTTTGAGGGCAATCGAGCGGAATACCCTTATAGTTTCCTGCAATTCCCCACCATGCATTTTTAAAAATCTGATTGGTCAGTGCGTCTGATGTTTCGAATGTTCCTACAGTTTTGATGTTATCGTAAATCATCTTGCCGGTAAAATCGCTCAGCAATGGCTGATTCGTATAGCCGCTAAGTTCTACGTATCTAAATCCCCTATATACAAAGGTTGGTTCCCAGGTTTCTTGCGCTGCCCCTTTGAGTGTGTATAAATCCGTACATTTTGCATCTCTAAGGTTTGTGGTAAAAAGCTCTCCATTCTCCTGAAGTGATTCTGCAAAGCGAAGTTTAATTTGCTGACCTTTTTTCCCTTTAACTTTTAATTGTAACCAGCCAACCATGTTCTGCCCCATATCTAGAATATATCTTCCTCCGGATATTTTTGTTATCGAAACAGGTTTAAGCGTATTCATCACCTTAATATTCTCATTCATTTGAGCTTCATAAGTACCCATTGGCTCCTGTACAAATTCTGCCTTCAGCCATTTACTGTCATCAAAGCCGACAGCATTCCAACCCGGCATTTCCTTAGTGGCATCATACTCTTCTCCATCGTATTCATTATTTGTGCGAATCGGCCCATCGGCAGTACCTTTCCAGCTGTCATCAGTATCAATATTGGCTGTTGTTCCATCAGTATAAACGATATTGATGTTTAACAGCATTTTTGGAAAGCCAAATGTTTTAACTTTATAAGGCTTATTGTGTTGTCGCATAGCGAAAAAGCGACCATTTCCGAGTACAGCACCCACTGCATTTTTTCCATTACGGATGTAAGAGGTAACATCAAATGTATTGTATTTTACATTTTTAGTATAATCCGTTGCCGTTGGAGCCAATACATCGTTACCCACTTTTTTACCATTGATGTAAAGTTCGTATAAACCTAAACCGATGATAGATGCTGTTGCATACTTTATTTCTTTAGTACTTTGAAACTCTTTCCTAAAATACCTGGCTGATAAACGTGAGTCCGTTTTAATATTATCCCAGGGAAAAGCCCTGTCAAAGCCAATCCAGCCTTTTGGCCAATCTTTATAATAAAGTAAACCCATGCTGAATGAATTGCTGGAAGACCAGGAACTTTGACCAGCATTGGTCCAGGTTTTAACTTTCCAATAACAACGCATTCGGCTTGTGAGTGTTTTTCCGTTATAGATAACATGAATAGACTCCTGCGTACCAACCTTACCCGAATCCCATAAATCACCTTCGTTAGCATTTAGTTTTTCCAATGAGGATGCGACTAAAATTTGATAGGCCGTTTGCATAACATTTCGCTCTCCTGATATAATATGCCATGCAAATCTTGGCTTAACAACATCAATACCTAAAGGATTAACCAACATTTCGCAGGTTGTATTTTGCAAACTGATTTGCACCACCACTTTTTGAAATGGTAAAAGCAACATGCCAATTATCGATATGTAGATTTTTAAATTCATTTATTCTTTTAATTTGGAAATAGTAAATTGGGAACAGTAAATAGACTGGGTGCTTAAAGATATACCTATATCATTTCCTATTCTCGATTTTCCATTTTCTATTCTATCTATTTGCCACTAAAATCAAAATATAATGTCATATCCAAGGCTCTTAATGGTTCTTTTTCAAAATCATAAAACACATGTTTCATTCCCATTGGCCCGGTAGTTTCTGGTTTTTGGGTCTTCGTTCCGATAGCCGAAATGCCATTCATGAAAGAAATATCGCCATTTGGGAAAGTCGGACTCATATTATCATATTCTGTATCTTTTGATTTTTTTGGCGTGAATAATCGTAGGAAAACATCTTCCCTATCGGTTACAACCTTAAAAGATTGCTCCTTTCCTGTAAATTTACACCAGTACATATTCGAATAGTATCCCTTAAACTCAGGATATTGAAATGGTGGTTCTCCAGTTGCAGAATTATTATAATCTTTTTTCCAGATACCAAACTGATTGCCTTTCATCCTATTTTTCCAAACTCTGTACGGACCATTCCCTTTATATTCTACACTTTTGATCTCCGTTTCAGGATAAGAGAAATTCAATCCAACAAAAGTTGTAAAGTAAGCTGATGGAAAATATTTTACCTGCATTTTTAACCAGCCAGAGGGATAAATAGTCCATTCCAAAGTATTATAGCTATCTTTTTTATTGAATGTTGATGAAATAACCAGATTTTCTCCATCCATTTTATAGCTGAAATTTTTAAAATTATTTACACCCTCTTGCAAAATTGGGCCCTTAGAAAAAGGGATTATTCCTTTTTCATTTTTCGCTTTTTGTAATAACCCCGTATTTTTATCAAAGCTTAAACTGATTCCATTAGCCGAAACTTCGTAAGTTGTAGTATTATCTTTTATGCTAACTTTTGATGAGCCTTTTTTAACAACAATTTTCTCTGCATCATCTTTTGGTAAGGCTATTGGAAAACTCCAGGTAAATATTTCTTTTCCATCCGGAGATTTAGCTGTAAGATACAAGGCGTCAAAACTGTGCCAATCAACAGGAAGATTGATTTTCAACTCCCCTTTTTCAAAAGGTTTGATGTTTGGTGCATCCGCTTTACCTGCCTTAAACTCAGTATTCTCTCCAACAGGTTTCAATCTTTTTAATTTCCATTCGAATGTACACTGATTAAGATTTGTAAAAACATACCGGTTTTCCAATAAGAAAGAACCATCGAAAGCTGGTGTCATTTCTCTACGCTCCACGAAAACCGGACTCCAAACTTCTTTAATGGTATAAAAACTGCCTTCTTTTTGATGATACGGTCCCACTATACCATCAGGCCCATGATTTCCATCAGTATCAAGTATTCCATTTTTATCCGTACGAACAACACCCTGGTCGGCAAAATCCCAAAGAAAACCTCCTGCCGATAATGGATTATTCCACATCGCATTCCAATAATCTTCCAAACCCGCACCATGACCGCCGTCAAACATACCATGTAGAAATTCGGTTGGCATCAGGATGTTATGGCCATGATCGTAATTTCCAATACCGTAATTAAATTCACGATAATGAGTGGTTTCAAATCCACCAAAAACTTCCCAAGGATGTATTAATGGTCTTTTTTGAATATCTTCTTCAGTAAATAAATGATCTAATTCACGGTTATGTCCACCTTCGTTTCCATTCGCCCAAAATACAATTGATGGATGATTCTCATCATTCTGGAACATTTCTTTCAATAATTTCGTTCCTGTTGGGGTATCATAATTTCCATGCCAACCTGCCAATTCATCCATTACAAATAAACCCAGTGAGTCGCAAACATCAAGAAAATGTCCATCTGGTGGGTAATGCGACATACGAACCGCGTTCATGTTCATTTCTTTCATCAACAAAACATCATCGATACTGATTTTTTTACTGGTTGTTCTGCCTGATGATGGATAAAAAGAATGTCGGTTTACACCTTTAAACTTTATCTTCACGCCGTTTACATAAACACCATCTCTTTCTCTAACATCTACTGTTCGGAAACCGATTTTTTTAGAGATCGTATGCAATTCCTTACCATTTTTATACAAAGTGAATTTGCAGGTATATAAATTCGGGAACTCTGTTGACCATAATTCTGGTGAAGAGAATTGATGGGAAAGAACAGCAATCTTTGCATCCTGTTTTAAGGATACGTTAAACTTATCTCCATACTTTTTTCCATCTTTCGCAAAAAGTTGAGCATCAATTTTATCTGCATCACCTGTAAAAGAAACATTGGCAGTAAATAATCCATTTGCTTTAGCATCAATTTGAACTCTTTCGATATGGGATACAGGCAAAGACTCTAAATAAACCGGCCTGAAAATCCCACCAAATAACCAATAATCAGCTTTTCTTTCTGCGTCATTAACAGATTGATTTGCAGAATGTTTAGAAACTTTTACTTCAAGTAAATTATCATCTCCATATTTTAGAAGTTTAGAAATATCGTATCTAAAAACATAAAATGAACCCTGGTGAGTTTCCCCGGCAGATTGTCCATTTATTTTCACTTCGGTATCGGTCATTGAACCTTCAAAAACAATATTGATTTTCCGATTTTTCCAATCCGAAGGAATCTTGAAGTTATGTTTATAAAGCCCTTGTTCTTTACCCCGTGTACTATCTTTAGCAAAACCATAGTCGTATTTTCCAAAGCCTTGTAGCTCCCAGTTTGACGGGACAGGAATAGTTGTCCATTTACCAGAATTCATTCCTGAAGTGCAAAAGAAATCCCATTTCAAGGTATGATCATTACCAGTTCCGGACAAGTATAACTTTTCCGTTTGCTGTGCTTTTACCGTGCAAAACGTTAGTAATAAAGCCAGAAAGGATAGAAAACCTTTTTTCATTAATTGGATACTTAATTATTGGTTTGAAATAACAATTCGGGCAATACTAAAATCCCTCTGTTTTTAAATATTTAATTGAATAGGACGCTTCCTTTGCTATTTCCCCTGCATTTGGTAAATCATAAGTTTGGTCTGCAGGTGTATCTACATCAGGAAAACGACGAACATCGCCTGTGCGGAAAACGATACGGGAAACATTGGCAACCGGGGCAAAAGCCAAACTGGTTAGAACATCTTTTCCATTTACAGTGATCGTATAGAAACGATTTGTTGTATTCAGCTTTATTTTGATATCGTAGTTTTCTCCAGCCTTATACTTCATAAAATTTTTATACCGGGCACCCGCCTTTGCACTGAGTACACCTGCTGTATCAAAAGTTAAGCGAACAGCTGCCGTACCTTTTGCATCCTGAAATTCTATTTCCATTAAACCATGGTTATCCTGTTTTGGTGTAATGGAAAATGATGTAATTACCTTGCTCGATGCAGGAAACAATCTTTCAGCTTTTGCATAATCGAAAGGATCTTTATCCTTTAAAATCAATTGTCCATTTTCTACCTTTACCGGTGCCCAAAGCGGACTGTAAATATTCCATAATTCAAGTTCTTTTCCTTTTGGCATTTTGCCAAAATCGTCATTAACATGTTGTTCGGTATAATCTTTAACAGGTAAGGGAATAGATGAAACCCACATATCTTCTTTATTCATGCTATAGGTTACCCAAAGTTTTCCATCAGCTGGTTTTCCATTTCCTTCGATAATCCCGCGAACGTATTGCGGTCCATAAGATTTGTAATTTCCTCCATAACGCATTGGCGGAATTTCTCCATTAACCAATAACAGGTTGGTATAATCCAAGCCATTCTTGCTTGTAGAAATCGCTAATGGCCATCTATATTCTGACGGATTATAAACCGTAGCATAATTTCCATCAGCCGTTCTTTGTCCCCATATTTTGGCGTTACTGTTTACAAAACCTGGTGCTCTTGCAGCATTCTCCGGCCAGCTTTTGCCATTATCATTACTGATTGCCGTTAATGCATTCTTCCATAAACCAACCACTCTTCCATCTGGCAAATGGTAATAAGAAAAGGCTTTATATTGTTTTTGCAAGGTAATCAGAGGATCTTTTCTATCCGCTTCTTCATTCCATTGCTGTGTCATTAACTTGTTAGCCAATAGCTCTTTACAGGCTTCAACAAAAGCTTTGTTTTTACTTTTGGTATAAAATGGATAAGAAGTATTTTTTTCATTCCAATTTGGGTTGTAATGAATGAAATAGATTGGTCCGTATTTTCCGTCAGCCTGAATTTCCCGAACGGCACGTCCGATTCCATTCCCATCATTAGGATCATCTTTAGCATCGAAACTAATGGCATAAAAGCCCAGAACCAGAAATACGTTTTTAGTAGAAACATAAAAGCCCATTCTTTGGTGCATTACTGCATCTAAATCTTTAGCGATGCCAGGATGTCCTTCTTTTTTAGTTCCATCCGGAATGCGGTATACCGGAAATATTACATCAGGTTTTGTCCAGGTATAACCATCTTTTGATGATTGTAATAAGGTTTGTCCCGGAGGGATACTCTCTCCAAGTTTATCGCTTAAATATTCTACATAAAATTTGTTATTCCAATAAGCCAACATTGGAGCATGATTGTAAGTCCAGCCGAAATTTTCTGCCCATTCCGGGTGTTCACGATTTGCCCGAAAAGTTTGAATACTATGCACCCCAAAAACAGGAGAAAGCTGACCATGATGATAATCAGCATTAACCAAAGTTTTTCCGGTATAGCGAACGGTATCTTGTGCCTGCGTGGTTTGTATTGCCAATGCAAATGGCAGAATTAAATAAAGTAGTCTTAATATTTTCATCAAATGTTTTTTATTTTGTTCCTCGCAATGACGATTTATCTATTTTTTTAACTTATTAATTATCTTTCTATTCACTTTAATAATCGTTCCATGTTTATGTCCATCAGGAATTGAAATCTCTGAAGAAATATCTGCAAAAGATTTAAAATCAGTTGTTTTTACTGCTGAATATTTCTTCTGGCCATAAGCATCAAAATAAATCAACCAATCTTTACCTTTTTTAACTACAGTTGGTCCTTCTGTTAATTTCGGACTAAAACTTTCTGAAACACCGGTATATGGTCCAGCTGCATTCTGACTAAAAGCTACTTTCAAATTTCTATTGGGGCGGGTATTGTCTTTTAAAACCAACACATAGTCTTTTGTTGCCCGTTTAGCAATTACAGCATCAATCACACTAAAACCTGGATCTAAAAATAATTTGGGTTTAGTAAAAGTCACAAAATCCTTTGTTGTAATGGAATACATCCTATGGTTATTGTCTTCATCTTCTATTCCTTTCGCAAAACGAAAAGGTATAGTTGATGCCCAAATAATGATATATTCTTTATTTTCATCATCATAAAAAATCTCCGGAGCCCAAACATTTACTGTAGAGGACTCATGCTCCATGACTGGCAAAAATTTCTGTTCGCTCCAGGTAATCAAATCTTTTGAACTTGCATAACCAAAACCTTTATCACCTTTCCAACTGCAGGTCCAAACCAAATGAAAAGTACCATCCGGTCCTTGAACTATTGATGGATCTCTCATCACTTTTTGTGTTCCGACTTCCGGCTTTAAAAATGTTTTATTTAAATCCGTCCAATGATAAGCATCATAACTGTATAGTAACCTCAGTCCTTCATTTGCAGGCTCATGAAACGAAGTAAACAAATAAGCCTGCTTCGAGCAAGAGCTTAAGCCACAAAAAATTAAGCCCAATAAAGCAAAACGAATGGTCAATATGATTTTCGAACTGAGCTTCATTACAATTTATCAATTACCAATACCCAATCATTTCCATTCTTCTCTTCTCCCGGAGGATCAAAAAGGTGTGTTCCCTTATTCTCAATTTCTGCAATCAGAGTTGTTTTTCCATCTCTGGGATTAAACCACGATGCTTTAACTTTATCACCAGAAATCTTTCCCATATTCAAATTGATATTTCTTCCGGTGTAAGTGTAAACCATAATGTAATCTTTAGCCCGAGTTGCAATCAGTCTATTGTATTTTTCTCCATTTTCTCCCGCAATAACAGATTGATCCGGAATGCGATCGAAATAAGAACGAGAAAGCATCAGGTCTTTAAGATATTTCATTTGAGTAGCACCAGGCGCATTTAAGGCTGTTATCCATTGGTCATGGGGACCATATGCAGGTGTTTTATCGGTAAATTTATACATCTGCATAACCGAGTTGTGTCCGTAGGTATAACCAAAAGCACCTGCGAAAACCGACCAATAGCCATATCTTCTAACATCGCTATCCAACCATCTTGGCTCACGGGTATCGTGTAATCCTTGAGGAATATCCTCATAAGATGGTTCTCCATCAATCGTTGGCTTAGTTGGCTTTAGTTTATAATCAGCTTCAATATATTTCCAATTATCTTCTCCATAATGCAATTTTTCATTTGAAGAGGTATCTTGCTCATAACGGCGGTGACCGGATTGAACCATATCAAAATCGCACCATTTTGTATTATGAAACCATTGTGATGATGCTGTTCTTCCCCTGGGGTGAAAAGTGATTAAATGATTGGGGTCATTTGCTCTTAAAGTTTCGCCAATGGTATTCCAAATTTTTAATCCATCACTTCCCTTGATATCCCCACCATTTAGCCAAATGATATTCCATCTATCGCGGTACCTTTTTGCTAAAAATTCGGCATAAATTTTAGCCTGGGGCTGTTTTACCTTTCCTGCTTTAACATTAGTTCCCCACACCGGTACCAAGGCCATGTAAAGGCCCTTTTCGGCAGCTTTATCAATAATATAATCGATATGATCCCAGTAGTCATATTCATCGGCATTTTTGTAGTTATTCCCCTTGGTAGTAGCAGGTTTGGATACATCGCTTTTAACCAATGATGAATCTAAATACACATTCCTTGAAGGTATGTCATGCAAAACCATTACCTGGATCACATTAAATCCTTTTTGTTTACGGTCTTCTAAATACGTATTTGCCTCTTCTCTGCTTAATCTACCAAACAATAACCATGCGGTATCTCCAAGCCAAAAGAAAGGCTTTCCATCACCAGTAGTTAAATATCTGCCATTTTCAGAAACCACCAAGCTTCTATTATCTGCAGGTTTCTTTTTTGTGCAGCTCATTGCGATTAAGCAAATCAGCAAAAGTAAATACGTCTTTTTATAGCTAAAATTCATATTGTTAAATTTTATTGATAAGGAGAACTTCATTGTTTGATGTCATTTTATTAATTGTCGCGATTGAACCCGCAGTAATTTTTTCTTCTTTAAGCAGATTTCCGTTTTTGCTATTCAATATTTTTAAACTGAATTTTCCAGAAACTTTTGTTAAATCAAGACTGATCGCATCAGATGATGCATTATATAAAACATAAGCCTTTCCCGGATCTTCTAAACCATATTGTTTTGCAGAACTACCATTAGGTAAGAATGGCTTCATTGTTGAAGCTAATGTTAAAATCGACTGATCAAAGCCTTCAATATTTGATAATGAACCACCAGCCATAAAAATTGCCCATCCGAAACTATCATAGCCATCAGCAGAATACATTACAGCTTTTTCAGGAAATTTATTTTTATACTCTGAAACCGCATGATAAACTTCCTCAAAAGAAGTTTTTTTAGGTTTTAATAAACGGGCATGTTGCCTTGGTGCAAGATTTTGGCCACCTTGTGGTGCATAGGCTTTTCCTTCAGCTTGATAATACCAGTATTTAATATCGATTAAATCAACAACATCTGCTCTTTTGGGATCAGCTAAAATCGCATCCTGAACATCTTTCGTAACACTTAAACCAATAATGGGATGTTTGCCTGTTTCCTTTTCCCATTCTTTAATGGTATCGATCCAAAATTGCACAAAGTGCAAAGGCCCTGTAAACTCCTGTCCTATCAATTGAATTACACCATTATTTCCATCAAAATTTTCTAAGCATTTACGGATGTATGACCGGTGGATTTCTCTGCGATGCTGATTGCTGATATCGTAAAACTGTTCAGCCATAAACACACGTTTGTCGCCAGCGTAAGGAACAGGTTCAGGGAAACCAGTATTGTTGATGTTATTTGCTGTACGCCATGGGAAATCTGCGTAATGTGCTCCTGCTTCAATAATATTATGCTGAAAATAATTCTCATGAATAAGCACCAATCCTTTTTGATCGGCAAGATTCGCAAATTGTTTCAATCGGTCCCAATACCAAAGATTGTATTTTGTGATGTCATATTTGCTCAATCCATCCCAGGCCTTATCTTGTCCGCTACGGGCAAAAGGCAATTCATAAAAAGGCGCCCAAACCTCTCCATCCATTCTTCGGATACGTTCATGATCATCACGCCTACGATCATACCAAAGGCCATAATTATGGTCTAAAATTTTAACTGGTCCATTTTTCATCGAATCTGTAATTTCATCTAAATCGTCAGTTAAGCCCTTTCCAGAACGACCAGGAACGAAACGTGTTACATGGAATTTAGTGTTCTTTAAGCCATAAGGCTTTGCGTTTCCATTCCACCAGGGTACTTCCTGTCTATTTCCTACAACAATTTGATTCCCATGAACCAACCAGCCATTTTTTATTGACATAGCGGCTACCATTTCGGGTTGAGCAATTTTATCTAAACCAATTTTATCTATGGTCTTGACCTGATTTGCAGCTGTCGAAATTTTATTCCGGTCAGCAGCTTGATCAATATACTCTGATACAGTTAAAGCTGGCCTTATAGATAGTTTAGTTAGTTTTTGTGCTACATCGACCGGAGGACTGCTTGATGCTTCAGTTTCCATAGGTAAAATGAATGTACGATCATCTACTTCCTTGCCCAATCTGTCTTTTAATTGAGCATAGTACAAACTTCTCGGCTGAATTTGCTCATTAGACATATCCCAATATCCATTTCCAGCAAATTGAGACCAACTCCCCAAGGCCCAGTTTTGTGCTGTTGGAGGTTGATAACAATCTATTCTTGCAGCAGTACACTGCCAGAAAACACTATTAGCGGCTGTCCAACCTGCTCCTTGCCCATCCTGCCCACGGTTTAAATAACTTAAAGCCTGTCCATCAACATTTACAATATCAAACAGAACACCTGATGCCCAACTATCTATTGTACCACTAAAACTGAATGGCAGGTAAGACTGGCATTGTACAAAAGCGTTTGGTCCTGGAGCACAAAAACCTACTGCAAAATCATGATAGCCATATTCTGAATACAATCTTTGAAAAAGAGTTTGTTGTCCGGTTGTTAAAAAAGTATATCTTCTTCCACCAGCAATTTCTGAAATTGGTTTAAGTGATTTACAATCTTCAACGGTAATTCTTTTCGCAGTTTCCAAAACATTAACTGCAGATCCTGCAAAATGTTCAAACACCACCTGGCGAACCCAGGCATCCTCTACATTTTCAAGACAAATGGCTGTCCAACGATGATATTCATCCTTTGAATTTTCTTTGTGATAATCGGATTGGATTTTTAAATTTTCAACTCCGGATTGAGCTATGCGTCCTTCCCATTTATATTTTGAAATGGTTCCTCCACCATATTTGGTATCTAAAGCCGTTGTAATGGGAGCATCAAAGCTTAATGTAGAACCATTAATCGCGGTAATTTTTCTATCCCAATAAATTTCACGCTGACCAGCTTTCCAGCCTAAAGAGGTAATCCCTCCACCGAAATGCTCAGTACCAATATCATCAATCCAATTTTTGGTTGATGGCCTATGGATTAATATTTTATCACCTATCTTAAAACCATTCGCATTTGAAATTGTGACTTTTGTCGCATTAACTGGTACGTAATGATCAGTTATGGAAATTGGGCTTTCTTCAACCCGATTATTTTTTCCCAATATTCTGATCACGCCGATACGATCTAAACCCGATGCCTGGATCAAAGTTCCATTTTCGCCCATTCCACTACCGCGAAGGACAACTCCTGTTGTAGTTATTTTTAATGTTCCGGAAACCTGGTATGTTCCTTTTTCCAATAAAACGGCACCCCGTAAACCATCTTTCCCGATAGGTAATTTGGATACATAATTTATTGCCGATTGAATTCTCAACGTTGCATCACCATCTTTTACAGGAACAACCACTTTTACCAGAGCAGTGGGAATTGCTTTCTCTCCAGCCATATAACCGCTATAAGAGAAATCAGGAATGCGATTCCCTTTTTCATCCGGAGTATAAGCCATTTTGCCATCTTTACCTTTGAAAATAGGTTTGGGCGGCTCTACAACTTTAGGTTTTTGGGCAATGGCACTTAATCCAAAACATAATAAAAAAACACAAATCAATAGTTTTGACAACTTTCTAAGCAATGTATCTAGAAAGTTGTCAAAATTGTTATTCATGTATATGTAAGGGTTATTTATCAAAATAAAATTTCAATTCTTTTTATACTCTTCGTCATTGCGAGGCACGAAGCAATCCTACTACATTTAGAAAGGTTTCACTCTATCGCTTTAAGATTGCTTCGGGCCTCGTAATGACGGTGATTCTTTTTTTACACCTTGGTTTGTGTCTTCACAAACCAACTGACTATGCTTCATTTTTCGGTTCGTGAAGACATGAACCGAGGCTCTAGCACCTTATATGACGAAATGGTCTTTCTTTTCGCTTTACTCTTTAAGCTTTCTGCTAAGGTCTCACTTGTCCAATTTCTACCAAACTATTCAGATAAACTTCAATGTTGGAGTATCCATTTTTGGTAACTTTTCCTGCATCAGATGCATTTTTAGGGTTTAAGCCATGTTTGGTTTCCCAAGCATCAGGAATCCCATCTTTATCAGAATCAACATAAGGCTTTCCCTTGTATTCTGGATAACCACCAACCTGTGCGATATCTGAAATGATACCTTTCTTGTACGAATCTTCAGGTAAGCGACGCTTTACATAGCTTTGTTTAGCCGGCAATTTACCATCTTCTACATGTTCGATTTTTCCGGTTTTAACTTGTTGTACAACTCGTTTATCCACTGCATCGCGAACAGGCAAAGTAGCACCTGCATTCGCCAAAACATATTCGTAGGCTTTTTTAGTATCTATTATGGAAATTTTAGCCATTGGTAATGGTTTATTTACCCGCATAGAATCCAATAACTTTTGCTTATCTCTTTTACTTTCCGGCTGTACCCCGCCGTCCCAGTTATTTTGAGTTACCTGATCATTTCCTTCAACAATGTTCCCGGTAATATAAGCCTTACCAAATTCGTTTGCAAACCTTTTATCTCTACCCGATTCAGGTTTTAAAATGCGATAAGAGATCGGTTCTCCTGCTGGGGTAATCGGCCCTGGTTTGTAATAGTTATTGATGAAACTGTAGAAAGAATTGTTATCTCCCCCATCCGCGCTGCGATTCCACCAATTGAAAATTACGTTGTTGGCAAAACCAAAATCGCCATACATACCAACAGATGGGTTTCTGCTTATGTTCGATGCCCACAAATTGCGCATAAAAGTACTGTTTAAGCCACCAATGGTACTTCCGAAGGCATGATTATAAGTATCTAATGCCTCAGAGAAAATAGAATTCTGTATGGTCACATTTACCGTTGGCAATTTCTTTTCTTTAGAGCCATCTCCGGCATCGTAAACATGGCGATAAATTGACATATTTTCATCCAATCCCCAACTTGCAGAAACGTGATCAATTATAATATTCCCTACTGGATTTCCTCCAATGGCATCGTCTCTTCGGGTTACATCTGTTGCTCCTCTACGGAAACGCATGTACCTGATCACCACATCATGTGTATTGATCCATACCGATTCTCCTGCAATACAAACGCCATCACCAGGCGCACTTTGCCCTGCAATGGTGATGTAAGGCGCACGAATAATTAAAGGTGTTTTTAATCTGATTATACCAGATACATTGAAAACGATAATTCTTGCTCCACCCTGCTCACAAGCTTCTCTTAATGTTCCCGCTCCAGAATCTTCAAGACTGGTTACTACATAAACCTTGCCTCCACGACCACCAAAAGAATAAGCGCCACCACCTTCAGCTCCTGGAAAAGCCAATAATTTTGATTGAGGCAAATCACCGGGTTTTGATGCCCAGGGAATATAAGGTTTACCTTGTTTTGCTTCTGCATCCACAATGGGTTTTACTTTTAAAAATTGCAGATCTGAAAGATGTTTTATGTTATTAAGAATAGAATCAGCTTTCTTTTCCATAGCTTCAGGTATAACAGGATACTGTGCATGAACCGCATTGGAAAAGCCACAAGCAGCAATCAAAATTGCAAGAGAATTCAATTTACGCATCTTAATTAGAGTTAGGTGTAACAGTATCTACAGAAACCACACTATTTAAATATATTTCAATATTTGAATAACCACTTTTAGTAATTTTTGCCGCATCAGCCGCATCTTTCGGATTTAAACTATTTTTTAATTCGTAAGCATCCGGCATTCCATCATCATCAGCATCTTTATATGGTGTTCCTTTATATACAGGATAACCACCAACCTGAGCGATTTCTGTAATGATGCCTTGTTTATACGAATCGCGAGGCAGTCGTCTGTGCTCAAAATTAAAATCAGGTAGTTTTACATTTTCTATATATTTTATTTTACCAGTTTTAACCTGTTCAATTACACGGGTATCTACCGCATCTCTTTTAGGTAATGTTGCACCCACATTAGTCAAAACGTATTTATGTGCCTCTAAGGTTGGAAGAATGGTGATTTTAGGCATTGGGAAAGGCTTACTTGCTTTCATTGCAGGAAAATATTGTTTTGCCTCATCCATAGTCATTAAATTACCTTTCTTATTTTCCATTTGGATACCACCGTCCCAATTATCTTTGGTAACCCGATCATTTCCTTCAACAATATTTCCATTTACATAAGCTCTGCCAAAAACTACATAAGGCAATTTGCTGCGCCCCGATTCAGGTTTTAAAATTCTATAACTAATCGGATCTTTTAAGTTTGTTACCGGTCCTGGTTTGTAATAGTTATTGATAATATTGAACAAAGCGGTATAATCTCCACCATCTGTAGACCGGTTATTCCAGTTAAAAACCACATTATTAGCAAAATTAAATATACCGTTCCAGCCAATTGATGGGTTACGGGCAGCGTTATCAGCCCATAGATTACGCATAAATGCACAGTTCTCACCACCTAAAGTACTGCCAAAGGCATGATTCCAGTAATCTAATGCTTCAGAAAAAATAGAATTTTGGATGGTGATGTTTATCGTAGCCAGTTTTTCTTCGGTTTTTCCAGTGCTATCGTTATACATGTGACGGTACATAGACATATTTTCATCTAATCCCCAACTTGCAGAAACGTGGTCGATCATGATATTTCCAATCGGATTTCCGCCGATCGCATCGTCTCTTCTGCCCACATTGGTTTCGCCACGTCTGAAACGCATAAAACGGATTACAACATCATGAGTATTTAACCATACCGATTCACCAGCCACGCAAACCCCATCACCCGGAGCCGTTTGACCTGCAATTGTAATGTATGGCGCACGAATAATTAATGGAGTTTTTAATTTGATAATTCCTGAAACATTAAAAACGACAATTCTTGCGCCGCCTTGCTCACAAGCATCACGTAAAGAACCCGGACCACTATCGTTTAAGTTTTTTACTACAATCACTCTACCTCCACGACCGCCAAAACTATATGCACCACCACCTTCAGCACCTGGAAAAGCTATAATTTCTGCTTGTGGCAAATCATTAGGTCTTCTGGCCCATGGAACATATGGTTTACCTTCCTTTTGATCTTTTATCATTTGAGGTTGTGCCTTTTCCCAGGCAATATCCGATTGCCTGTAGGCTTCTTTCATCATATCTTCTGTCGCTTTCTTTTGCTCAGCAGGGATACTTGGATATTGTGCAAAAGAATCATTTACGGAGAGTATTAATGAAGTGAATAACAACAGGTTTAAAAGATTTTTTTTCATTTGTATAAATTTGATTTCAATTGTGTTTTGCTTGTTGGAAAAGTAAAGAAATTATATAAATATTTTTGAATCAAAGGAAAAAACCTGATGATAAATATTTCGAATTCCGACTCATTTCTATTGATAATTCAAGTACATAAATTTGGTTAGAAAGTATATATCTTTCAAATTTGCAATCAAAAAACGGCTATTTTATGTAGAATTTTCTCCAGGTATTATACAATATTACCAAATTGAAAAATCAGTCGTAACAAAATAAACTCATTGTCGCAGTTGTGTTACAAGATAGAAATAAAATTCATATGTAAATGTAATATTCTTAAATAAAAAGAAGCCATCCAATAAGACCTACACTGCCTCCATAAAGTGTCTACTTTATGAGAACACTGCACTTTGAGACAGCTTCTTTATTTAACTATTGAGTAAAAGCAGTGTTAATTAACGTATATATCTGAGACAAAATACATTACAAATAGACATAAGTATTACTAGACAATATCCTACATCAGATCGATAAAATTATACATTAAAAAGCTTCAGTTAGGCTGTAGCTTTAAATCAGTCCAAATATTTAACCAAAATCAGTATATTATGAAAACAAAAAAAATTATGATGTTCACTGGAGTTTTATGCTTCTTTTTACTCACAGGATTAACGAGAGCTGTAGCGCAGGATGTGGAAGTGCCAATCTATTTGCCTTATAGTGGCAATTATAATGATTGGTCCATCACCTTTACCAAAGTAGGAACTACAGAGTCCTATTACTTTCATACCGACGATGATACTTTTGAATCCAAAGTTCTTGGTACACTACCAGCGGGTAACTATGATATTGAATTTCAAAGCCCTCATTTTCCCAATGGATTTGATTTTGGTATTTGGGGGGATGAAACCTATTCTTTTAAAATCAGAAGTGATGGTTTTACCTGGTATGGAGTAACAATCGATCAGTATACCTCTATGGCTATTGATGAAGGTTATTAAACAACCTTCATTTAATTTAAAGAAGCCGTCTCATAAATCAATTATGAGGCGGTTTTTATTTATGCTTTATTTGTTCAGTTAATCTGAAGATTTACATGTGTCAACTTATTTTAGGACAGAACACTTTCCAAATAAAAAAAGGGACAATTTCTGTCCCTTTTTTAACCAAATATAAATTGTGAGGCAAATGAGTATTTCGCCTTGGAGAGCGTTAAATTATTTATTTTAATGGATCGAAAGTTCCACCCCAGCCCGCATTCTGTTCAAGTTTAGGATTGTTATTTAGTGCAGCCAGAGGAATTCCAAAAAAGTAATATTCATCTTTCCAATTAATGGTATATCCATTATCCATATTTTTAACATTTAACGTAAAATATGGATAAGCCTGGTCGGCTGTAAGTATATCTCTTCCAGTAAATGGAGATGTAGAAAGACTTGCTGGTGCTCCTGTTTTGATATTGATCTGAAGTCCGGTTCTTACCTTTCCATTTAGGACAGAAGCAAACATCTTTCTTCTCCGAAGATCCCAGAAACGTTTGCCTTCAAAAGCAAATTCAATCTGACGTTCGTACATCACGGCATTAATTAATTGCACTTTATCCATTCCAGCAGCAAGACCATATAAACCACTTGCACCTGCTTCAATACCCGCACGTTTGCGAATAAGCTTAAGATTATCATAAGCTTCTGAAAGACGACCAGTTGCCGCTGCACTTTCAGCCAGATTTAGTAATACTTCAGCATACCGCATCTCCATCCAATCCGTTCCTGAATACTGAGCATTACCAGGTGAAACGGCCGGATCAATGGCTTTACGACAGTAAAAGCTGGTAGTAGTAGCCTTAGATTCCACTGTAGTAAATACAGTTGGTTTTTTAGGATCTGCATTATAAAAATAAGTCCACAATCTATAATTCTGATTCCCAGCGATATTCCACGTGCAACCATTATAAGCAATTGTTTTATCAAAACGTGGGTCGCGATTATTATAAAAAGCCTGATCAGAATAAGTATAAGCTGAAGTTGGATCTCCTGGTTTCTTACCATCTTTCATTGGATAAGCTTTTACGATATCCCATGTAGGTTGGTTACTACCACCAGCTGTTCCCAAATAAGATGGCCTTGTACTGTTATCATAAGTACTGTTCTTTTTTGTTTCTGTAGAAAAGTTATTATAGCCAGTAACCAATACTGCTTCAGGATTGTTTACCTCTGTAAACCACATATTTTCATAGGAAGAATTCAAGCCCCAACCGTTAGCAGATAGAAGCGCTACTGCCTGTGCATTTACCTGATAAGCGGCTTCCCAACGTTCCGTAATACTTGCCGGATTATTAGGGTCACTTGTTCCACTGGTTACAAACTGTGGACTTGCATAAGTTAGTAATACACGTCCTTTGAAGGCTAGTGCTCCACCAGCCGTGATTCGACCCCAATCATCCTTTGAAGCCCATTTCTTTGGCAGATATTTAATACCACTATCCAGGTCATTTACAATTTGTTGTATACATTCCGACGTCTTGCTACGGGGAACCAATGCTGCTTCTTTTGCTTCTGTTCCTACAGCCTCCAGCGGAGTAAGCACCAAAGGCACTCCACCATATAAACGTACCAAATCGAAATAACGGAATGCACGCAGGAATAAGGCCTGAGCAATCATTCTGTTTTTCGTCCCCTGAGGCATTGTCCCATTATTTACATCCCTGATAAAGGTATTAATGAATCTTATTTTGCCATAGTTATTACTCACAGCTGATCCCGTTGAAATGTCACTTACATCACCATTCGTTAATGTTCCTCTGAAAAATTTATTATCATTATAAGTTTCATCAGACAAACCACCCGGATTAGAGATGGCCCCACCTGTTGATCCTGCCCAATCAGGTAAATTGGAATTATAAATATAATTCAGGTTCAGGACGGCAAGCGTAGAATCATTGAAAACCTGATCTGCGGCTGCATAGTTTTGATCTACATTATCCAGCACTTTCTTGCAGCTTGTGGTTAATCCAAGTGTTAAACCTGCAGCTGCCAATATTATTGTATGTATTTTCATTTTCTATAGAAATTAGAATCCAACATTTAAACCAAAAGAGAATGATTGAAGATTAGGATAAGTTGTATAGGATGAAGCATTATCCCTATACGTATATGGATTGTAAAAGTTAAATGGATTTGTGGCCACCATAAAAGCTTTCATACTACCTAAACCCATCTTTTTAGTAAGTGTCGCAGGGAAAGTATAACCCAGATTAATTCCAGTTATCCTAAAGGTATAGGCACTCATAAACCAGAATTCAGAAGTCACTTCATAAGTATCGTCATAATAAGGGTTTGGATATTTCGCATTTGGATTAGTTGGAGTCCAGTGGTCAGACCAGAATTCTGGACGGTTAGAAATATTCGATCCTATTTTTCTAGCATCCCCTTCAATCACATTTTTCCCACCAAAAGACATGCCCATCGTTACATTTAAGTTGAAGCCTTTATAGCCAGCACCAAAATTTAATCCAAGCCCATAATGATTACCTGATTTTGAAGTAAGGTAATCCTGATCCAAATCATCTACAACTCCATCAGGCCCCGTATAGTTTCCTGATGCATCTTTAGGTCCACGGACATCGGCATAATATAACATACCCGCTACAGGTACTTGTCCATTTACCTTATAACCCGGATGTGCAGCTGCATAGTTATCCGCTTCCTCTTTAGACCTAAACATACCTAAATAATGATAACCGAAAACTCCCCTATCATTAGAAAAACCTATTGCATCCAGATAGGTACCTACATTACCCAATGGCTGATCTACAATCAAAAGTTTATTGTCATTCCAAGATAAGTTCGGACTAAAGCTATAAGTAAAATCTTTTCCTATTTTATCTCTCCAACTTAATGAAATCTCATAACCAAACGTATTTACTTTAGCAAAATTTTCCGTAGGTGTCGCTGCTCCAATTACTGCAGGAACAGAAGAAGACAATGCAGATAGCATGTTATATCTGTGAGAGAAAAAACCATCAGCACTCAAGGATAAACGGCTGTCTAAAAATTGGGCATCGATACCCAGGTTGGTACTTAAATTACTATCCCAAGTGGTATTCGCATTCGCAATGGCCACATTTGGAGAATAACTTAATCCTCTGTCATTATTGCCTCCAAAAACTGCTGATTTACCTGTTTCTAATCTATAATTCTCCTGATATAAAAACGGTTTTGAGCTATCATTACCTAATAAACCCACGGAACCTCTTAGTTTCAGAAAATTCACAAATTTCACATTGTTCTTAAAGAAATCTTCCTGAGACATTACCCATCCGAGAGAGCCTGATGGGAAAAATCCCCACTGTTTACCTGGAGCAAAATTATTGTTCGCATCTGCTCTCAAAGAAATTTCCACTAAGTATTTATCCGCATAAGCATAATTTAAACGACCTGCATAAGCAAGACGTCCGAATTCAGAAATGCTACCATTGGCCTGATCTGTAATTTGTGCTCCTGTAGCAAACTGCATATTATCGAAGCCACCTACTAAGGTTCCTTCTCTTGCCGCAGAAAGCCTTACGCCGGAATCATGTTTTTGTTCAAATAAAGCAATTGCCGAAATATCGTGTTTGCCGAATTTACGGCCATAACTTAATAAACCATTAAGTTGATAAACATCTATTTTTTCAGGCTGGTATCTTATAATATCTCCGTTCTTTGCTGAGGTAATTTTATCAACATCACCGCCTATAATGTGTTTATTTTCGCCCAAATTTTTAAAAGAATAAAGGTTATATTTTGTTCCATATTGTTTATTGAAACCATTATTGATATTTCTGTTGTAATTTAAGCTTGCTTTTAACCCTTTTATAAAAGGAATTTCATATTCAGCATTGGCCTGAACATTCAAAATAGTAGAATTTTGTAAAGTATAATTGTTTAATCTTTGTACTTCAAAGAAATTGGCTCCTTCAACCGTTCCTGTATTAGCAGCTTGTAAAACTGGAAGACCATCAATATAGAAAGGCATGAACTCAGGAGAGGCTAATAATGATTTAAAATCATTATCTAAACTTTCAGAACCTTGTTTAAAATAATACCTTTTGTTATACGCCAAATCGCCGCTAAGAGATACACCAACTTTTAGCCCATTTGTTATTTTAGCATCTGCACTAGCTCTGAAAGTCAGTTTATTTGTATTCACTCCTTTAAAATTGGAGTTTTGCTGGGTATAACTACCACCTGCAAAATAGGTAGCTCTATCTGTACCACCGCTTACATTTAGTGCATGACGAGTAATATAAGATGACTGCCAAGCTTCTTGTAGGTGATTGCTACTGTTTGCAGCAAAATAGTCCAGCTCATCCGGACTATAATACCCTGTTTCTTTGGTCGTCCCTGTACCAATTACTCCGGTTGGAGAAAGCGTGTAATTGTTTTTTGCCTGCAAAATATCATTTAAATAGGTTGCCTGTTGTACACCACTCATCATTTTCGGCAACATAGTTGCATCTGTTACTCCATATGAACCGCTGTAATTGATTTTAGGGGCTCCTACTTTTCCTCTTTTTGTTTTAACAACGATAACCCCATTGGCGCCTAAAATTCCATAAATTGCTGCTGCCGCATCTTTCAATACAGAAATACTTTCCACTTCACTGGCATCTAACAGGTTGAAATCACTTGAGGTTCTTTGCATATCATCGATGATATATAAAGGTTCGGTTTTACCATCTTTTGCAAAGAATATAGGATTACGAATGGTGATCACTGCATTTTCACCTGGTCTTGATACACCTCCGGAAACCCCTATTCCTGGTAACTGGCCTCTCAGGGCCGCTGACAAATTAGTAGTAGGAATATCTTCTATTTCATTCATTTTTACAGCAGCGATTGCTCCTGTTAAATGAGTTTTCTTTTGTGTGCCATACCCCACAACAATAACCTCATCCAAATCATTATTTTCAGAAACCAATTTTACCGTGATGTTGTTTTGCGACCCAATCGGAAGCATTTGTCTCACATATCCAATATAAGAAAAGACCAATACATCTGCATTGGATTTTACCTGAATGCTGAATACACCATCGGCATTTGTACTCACATTACTGGGGATACCCTTGATACTGACGTTTACCCCTGGTATTCCCTGTCCATCAGATTGATCTACAACCTTACCCGTAACTTTTCGTTCCTGGGCAAAGAGCACTGTACTTGCCAGTAGCATGACCAGCAAAGACAACGAAATTTTGCGTAAAAATTTTAAGTTCATATTTATTATTTGGTTAGTTTCTATTTTTTAGTTGACCTGTGCTTTTGCTTTTCTTCTATTTTCCCATTCTTTAGTTTCTTTCTTTAAATCATAGCCTGCAGCAGAAAGATAATTATTGATCTTGCCTTTATATTTACCAAACCAGGCATGTTTCTTTTCAGATGATTCTGCATCTATGGCACGTTCACGTGCTTCGGTAAGCCAGGTTAGAATTTGTTTTTTTTGTTCATCGGTAAGGGTTAAGATCTGTTCCTGGTACACCCGGTAAGTAAGAGGTAATACACCATAGGTCATTCCGTTCTTAACCTGGTCAATCTGCTCTGCAGTTAATTGAGCAGAAAGCTTAGACAAGTATTTTTTATGCAGTTTGGTCAATTTTTTATCTGTTTTGGCGGCTTCTTTTTTTAATGCAACTTCTGATGCGGCTTTATCCCCTTTAAATTTTTCTTTTATCGTTTTAACATTGGCATCCCGAACGGTGTAGATATCGTTCAAATTGCTGTATTGATCACGGATAATGTTCCGTACCTGCTCCGATTTTGAGGGATCATTAATACTGAGTGGAGCCACAATCTTATCGGCACGCTCCGTAACCACTTTGATATAAGCTGCTTTTTCATTTTCAGGAATGGCATTGCTCTGTGCAAAAGCACCCGCAAAGCCTGAGAGCATTAAAAACAAAATTATAATTGGTAATCTCATGATTGTATTGATTTTAAATTAATTTCCTTTTCCTGCTAAATTTACATCACCACAGAAATGTACCTTTATACCCAACTCATCCATTGCGGCTGCTTTAATTCTGCAAGCTTCGTGTGCATTGGCTTCGTAATTTGTATAAACCACCTGGATATGATTGGCTTTGTGTCTGGCCATCATTTGATCTCTGCTTACACCTTTTAATACTGCATGCATAATTGGCCATTCTGGTGTAGTCTCCTTCCAGCGTCTATCGGTTTCTGCTTTAGGTAAAGCCACCACTTCACCAACACCTAAATCGCAATGTAATTCATTATCCATTATATACACCCTGCTCCATACAATAAAACCTGGCTTACTAACACCTTTTAAAGAGCCGCCACCCAAACGGAAATACATGGAGGGTTGTCTATCACTGCTTGCGCCGGCATAACCATCAATAAAATGAGCTGCAGGTGCTGCACCGGAAATCAGGAAAAGCCATACAAAATTATCTACACCCTCGCCTTTATAATGTTCACCCCAACGGATATCATGTAAAGTATTTTCGCCAGTCATTCCCAATTCTTTCCAAAGTTGATATGTCAGTAAAGCATCTAAACCGGCACATTCATCAACTTCATTAAAATGTGGCAGTGCTTGTTTGGCATAAAGCTCTTTTCCGGATGGAGAAAAAACTGGTGGACGATCTTCATTGTTCAATAACCCTTCTACTAAATCGCTGGCAACGGTTAAATCTTTTAATCCTTGCTGGTATTGAATACCGATTGTATCGCAGCTGAAATCATCTGCAATGCGTACAGCGGCAATATACATTTTACATTGCTCTAAAGTCTGCTTTCTGGTAAGCTCAGTTTCTTCATGAGTTCCCCAGTTAAAAGTCATACCCTTTTTAAGTAACCATTCCAACACACTTTCCGCTTCCTCATCTGTAACTTGTAGCATAGCAGCATATAGGGCCGATTGGCTCAGGCGTTCCTTAAAGAACCCCGTTTTATGCAATAATTCATCTGGTATAATAGCGTTATACATCCCCATACACCCTTCATCAAAAACGCCCATGATCACTTTTCTTTCTTTCAAACTACGTGCAAAACTTCTTCCTTTGGCCTCATCGGCTAAAGGAATTTTACTTAAGTTAAAACTTTTAACATGATTTTGATCGTAACTTATTTTTCCTGTTGATAACCACTCCTGAAGGCCATCAGTAAAAAAAACATCTGTAAAGTTTTCACTCCATAAAGTGCTGTAAGAAATACCTGCTTTGGTTAAACAGCCATTTAAGTTTAACATGCCAACCAGACCTGGCCACTGACCACTCCAGTTTGCAACTGTCAATATCGGACCACGATGCGTGCTTAAGCCAGCAAGCACATGATGCGAGTATTGCCATACACTTTCAGCTACAATTAACGGTTGTTCGGGATCAATATTGCGAAAGATATCCATTCCCATTCTTTGTGAATCGATAAAGCCGTGTTTTTTGGTTGAATCATAAGAATGAGCGCGTTTAACTGTCCAACCAAATTTCTCTATCGCTGTTGCCAGTTTACTTTCCATTTCGAATTGGGCATCCCAGCAATTTTGATTCGCCGAAAGCCTTAAATCCCCACTAGAAACTAATAGAATTTGTCTTTGTTTACCCTGCTTCATAATTCATTAATGAACAAATTATTTATAGAAAAATAATTTGTCGATTCATATTTGGTTATCCTATATACAAAACTCAACAATGAAACACGTTAATTATTGATACTTTTTAGCAAATTAATATAGGATATTATCATAAAACTATCTAACTTTAGCGCAGTTAGATTTATGATTCGCCAAACATCATGCTGTAATTAAACCAAAATGCTTATAAAATTGTCATGAAACCTCATTTTCACAAAGTTCCAATTACACTACAAAGTTCTTTTAGTATTCGTCATGATGTTAAGCCAGATTTTGGTAACATTTGGCACTATCATCCTGAGCTGGAATTACATTATGTTATTAAAGGTGAAGGTGTTCGTTTTATAGGCGACAATATAAGCAATTTTGTGCCGGATGAGATGGTTCTTTTAGGTGAAAATTTACCTCACACCTGGCGTTGTAAGGATGAATATTTCCAAAACAATCCGGATTTGAATACCGAAGCCATGGTTATTCACTTTTTACCCGATTGCCTGGGTAAATATTTACTAAATCTGCCTGAGGCTTATTTGATTCCCAAGTTGTTTGAAAAGGCAAAAAGTGGAATGATTATACACGGAAAAGCAAAAGATAAATTGGTAAATTTAATGCGATCGGCAGTTGATGCAACCAATTTGGATCGAATTATTATCCTGCTTTCGATTTTAAAAACCCTGGCAGAAACGGATGAATATTCTACCATTGTAACCAGTAAGAATACCTTTTATCAATCTAATGAGTCAGAAACCTTACGCATCAATAAAATCTGTACGTATACGTTGAGCAATTACAAAAAGGACATTACACTTGAAGAAGTTGCTTCTTTAAGTAACCTGAGTGTTACCTCTTTTTGCAGATATTTCAAATTAATGACTAAAAAAACTTATTACGATTTTCTGATTGAAATTCGGGTAAGTCATGCTTGCCGTTTCCTGATCGAAAATAAATTACCTACAGAAATGATCTGTTTCGATTGCGGTTTTAATAATGTATCTAACTTTTACAGGCATTTTAAAAAAGTAACCGGGATGACACCCCTGGAATATAAAAGGAAGTATCTGAACTAATTTTTCGTTATAAGAATAATCGTCACCCTGAATTTATTTCAGGGTCTTTTATACCAAAAACAGGTGCTGAAATAAATCCAGCACGACTCAACTAATGATTGACGCCTTAACTAAATATAAATTTTAGCCTTATCTACTGTTAGAGTTAAACGCAATGTCTCTAAGGATTAACCGAATCGGGGTAAGTTTCCAAATTAATGGTTAAAATAGACTCAGAGACTCTTATTTATTTAAAATCCTTAGAGCCTTTCAGAACTCTAAGGATAGAAAGTTTAATAGTCTTGAGAAATTGTTATGTCAGTGCCTTCTTCAACAACAATATGGTCAAAATTAATAGAAGAATCCACTACCTTGTAGATATAAGAATTAGAAGGAGGTAAATAAACTCCAATTTCAAATGCAGAGGAAGATGTATACCAATTCCTATCAAAATCTATTCTATAGGTGCCTGCTGGTACGGTTCCTAAAATTGCTGAGCTAAAAGTGGTATTATCTGTTTCAAAATAATATACTTCATTTGTATTTTCATTAGTAAAAGTAATATTCCATTCATTGTAATTTCCACTATAAGGTAAAAAAACTTTAACCTGAACGTCCTGGGCTACACTCTTTTTTAATCCGGTCAACATAAAGAAGCATAATACACCGGCAATCATTAACATTTTTTTTGTTTTCATAATCTTTGATAATTTAGTTTACATATGGTTGTTTATACAATGATTCTTATAAGTAAGTATTATATAATCGTTTTAAAGAAATTCGAAAATCAAAATAGATTAATTGATTAATCTTAATTTTAAATAAAAACTTTGATATTTAAATTATTTCGTAAAGAGATGTAATCATCAAACAGATCTTCTACTTCCTTAACAATCGATGGGGTAAATGTACCTACTTTTCTACGGGTGAAAGTGGAGATGTTTAAGCCTCGTTTTTGCAGAAAATATTTTGACACTATCGGATAAACATTGTGCATTACATCCATATTATCGATCAAAAATTGCTGCACAACCTGTACCTCATCTTTAAGGCTGTCATCGTTATAATGATCACATAACCAAACGATTAGCTCAGGAAAATAATTTCCCTGGATACAGGATAAACCTGCTGATCCCGCCTTTAAGGATTCTACAGCATGAACGATATAAGCATCATATAACCCAAATTTAAAACCTTGTGTTAATTGAAGTTTTTCTTTAATTTGAGAAAGTTCCAAACTGGTATCCTTATGATAAATTACTCTGCCTGTGGATACAAAATCCTTCAGTTGAGCAGGTTTCAAAACTCTCTTGTATGGAACCGGACATTCATAAAAGCCCAAAGGAATATTATCCGTTTGATTAAGCAAATCGAAAACCCGCTCATTAAAAATTTCGTCTGATTCATTTTCATCAGCGAGTAAACTGGTTATGGCAATCACAGCCTCTACTCCTATATCATTTACCTCTTTTACAAAATCAGCTTGCTTGGAAATTGCCCCGCCAAATGTTCCGGTTGCGATAACAGGTACTGCCCCATCTACTACTTTTATAACATGCTTAATGGCTTCGATCCGCTCATTATCACTTAATTCGAACATTTCGCTCGATAAACAGTTTGCGAATAAACCTGATGCTCCTGCTTGTAAATAAATCTCCGTAAGCTGGGTAAGTGCAGGATAATCAATATTCCCATTACCTAAAAAAGGCGTAAGCATAACCGGGATGAACCCTTTTTGTGAGTTTTCCATTATTTGTAGATATGATAAATGTTATTTAAATGATTGTTAGATTTGACTGACCTGATCAGTCACTTTTAATTTTTTGTTTTTAATTTTAGTTAGGATCATACCGCTTAAAAATATGGTTAATGTGCCGACTACGATAATCATATTCTTATGTAAAGGATTTCTAAAAACTTCATACTCCGGAGGCAGAATTGAAGAAAATGTCATCCATATAATGATGGCAATGCCAATTATTGTTGCTGTTATTGCTTCATGATTTTTGGTTTGTTTGCTGATAATGCCCAAGAGAAATAAACCAAGCATACCTGCTGCAAAAATTCCCGATAATTCCCACCAAACATCCAATATACTTTTCACCCCGATCATAGCGATTCCAGCAATCATTCCGAGTAAACCAAAACCAACCGTTGCGATATGTAAAAGTGATAAATTTTGTTTTTCGGTAATATTTGGTTTAAAATACCTTTTATAGATATCAACCGAAAAGACGGTTGCAGAAGCATTCATTCCGGAACTGATGGTACTCATTGCCGCCGATAAAATTGCGGATACGATTAATCCAACCAAACCAATCGGAATTTTGGTTACCATAAAATGAGGCATAATTTTATCGCCATAATCTGAAGGTTGTAAGGCATTTTGGACCTTCAAAACCTCAGCTGCTGATGCATGGGCTGGTAAACGCTCTACAGCAACCTGGTGCTTAATGGATTGAATCAAATCCGGATTAACTTCATAGTATGCATACAAACAAGATCCTATAATAAAAAACAACAACGATGCCGGAATATACAACCATACACATAACCAGATTGATTTGGATGCAGCCTTACTGGATGATGCTGTATGATAACGCTGTACATAATTCTGATCCATTCCGAAATTATTCAGATTGATAAAAAAACCATAGAGCAATACCACCCAAAATGAAGAACCTATAAAATCAGGCGAGAAACTACCTAAACTAAATTTATCTGCAGATTTACCGATCTCAATTACCTTGGAAACGCCTCCGGGCATATTGGTAATGATTAAATAAAGGATCAGCAAAGCACCAAAAGTTTTAACTACGGCCTGCACAACTTCAGTCCATATTACCGCTTCAATTCCTCCTAAAACGGTATAAATGATGATACAAATGCCCATTACAATCATAATCATCTGCATAGAATAACCTGTTAAGGCCTGCAGACTTAAGGCTATTCCGAAAAATATAGAGCCCATCCTGGCCAGTTGGGTCAATAAAAAACAAACTACCGCATAAACCCTTGCCCATGCACCAAAGCGATTTTCCAGATGTGTATAGGCTGATATTTCTCCAGTATTGCGATAAAACGGAACAAAATATTTAGAAGCAATCCAAGCCGCTAGTGGCATAGAAATACTGAATACAAATGCATTCCAGTTTCCTCCAAAAGCTTTACCAGGAACCCCCAGAAAGGTATTGCTGCTTAAAAACGTTGCGTAAATCGATAAACCTATTGCCCATCCGGGAATAAGACCAGAAGCTTTTGTAAATTGCTCGGAGTTTTTATTTTTCCTCGAAAAATATACCCCAACCAATACCATTCCAACAAGATAAATGAAGATTATAGCAAGATCAAATACAGGAAGGCCTTTCATTTATATACTCGTTTATTAATTTGGTTAAAACAAATATGCATGTCTAAATATCACCATTCATATAAGATTTTGGCTATATATTATACCATATTATCTTTATTGAACATCTAAAGCATCCAGGGTTAAGCCTTTGGCATCTTCTGCAATAATCCTGACTTTATAACTGCCGGCATTAATCATACTTCCTGTATTGGTATTCAGATAGTTCCATTTACCTTCTTTAGTTGGATTAAATATCAGTTTTTCAGTTTTCATTAAAGTTCCGTCTATAGATAAAAATTCCATTTTAGCCGTTAAAGATTGCTTAAAGGGATTGTGATATTTAATGGTAAGAGAATAGGTATCTGCCACACCAACTGCAATTGTCCATTCTAAAACATCTCCTGAGCTTGCCTTAAAAGTAACCCGCTGTTTGCCCATCAAATCTTCTTTTACCAGATTTTGCCCTTTCAAAGCCGCATCGATAGCTTTATAACTCGTTACTGTTTTTAAATCATATGCAGGTTCCAAATTGCTTGGTGGAACAACTGCGACTGTCGAAACATCGTTTCCTAAAACAATTTGTTCTCCTTTTGCGAATCTTTTACGATAAACATTAAACTTTGCGCCTAAACTATTCTGAATATTGGTTTTGGTATCCTCATAGCCTTCCAACCAGTTTAATCTATTTTTAATATCTGCAGCTACTGCTACAAATACATCAGCATCACTCGTGACTTTAAAAGTTAGTTTTGATCTTTTCTCTTTGTTAAAGGTCTTAATCCATTCAGCCCCATATAAATTCGGAGGAAGAGATGTAAACTCAATCTGTTCATCCAGATATTGTTGATCACCAATATCCATCCAGCTTGAAAGGGTCAAAGCATCCGCTTTTTCGATAATAGACTCACTTTCTTTTGCAGGTTTAATTTTCGAATTGGTGCTTGCAATCGCGATGGCAGAAATTACAGCTTGTCCGGATTTTACCACAGGAAATGAAATATCCAAACTTCCGCCTTTAACAATCGTTTTTACAGTCTTTTTTAATACGGCATCATGCCCAACTGTGGTCCATATATCTACATTCTCTAAGACTGTTTGGTCATTAAATGCCACATCAAACAGGCGCATACCTTTTGCATCCATTCCTCCGCCGGTTCCTAACCAGGGCTCGATAAAGTAAAGCTCAACTAAATATTCACCATCAGGTAAGGGGAAATGATATTTTAACTGATCCCGGCCATATCTAAAAGTTTGAAAGAGCTTCCAATCCCTTGTACCCTTTATCGGATCAAAGGTTCTTCGCTGACTGGCAAAAAAAGATGGTACACCTGGGAAATTAGCTGTCCAGGATATTGAGCCAAAGTTTGCTTTATTCGTTAAATTTCTATCCGCAAACCACTTATTTCCATTCTTGTCCAGGTAATCTGCTCCGCCACAATTTAAGCGATAAATATAATTGTAGTTTTTTTCAGGATTTGAAAGACTTAAATCTTTGGAATATAAATCTTGAAAGTTAGGAGATTGTGGCAGATTGTTCAATACAATATAATCTTTTGCAACCGCTTTGCCATTTACATAGCCAACAGCATAAAGCACATTATATTGGATATCTGGTTTATTCCATTGAAAATGTGTTCCGATTCCGTCCCGTGTTTTTTTGCCTAATGATTGGCCATTAACATCATTAAAAAGCTCTACATCATCACAATTGGAATACACAACTATGCTGTCTTTTATTCCTGGATGAATCCAGCGGTTTGGCCAGGTATGCGAAACAATATATACCATTGGTTCGCTATTTTTAGGTGCATAATTTGCCCTGAACATATAGAAAATATCTGCTGGTTCTTCCCAGGGCGTAAACATACCTTTGTAATTTACAGGCCCTATCCTATCCAAATCTCTTAAACCTTCTCCGCCCTGAACTCTTCCCGGATTATCATGAGAACTGTATAACCAGAAAAAATGACCGGCTGTTTTATCTTTTACAGATTCTGCCAAACGAACTTTGGTTTCCATCAAGCTTGTCATATTATTTTCGGTGTAACCTTTTCCAGCTGAATCTAAACTATGTAAATCAATTGTTCGCCAGGCACCATACTCACCAACCAAAACCTGTCGCTGCAAATCTTCTCCATAAGTTAATGGATTCCCTCCATAGGTTCCCGTCCAATTTTGAGGCACATCCCAATCTGTTCCTTTACCCCCATTACAGGTGGTTACTTTTCGTTGTGATGAAGCTGTCGGATCTAATTTCCTGATTAACTCCGTACATTCTTTAGAAAAATCTTCAGGCAGTGTACTTTCGTTTTCCAATCCCCAAAGCACCACTGCCGGACTATTACGACGTTCTTTAACCCAATCTGTTAAAAGTGTTTTAAAATTTCGCCTGAATTCCGGAGTATCATACCAAATATGCGCAGCCATTTGGGTCCAGCAAAGGATACCCATCTGATCCCAATAATTCGAATACAATAAATTATGGGGTTGATGCGCATCGCGAAAAGCATTAAATCCAGCAGACTTAATTTGCATGACACGAGATTTAATCTGCTCATCACTAAAGGCATGGCTTTGCCCAATTAAATGTTCGTACTCCGCGATTCCATTAATAAAAACAGGTTTTCCATTTAACATGAACTGCTTTTGATTAGCGTTCTCAGCTATTGGCCAGCTAACCCATCTAATTCCATAAGGTGTATTAAGTTCATCTACAAGCTTTCCATTTTCTAAGATAGATGTTTTCAGATTATATAAATATGGGTTTTCCAGCGACCAAAGCTTTGGATTAGTAATTTCATCCGTACGTTGAGATACAATTAATTCTTTACCAGGCAATATATTCTCTGAATGCTTCAGCTCTTTTACTTGCTTCCCTTCCTGGTCCAAAAGTCGATTTACAATGGTTATTGATTTCGCTTTTGATCCATAGTTTTTTAAGGTCGTTTCAACGTTCAGTAAGGCTGATTTTTCTGAAACTTTATTATCGTTCCAGATGTGGATACCAAAAGGTTCGATGCGGGTTTCATTCGTTACGATTAAATGTACTGGTCTGAAAATTCCCATAGGTTGAGAACCTTCAGAAAAGCCACGTTCAGTTGAGCAGCCACCATCCACCCAGGGCAAATCCTGAATATTTGCCGGATGATCGGCTCTTACCGCTAAAACATTTTCCTGATTATTTAATTTAATCGCTGAGGTAATATCTAAGGTAAAAGTTGTTCTTCCGCCTGCATGATAACCCACTTGTTTTCCATTTAGCCAAACCGTAGCATAAGAGCCAACTCCCTCAAAATATAAGAAGAACCGCTTACCCAATTTCTTTTCATTGCTTTTGAAAATTCTTCGATACCAGGCATAACCATGTTTATTGCCATGAAGTTTTCTTTGATAGCCTTCATATTGATCCCAGTTGTGCGGAACATTTACCTTTTTCCAATTTGAAACCTTGTAATTTTCAGACTGGAAGCCATTAAAGGCATTGATATTCTTTTCATCAGCTATACTTAGCCAGTTTGAATTTAATAAGATATCTTTCCTTACTGAATTTTGGGCAGAAACCTTTTCAAGAGTAAAAAAACAAAAAATAATTAAAACAAAGCTTACGAACCTGATCATAACAACTTCAAATTTCCATTCAATTTATAAATTTCTCCAGCTTTGGTATCCATGTTGATTTCTTGATTTTTATAGCGGATCTTACAAACTCCACCAGCCTTAGATTTAATTTCTAATGAGGTCAACAGCCCATTCTTCCAATTTAAATTTAATTCGAAACCACCTCTTGCACAAATTCCTTTAACTGCTCCAAATGAAAGTTCTGTTGGTAATGCAGGTAAAATGTCCAAATACCCTTCGTGACTTTGAACAAGCATTTCGGCTATACCCGCCGAAGCTCCAAAATTTCCATCAATTTGAAATGGTGGGTGGGCATCGAAAAGATTTAAGTAAGAGCCTGCGCTATTATTAACCGGTTTGATTAACATTTTAATTAATTTCATCACATGATCCCCTTCTTTAAACCTCGCCCAAAAATTAATTTTCCAGGCCAAACTCCATCCTGTCGCCTCATCGCCACGATACAATAGAGATTGTTTTGCCGCATTCATCATTTTAGCGTTACTATCCCAAGTAATGTCGTTTCCTGGATATACGCCCCATAAATGAGAAACATGCCTGTGCTTATTTGTGGTATCATCTTTATCTTCCAACCATTCTTGTAATTGGCCATATTTTCCAATTTGGTTGGGCGCAATTTGCTTTACCTTTTCCTCTAGAGATTTTCTAAAAGTTTCATCCTTTCCTAAAACTTTGGATGCCTGAATACAGTTTCTAAAAAGTGTCCTGATGATCTGATGATCCATTGTTGGTCCCGCAACTAAACCCCCATTTTCAGGCGAATTTGATGGCGTACTGATCAGCCATCCGGTTTTTGGATCTTTCACCAGAAAATCTTCAAAAAACAAAGCAGATTGTTTCATCAAAGGATAAGCTTCCGTTTCCAGAAATTTTTTATCCTTACCAAATAAATAGTGTTCCCATAAATGCTGACTCAACCAAGCTGCACCCGTAACCCAAATGCCATGATTGGATGCATTTATTGGGGCTGTTCCGTTCCATAGATCGGTATTGTGATGCAAAACCCAGCCATTTGCATCGTAATAATCTTTGGCTGTTTCTTTTCCTTTTTCTGCCAGGCCTTTAATTTTCTGAAATAATGGATCATTTAAAGCGGATAAATTCAGGATTTCCGTAGGCCAATAATTCATCTCCAGGTTAATATTTGTAGTGTATTTACTGCCCCATGGCGGACTGAGTAAATCATTCCATATGCCCTGAAGATTTGCCGATTGTGTACCTGGTCTTGAGCTGGAAATCAATAAATACCTTCCGTATTGCACATATAAACCAACAAAAGATGGGTCATTCGAGTTCGCAAACTTTTCCAAACGTTCATCAGTCGGGAGATTTTCATTAGCAGATCTTCCAAAATCTATATTAAATTTATTGAAATATTGCTGGTACTCCTTAAGATGATTCTGTTTTACTTCGGTATAAGTTTTATTCTTTAAACTGGCTAAAGCTTTTTCATTGACATTTGTGGGGTTTCCGGAAACATCATCCGCGTTTATAAAATTTGTACCGGCAGTTAAATACAGCGTAACTTCATCTGCTTTATTGATGTTGATTTTGTTGTTAATTATTTTTATCGAACCATTTTTAATGATCGCGGTTAACCTACTTTCGCCTCTTAAAGCGCCATCTTTAACCTGAACAGACAACGAAATGGTGTGGTCATTTAAAACTTTGACTACTGATTTCCGATGAGCACTTGAAAGTGCGGCATCAAAAGAAATTGATCCGGTTTTGCTTGCTGATAAATGAATAACAATTGCCTGGTTCGGCTGACTGGCAAAGTACTCTCTTTGATAGTTTATACCATTTAAAGTATAGGTTGTTTTAGAGATCGCAGTATTTAAGTCTAAGGATCTTTTGTAATTCGTTACTGGTAATTCAGGTTGTTTGAAATAAAGATTTAAATCACCAAAGGGCTGATAACTTGCCTGATACTGTGCTACCTCTGGTGGATCTTCATTTTGGATTTTATACTTCCACTCTTTAACTAAGGAAATGCCATGCTCAACATCTGATCCTTGCGGATATATCCCAATCTTCTTTTTAACATCTTTATAACCGGCTAAACCACCTTTATCGTAATAATTTAAAACCTGTATGGCAATTACATTTTTACCCTTTTTAATCAGCTTTGCCGGAATAATGTATTTCCGAGGTTCATTATTATCGGTATTACCAACCAAACTTCCATTAATGTAAGTAAAGTCCTGATCACGGATTCGGTTTAAATCCAATACTAAATCCTTAGCCATCCAATTTTCAGGAACATCAAATGTAGTTCTGAACCAAACCGCCCCATCTAAATTGACTAATCCAACAGCTTCCCAACCTTCGTAAGCTGGCACTTTGATGGTCTTCCATAGCTCATCATCATAATTTTCCAAAGCGGGATTACCGGGAATGCCTGTTCCAGATCGCATTTCTTTAACCCATTTTGTACGATCACCCGCATCACTTTGAAGCCCCATAAATTGTTGCTGGGCTAAATCTTCGGCTTCTTTTTGTTTTCCTTCAAACAGTAATTTTCTGATTTCAGGTAAGTATGCTGATGCACCTTTTCGATTATAATTCCTCGGTTTACCTGTCCAAAGTGTTTCTTCATTAAACTGGATATGATCCACACTTGTTCCTGCAAAAATCATGGCCCCCAACCGACCGTTTCCGATTGGCAAGGCATCTGTCCATTTTTCTGCTGGTTTTGTATACCAAAGCTGGTTGTTTTGCTGCTGGGAAAAAGCTTCATGATGAGCAAATACAAGTAAGAACAAAAAAGAAAGTAAGGAAGATCTAAACAGCATATTCATGATGTATTATTGACTTTTATTTCCAGAAATCACATCAATGGCTTCAGAAACATCCTTTTCTTTTGCAATTGCATTTTTAATATTTCTGAAATTGTTATTACCTAATGTTATGTTTTTAGTACCGGCGCCACTCAATTTTAAATATGTTGATGTGCCAGCTATTGGAAACGCATTATAAAGAAACAAATCACTCACATTTTTTAAATCTATCACTGGAGCATTTGAATGTGGTTTATAACTTTTTAATCCATCAATAGTTAGATTATTTACGCTTGAAGCCATAAGTGACGGCCCCATTTCTGTATTGACCTGAACATTATGAAACTCGATCTTATCAGAAGAATTAATCGTAAAACCGGTTTTGGCATCTATATTTATATCATTGAATGTAATATTTTCTATGGGCATTTCTTCCAATCCGTTCAGATACCCGGCTTGATTAATCTCGCGACCGGTAATGTTGCTGAAATGAATATTTCGAAATTTTGGTGTACGTACAGAAACAGGTTCAAGATTGGTTTTAGCATATTGCATATCTAAAACAATGGCTTGTTCGCCTATATTTTTCATGATAATATTACTTACCCTGATTTCTTCAACCACGCCACCCCTTCCTCTTGCGGTTTTTATTCTTATTCCTCTATCTGTACCATCGAAAACACAATTTGAAATGACAATTTTTCGGACATCGCCAGACATTTCACTTCCAATAACTACCCCTCCATGACCAGATAACATGGTGCAATTTGTAATTGTATAATTCTCGGCAGGAACCGCCATTTTTCTTCCAGGCTCATCCTTACCCGATTTTATGGTAATACAATCATCCCCAACACTGATATGGCAATTGGAGATGTGAACATTCTTACACGACTCTGGATTTATTCCATCCGTATTTGGTGAATGAGGATTGTTGATCGTTACCCCATGAATGGTTACATTTTCGCAAAACTCAGGATTTACTGTCCAAAAGGGAGAATTACGGATAGTTATTCCATCAATGCGTACATTTTTACAGAACATGGGCTGTATAAATGGTGGACGAAGAAAGCCCCTTTTCATTTGTTTAGGATCATCGGGCAAAGTAATATTCTTATTCAGATCATCAAACATATATTGCCATTTGGAACGGGGTTGATCTTGTTTATAGCCTTCTACAAAATCCCACCATTTTTTGCCGTGTCCATCAATAAGCCCTCTCCCAATAATTGAAATATTTTCGGCTTTGTATGCGTAAAAAAGCGGGGAGAAACTGGTTACATCAACCCCTTCATACCTACTTTTCACCATGGGTAAATAATCGTCAAAATTATCACTAAAATGAAGCTCAGCTCCTGCATCAATAAAAATAGTAATGTTACTTTTTAAATGAATTGCCCCGGTAAGGTATTTTCCGGCGGGAAAATAAACCGTTCCACCTCCGGCTTTAGATGCCGCATCTATCGCGTTTTTAATGGCTGTAGTCGCTAATTTACTACTATCGTTCTTAGCTCCATATTTTAGAACATTATAATAGGATTGAGCTTTTGCGGTAAAGCTACAGGTTAATATTGTACACCATACAAGCGTAACTTTAATGAGCTTAATTAAATGGGCTAACTTCATTGAACATTTAGTGATTAAATATTTTTCATTTGAATTATTATTAAATGGGATATGGTACCCACATTAAAAATGTGATTCTCCCATATCCTCGTTACAAACGAGGACAATTTATATTATTATCTATTATCGTCCTCGTTTGTAACGAGGATGATTGAAATCGGCGATTGTATCGCCCACATTAAAAAAGCGCTTCTCCTGTATTCTCATTACAAAGAGGACAATTTTACATTTTTATTAAAGCAGGTTTCAGGTTCTTATGTTGATAAATCTCTTTGCCATTAACATACACCCGAAAACCTTTCCCTTTATTATACTTTTTACCTGTCTTGTCCCAAATCAATGTTAGGGTTTGATCATGATAAGATACATTATCTAACATAAACCAATCCCATTGGTCCTTTGGTATTAATGGATAAATTTCCAGAATATTATCTTCTCTAGGCTTAATGCCAATTAGGTCATTTATAATCAAATCACAAAAAGTAGAGTGATTGTAAAAACTGCTCCTTGGGTTATCTCCTTTTAACCATTCTCCATTCTTTTCATCCTGATATTCACCAATATAAGGTTTTCCATTTTTTACATGTGATGCAGCATATTGATGTAATTCCTGGTAAAATACTTTCGAGTTCATTTTACCATGATTCTTATAATTAACCAGCAAATTTGAAAGTCCTTTCAGGGTTTGTGAACTTGCAAAAGGCCATAATGCTCCATCCCATTCACAACCATGTCCGGAGCCTCGGGTTCTGAAGGTTGGATTTCTTCTTTCAGCGGTTGTTAATCCCCAAGGTGCTTTAAATCCGGCCGTATCAAGCAATTGATCCCAAGCTTTGGCATACGATGCTTTATCATCCGGCAAATTAAAATCCCATGGAGTAAATCCAATAGCCTCCCTAACTTTAGCGAAATCAGCTTTCGTCAACTTTGTTTCAAAAAATGAAGATGATGAATTCCAAAGACTATCCTGTACCAACTTTTTTATTTGGATGGCTTTATTTTCATATTTAGCTTTTAGACTTTCATTTTTCAGTAAGCTTGCAATATGGCTTAAGGCTTTAGCATTGCCGTACATGTAACTGTTGATGGTTGGTCTGCTGTTTTGGTCTTTTCGTGATCCACTGATGGATTCCTCCATCCCATCTTTAACATCATGTTGCCAAAACAAACCACTTTTCAACTGTCTTTCCTTTTCCCATTTGTCATAATCAGCATCCAATGCCGGAAGAATATTTTTCAAAAATTCCTGATCTGGTTTTACCAAATAATTTTGATAAACGGCATCGTCTACCCAACTGCTAAACTGGTGGAAACGTTGTTTCGTTTGTCCCACATCGGCATGGTAAAGCCAAAAATTAATATAATCTTTTAAGTAGCTTGTATTTTTAAGCCATCTGCCTTCATAAATATGGTGACCCAGTGCACAACTAATGGAATTATATTTACCCGCATGTTTAACAGGCTCAATAAATTCGGTAAAGATAAAACCTTCCGGAGTTTTAACCAGGTGTTTGCGGAAAGACCACCAGCGGTAATAATAATTTTGCTCTAGCACAGAATCCGGACATTCGAACAATGGAATATTTTCTGATAACCAATCGAAAGATTGGGCATTGGGCACAAAATTCTTTACGGCTTCAGTATCAACAGAATTAAAATAATCTACATATTTCTTCAATTTAGCTGTTCCTAAAATTGATTTCTGTTGTGCAAAACCACCTATTGCTACCAGCAACAATACTGTGGTTGCGATAAAATTCTTTCTATATAATATCATTACTCAAATAACCAATCTATATCTTTTCCACGACCATCTAATCCTGCATTAAAAATTCGCAGTTCTTGTTTATCATCAATAAAGCCTAATATTAAGCAAGCCCCTTTGCCTAAATTTAAAGTATGTGTTCCAGCTGCAAAAGAATAAGCATGAACATTTGCAGGAGGAAAACCATTTACAACAATTGCATTGGATATTTTTATTTCTGACTGACCATAATTATTGGCACTTGCATCGGTTTCCAATTGAGGCGGAGCAAGATATGCAGGATCTTTCTGGTTAAAATAACCAACCAGTAATTTTACAGGTATTTTAGTGTTAAACTTAATTTCAGTACCCGAAGTGATCTGTTTCTTTTTGGATAATTTTAATCCTTTCAGTCCAACCAGCTGCTCGGTTACTTCTTTAATCTGAACTACAGTATCGGCAAATACTTGAACATTTTTATCAATTATAAATCGCTCTGACCGATCAGAAAGAATTTTTACCTCAGCATTTTTATAAGGAATAATTTTCGCGATAGCACCGGGTTTTATGTTTTTTAAAGAATCGATACTTTTTTTGAAATGATTTAATTCTTTGGTATAAACCGGCAACATTTCTTTCCAATGGATAAATGTTTTATCAACACCACGCATCGGGATTTTGCGTTGTTTGGTTTGCATACTATTGGCATACAAATAATCATGCTCCGTTAATTTAACCAGCTTGGCATAATAATCTAAACTTTTTTGGAGAAATGGCAAAGCTTGTTCAAGATCAGCCACATTGTTTGAATATTTATACCTCAAAATCCATAATGCTGACTTAACTTTTTCGGCATAAAAATTTGCCATGGCATCATAGCAATACATATCATTTTTAAGTCGTCTGAATTCTGCTGTATCTTTTGTTACTGATATTGAAGCTTCATTAATAGATACCAGGGCTTTCTTTCCATGTTCCACCACTTCTCTGGCCACCTGTACTGGCGTTTCTCCAATATGCCCTTGTTTCTTCCATTCTTTTTCAGCGTACTCAATAATCATTTCACCCTCCGGTGCTTCCGATTCGTACATTAAAGTAAATAAGCCATAACGATAAGGATTGATCAGTTGGGTCATCAGCATGCCTAAAGTCAGGGTTTGCCTGTTACCATCCGTAATTCCATAACGCCTTAATAATTTAGGAGAGATTTCCCCGGATTCTTCATAGGCATTTAAAATTGCTTTTCCTCCTGCTAAGTCCGAACCATATTTATTCGCTAATTCTGTTCCCCAATAATTAATTTCTTCCACACGATCTCTATTGGAATTCCAGGAATAGCGTGCCCATTCTTTATACCAAATCCAATCGCGATCTACTTCCAATAATCTACCTGTTACATCATCTGCAGCATAAGGCCAATCCCAATAACTTGCCTGTGGATACAAATGCAAACCTTTTGCACCATAGATCTTATTCATGGCCTGCACTGATTTTTGGATGAAATCTGCAGAGCCATATCTAAACGGCTCCAGATTGGCTAAAATATGTACATTAGAAATATTTACAGTTCCTATTGAGGCTAGCTTTCTGTTGAGTTCAGCCCAGGCTCCACGTGGTGTATAAGTGGTTAAGGCCTCACCATTAAATTTGTTTTCTGTATATAGATTTTTGTATAACGGCAATGCGGCTTTCATTACACTTGGCGCATCTGTATCATGAGCACGAAGCACAATAGGTGGCTCCTCTTTAATGCCTGCGGCTTTCAAGCCATCTTTAACACCTGGAATAATTGTTTTGGTAAACCACTCAATATCATCCTGGCCAACACCCTCCATCGCCTCGCCTAAGGCAACCATTAAACCAACATTTGGATATTTTTCTACAAACTCAGTGATAGATTTTCTGGTATAATCAGCAATCAAAGGAATAATCGGACGGTTACGGTCTTGCGTTTTTAATCCGTGCTTATCTGCAAAAGGTTTTGGGATGATGATGTTGTAAAACATCTGAATAACCCAAATCCCTCTTTTATCCGCTTCTTTGGTCAGAAATTGAAATATCTCTTCATTTTTTTTAAAGGTTGCATCATCAACTTCTACTGCATAAGGATAATCCTTAAGTTTTATCAATGATGAAAAAGGATGTCCGTTCCATAAATAAAGTGAGTTATAACGGTTTTCGACCATCATATCCAGGTATTTTATCCATAAATCCTTATCATAAAGCCATGGAAAAGTTTCTGGTGTGTATGGGTATTCGTACACATCATGACCAGGCAAATAATCCGGTTTTTGCAAACCTATACAGGTTCCCCTCAATACCATTTCAGGATGATCAGAAATTGAAATCTGTTCCGGAATTTTGCCTTTAGAATTGATCTGATCTACCAATTCCATACAACCATATAATGCACCAGAATCATCAGCACCGATTATATATAATGTTCCATCCTTTTCATAATTGATGGAAAAACCTTCCTTACCTGAAGTTAAAGCCTGGCTTTTAAAGGAATCTGGGAATAAATTACTCAATACTTTGTCTGAAGCAGCACCAATTACAACCGATCCTTTTATTTTAGGCAACTTTTCTTTGTAATTAACTACAGTAAATTTAATCTCATAACCAGCTTTACTTAAAGTTTCTAATAAACGTTTGGCTCCAAATAGAACACGTTGTCCACCTTGTGTAGAAACAAGAATTGTTTTAGTTTCCTTAGGCAATTTTGATGCATTGGTAACTATTGGAGCAATAAATAAAAGGAAAATAAAAATCAGAAAATTTCTCATTCAAATTGGTTCAGAAATTAAGCTTATAAAGAAAGCTTTAATAATATTTAGTTAGCATTAAATTTCAAATATATGTACCTAGAATTGTTCTTTACTGTAACATTTCCCCAAATTATTATACAATATTATCTTTGAGGCACTAACGCAATAATTCCGTTACATTACATAGGCTTTATGCAATCTTAAAATAGGCAATGCCAAGATCACATAATATTTAGGCAAGAAGATATAATTTTAAATAAGTAATTTCTTTTTTATTTGTATTTAAGTACGCCTCTAATTGGGTATAGTTTATGAGCATAGAATTCTATAATTACAATTTAACCAATTGTTATTATTTCCAATATCTTAGAAAATTATCTCTTCAAAATAATAAAATCCATATATTTCAAGCGAATACAATCAAAATCTTAACCTATAAACATGTTTTCATTAAAGAATAAAAAAGCGGTAGTAACAGGCGGAGGAAGTGGTATTGGAAAAGCAATAGCAACCATTTTAGCCAAACAAGGTGCAGAAGTCCATATAATAGAACTGGGTATCGAACAAGCATCAACAGCATTAGAAGAGATTAAAACAAATGGCGATACCGCTTTCGGTTATGCCTGTGATGTATCTGATCATACTGATGTGATTAAAGTTTTTAATGAAATCGGCCAGATTGATATATTAATTAACAATGCTGGAATTGCACATATCGGCAAAGCAGACACGACCGAAGAATCTGATTTTGACAGGGTAATGAATGTTAACGTAAAAGGTGTTTATAACTGTCTATTTGCTGCAATTCCCCAATTACGCAAATCTGGTGGTGGTGTAATTATAAATATGGCCTCCATTGCCGCTCTTATTGGCTTACCTGATCGCTTTGCATACAGTACGGCAAAAGGTGCTGTAAAAGCCATGACCATGAGCGTTGCAAAAGATTATATCGGCGAGAACATTAGATGCAATTCTATATCTCCAGCAAGAGTACATACACCCTTTGTGGATGGATTTTTGGCGAAAAATTATCCGGATAACATTGCAGAAATGTTCGAAAAACTCTCTAAAACACAACCCATTGGAAGAATGGCAAAACCTGAAGAAGTGGGTGCTTTGGCATTATATCTTTGCAGCGATGAGGCCGCCTTTATTACGGGTTGCGACTACCCTATCGATGGTGGATTTACAACATTAAATAATTAATAATCAACAGAAATACATATTTATAAAATGAAATTAATACGATTTGGCGAAGCAGGATTTGAAAAACCTGGCGTAATTATAAATGATAGCTATTATGATGTATCGGCCTTGGTACACGATTATAATGAAGCTTTTTTTGCAGGTGATGCGATAGAAAAACTTGCAGCAGATATTAAAACGGCGAATCTGCAAAAAGTTGATTCTGATGTACGTTTGGGGCCGGCGCTTGCCCGTCCATCAAAAATAATTTGCGTTGGCTTGAATTATAAAGACCATGCCGCAGAAACCAATGCGCCAATCCCTACCGAGCCGATCTTATTTTTTAAGGCAACATCAGCAATTGTTGGTCCTAACGATGATTTAGTTATCCCGAAAAACAGTAAAAAAACAGATTGGGAAGTTGAATTGGCGATTGTTATTGGTAAAAAAGCAAGCTATGTTTCTGAAGAAAATGCCTTAAACCATATTGCAGGTTATGTTCTCCATAACGATTATAGCGAACGCGAGTTTCAATTGGAAAGAAACGGACAATGGGTAAAAGGTAAAAGCAGTGATACATTTGCCCCTATCGGTCCGTTTATTGCAACACCCGATGAAATTAAGGATGTACACAATTTACGCCTTTGGTTAACCGTAAACGGAAAAACACTTCAGAATGGGAACACTTCTAACCTGATTTTTAATGTCCCTTTTATGGTTTCGTACATCAGTCAATTTATGACCCTTTTACCAGGTGATGTGATTACAACAGGAACGCCGGCCGGTGTTGGACTTGGACAAAAACCTGAACCATGGTACTTAAAACCTGGTGATGTGGTTGAACTTGGAATTGATGGCTTAGGAAGCAGCAAACAAACAGTTAAAGCTTACAACGAGAAATAAATATGAAAAGATACTGTTTGACACTGGATTTAATAAACGATGAAAAGCTTATTGAAGAATATAAGCAGTATCATAAAGCGGTTTGGCCTGAAATTAAAGAAAGTATAAAAGCATCCGGAATTGAGGAGCTGGAAATTTATTTATTGGGCAACCGGTTATTCATGATTATGGATGCTAATGATACTTTTTCTTTTGAGGCTAAGGCAAAAGCCGATTTAGCCAATCCAAAGGTTCAGGAATGGGAAGAATTGATGTGGAAATTCCAGCAAGCCCTGCCAGGAGCCAAACCTGGAGAAAAATGGATGATCATGGATCAGATTTTCGAACTCTAAGCAAATCATTATGATTGATACCCACGTACATTTTTGGAATTTTGATCCGGTTAGAGACAGTTGGATTACAGAAGAAATGAATGCCATTCGTAAAGATTTTACACCAAAAAATTTATTGCGTGTTTACAGCGATCTTCAAATTTCCGGATGTATTGCCGTGCAAGCAAACCAAAGCGAAGAGGAAAACAAATTCCTCTTATCCCTTGCCGATCAAAACGAAATCATAAAAGGCATTGTTGGCTGGATAGATCTTCGCCATCCGAATTTGGAAGAACGGTTAAATTACTGGAGTTCTTTCAAAAAAATAAAAGGCTGGCGACATGTGCTTCAGGCAGAAAACGAAGATTTTATTCTGGCCAAAGATTTTATTTGCGGCATTCAAAAGCTAAAAAATTACGGTTACACCTATGATTTATTGGTTTATCATAATCAATTACAGCACATTATAAAAATGGTTGATCAAATTACGGATCAACCATTTGTTCTGGATCATTGTGGCAAACCCGATGTTAAAAGCGGGGATTTAAAAACCTGGGCAAAACACATCAAAACACTTGCACAAAACCCGAATATCAACTGTAAAATTTCGGGATTGTTAGCTGAGGCCGATTGGAAAAACTGGAAAGAAATTGAAATATTTAATTGTTTTGATGTAATTTTTGAACATTTCGGAATCAATCGGGTCATGTATGGAAGCGACTGGCCAGTGGTTCTAATCAGCAGACCCTATGCAGATTGGTTCAACCTAGTTAAGAAATATATGGAACGTTTTAGCAAGGAAGAAAGAAATCTTTTCTTCTCGGATAATGCAAAGGCTTTTTATAATCTAAATATTACCACAGATATGCACAGATGAACACAGATGTTTGGTTGGAGTAAAATACCTTACCCTATCAACATTTAGTGTGAAAGCAAAAGTTGTAATTTCCCTCTCCTCCAGGAGAAGGATTTGCAGACTGCGACTAATACTCTGACATTCAAATAGTTATTCGGTTAATTAATATTAAAAGCCAACTCCTTTTTCAACAAAAAAATCGTCATGCTTCTTGCTCCATGAGCACCTAAAACCAGGGATTGCTCAATATCTGCTGTTTTCGATGGACCAGCAATGAAAGTTCCGAAGCCATAATCCTGATTGCCCATCATTTCATAAGCTTCGTGCATGCTGGCTACAATGTTTTCCTCGGAAACCAACATCCCCAAATGTTGACAAATGAAAGGCAAGACTCTTTGTCCCATTTGATCTTCCGTAATCCAAACCGCACCATTTTCGGCAACGGCAAAATGAGTTTTGAAAACGGCAAATTCTGTATTTACAAATTGATGAGGCAATTCATCACCAGTAAAAGGCGTATAATATTCCAGTTCAGAAATTGGGGTAACTATCCGATCATCCGATTTGAAATGTTCGGATACATAAAGATTAATGTCTTCAATTTTTTGGATTTGAATTACTTTTCCTCCAATGAGATTAATCATCTGAATAAATTTTTCAGTTACCACTTCTCTTGCAGGGGAATCGAATTGCAAATCATCAGGAAGTTGAGTTTTTTGAGGTTGATTATTTGAGATCGCTGATAATATTTGTGTTCTGCTCATTGTTAGTTATTATAGCTTGTTTGGTTGTTTCTTTATTATGGTTTGTGTCTCCACTAACCATTTTGTTTATTCTATTTTCGGTTTTAAATACACGATGCGCAAGTCAAAATTCTTCGACAGGCTCAGAATGACACCGCTTCTATTCTTTCGCCATGGTTTGTGTCCTCACGAACCATTTTGTTTATTTTTGTTCTAAATACACGATGCGTAAGTCAAAATTCTTCGACAAGTTCAGAATGACACCGCTTCTATTCTTTCGCCATGGTTTGTGTCTCCACTAACCATTTTGTTTATTCTATTTTCGGTTTTAAATACACGATGCGCAAGTCAAAATTCTTCGACAGGCTCAGAATGACACCGCTTC
>Ga0160453_100073_pt1 | contig 104626 bp, 95 predicted proteins | sample HID1971K_E6MG_FD_108228 | JGI IMG/M metagenome (GOLD analysis project Ga0160453, IMG submission 108228) | Enriched millipede-associated microbial communities from UW Madison campus, WI, USA - HID1971K_E6 MG | ecosystem: Host-associated > Arthropoda: Insects > Digestive system > Unclassified ...
CAGCGCCCATTTCTTCAGGCTTCTTGCGGTCCACGCCCTGGGCGATGTGCGGCGACTGCTTGCCGATCAGGTTCAGCACGCCGCAGGTCGCGCCGTCGAAGCCGACGTCGGAGCTGTCGTAGCCGATGTCCAGGATCACCTTGCGGGTCAAGGCTTCCAGGTCGATCCAGGCGCTGGTGGTGATTTCACCGGCGACGATGGCCACGCCAGTCTTGACCATGGTTTCGCAGGCCACGCGCGCACGCTTGTCCTGGGTCAGGATCGCGTCCAGCACCGCATCGGAGATCTGGTCGGCAATCTTGTCCGGATGGCCTTCGGAGACCGATTCGGAGGTGAACAGGTAGCTGGACATCAGGCGTAATATCCTTTGATTCGGATGGAAAGATGGCCGCGAATGATACACGGCAAGTCACGCGCTTGCATTGTGCGTCAGCACGGGTTGCCGGTGGTTAAGCTCGCGTGCCCGTCGCAGGGCCCTGTGTGACGGGATTGCGCCCCAGCGTCGCCGCCCAGTGTTCCACCAGCGTGACAAATGGACGCCCGCAACGCGCAAGGTTCCGACAGGCGCGTGCCGTGCGCACGCTCACGCGGGTCGGGGAGGACTTCCCGGTCGGCGAGCGTCACCGCCCCGTCGTCAAATCGCCATCGGACTGTCGCCAAGACCGTGCAGGCTTCGGCGCATCCGGCCGCCGGACCTGAGGAGCACGCCATGCACGCATTCGAGCAGCGCGACGCGCGGGAGGCCGCCACGCGGCCCGTGACCACCCTGGCGCCCCATCGGCGGGCGGTCTTCCTTTCCGATGTCCACCTGGGCTCGCGCCACTGCCATGCCGCCGAACTGGCTCGTTTCCTGACCGGGCTGCGTTGCGAACGCCTGTATCTGGTGGGCGACATCATCGATCTGTGGTGGATGGCGCACCGCCGGGCCGCCTGGCGGCCGGCCCACAGCGAGGTGATCCAGGCGCTGCATGCGCTGCAGCGCAACGGCACCGAGATCATCTACATCCCGGGCAACCACGATGCCTCGCTGCGCAAGGTCTGCGGGCTGATGCTGCCGGCCATGCAGGTGCGCCGGCGGGCGATCCATGTGACCGCGGACGGGCGGCGGCTGCTGGTCGTGCATGGCGATGACTACGACGGTGTCACCCACTTCGGAGGTCTGCAGGAGAAGTTCGGGGACTGGCTGTATTACCGCATCCTCACCGGCAACCACCTGCTCAATGCCGCGCGGCGGCGGCTCGGCCAGCGCTACTGGTCGCTGTCGGAGTTCCTCAAGAAGCGCAGCGGCGCGGCTGAGCGCTATATCGAACGCTTCGTCCAGGCCGGGCTTGAGGACGTGCGCCGGCGCGGCCTGGACGGCATCGTCTGCGGACATATCCACCGTGCCGCGCTGGTCGAACGTGACGGGCTGATCTATGCCAACGACGGCGACTGGGTGGAAAGCCTGACCGTGCTGGCCGAGGATCCGGACGGCAGCCTGAGGCTGCTGGACCACACCGGGCAGACCCTGGTGGTGCTGCCCGGCAACGCCGCACTGGCCAGAGCGGCCTGAGCAAACGGCATGGGCGCAGGACCAGTCCCGGCTGCTAGCATCGGCCGATGGACTCCTTTACCCAGATCGTTCTCGGCGGCGCAGTGGCCGCCGCCATCGCCCCGGCCGGCCATCGCCGCGCTGCCCTGTTGGCCGGTGCCGCGCTCGGCACCCTGCCGGACCTGGATGCGCTGGTGCTGGCCTTCACTGCTGCCGATCCCGTGGCGCTGATGGTCGAACACCGCAGCTACAGCCATTCGCTGCTGGTGCTGCCGTGGGTGGCCGCACTGATCTGGTGGCTCTTCAAGCGGTTCGGCCACGGCCGCGTGGCGCAGGCACCGGGGCGCTGGTTCTGGGCGATCCTGCTGGCGCTGATCACCCATCCGCTGCTGGATGCTTTCACCGTTTACGGTACCCAGCTGTGGTGGCCGTTCACCCCGCATCCCACGATGTGGGCCAGCGTCTTCATCATCGACCCGCTGTACACCGTGTGGCTACTGCTCGCCTGCGTGGTGGCGTGGTTTGCGCGGGCGCGCCCGTTGGCGCAGAAGGCGCTGGTGGCCGGGCTGGTGCTAAGCAGTGGTTACCTGGGCTGGTCGTTGCTGGCCAAGCACACCGTCGATCGCGAAGCCGACCGCGCGCTGGCGGCGATGGGGCTGGGCGATGCGCCGCGCTTCTCGGTGGCGATGCCGTTCAACACACTGCTCTGGCAGGTGGTGGCGATGACGCCCAACGGCTACGTGATCGGCGAACGCTCGCTGATCGCCGACCATGGCCCGATGACCTTTGAAGGTCATCCTTCCAACGTACAGTCCCTGCGCCAGGCGGCGGCGCTGCCGGCCGTGCAGCGCCTGAACTGGTTCAACCGGGGCTTCATGCGCGCCCAGGTGGTCGATGGCGAACTGCGGCTCAGCGATCTGCGCATGGGCCTGGAGCCGGATTACACCTTCACCTTTGCCGTCGCACGGGCTGAAAGCGATGGCTGGGCCGGGATCACACCGCGACAGCTGCGTCCGGCGTATGAAGGGGAGCAGGGCAGGGCAATGGTGAAGCGCCGTTTCGCCGCCCTGTGGCAGCGCATCTGGCATGCGCCGCCGAGCACCGACGTGATCGCACCAAAGGCAGGTTGGACGGAGGCACCGTGACCGAACGGTTTGAAATGGAGATCAATGGCACGCGCTACACGCGGCTGGCCGATGTGCCGCCGGAGTACCGCGCGCTGTTGCTGGATGTGACCCCGGGCCGCTCCGCCGAGCAGCCGGCGGTGCCGCTGCGCGAGATCCTGCGCAAGGCCAAGGCGCAGCCGGACCGCGAACGCCAGCAGCAGGTGCTGTTGGACGAGCTGCGCAAGGTCGACCCCGAGCGCGCGCGACGCATGCAGAACAAGCTCACCGAGCGCAGTCAGCGGCCGGCCACCGGTACCTTGGAAGTGGGCACCACACCCACCGCACGCCCGCGCGAAGGGGCCCGCAACACCGCCGGTGGCAGCACGGTGGCCCCGGGGGACCGGGGCGGACTGGGCATCTGGCTGTTGCTCGCGGCAGCGGTCGTGGTGACCGTGATCGCCTGGGCGACGCGCTAGCGCCGCGCCGCGATCAATACACCGTCGCGCGTGCCTGCACGAAGGAGAAGAAGAACACCGCATTCGGGTCATTCTGGACCAGACTGAACTCGCGGCGCATGCCGTCCACCGTCTCCTGGTCGACCAGGCCGGCCTCCAGCAGCGGATCGGCGGCCGACAACAGCAACTGCTCCCAGAACGCGATCATCGTCTTGCGGCGCGCCGGTTCGCGGTTGTCCAGATGGATGGTCTTGATCTCGGTATGCACGTCGCGGAAGCCGCCGGCCAGCAGCAGGTTGCCGAGCTTGGCGCCGACGAACGGATCGCCCCCGTGGTCGTACTGGAAATCGTTGAAGGCCATCCAGTAGCGCCAGATATGCGGCGAGTACGGATCGAGCAGGAACGAGGCGTTCATCACTTCGGTGACGTACACCGGCGAGCCCGGCACCAGCACGCGGCGCACTTCGTTGAGCACCCGCGCCGGTGAGGGCACATGCTCCAGCACCCAGCACAGAAAGGCCGAGTCGAACTCGCGCGCGCCGAACGGCAGGTTGCCGGCATCGGCCTGCAGCAGCGTGTAGCGCTCGCGGCACCACGGGGTCTTGGCCAGGTTGGTGGCAGCGGTGGCCAGCTGTGCCTCGCTCAGGTCCACGCCGGTGACGTGCAGTTCCGGGAACCGCCGCAGCAGGATGTCCGTCTGCGCACCGACGCCGCTGCCAACTTCCAGCAGCCGCTTGGCGCCGCCGTAGTCGATACCGCTGAAGATGCTCGATTCAAACAGGCGCGACTGGGTGACCAGGCGGTGCTGCTCGGTATCGGAGAAGCCGTGGAGATAGGTCGGTGCAGTGATGGGTGGGGTCATGGCGCAGGCTCAGGCAGCGGACGACAACGACTCGCCGGCGGCGAGGGCGTCGAAATATTCGGTGGTCAGGGCGACCTGGCTGGCGGCATCCTCGGCGCGGTTGACCACCGCACGGAAGGCCGCGTTTTCCGGCCGATCCTTGGCGTACCAGCCCAGGTGCTTGCGCGCGATGCGCACGCCCTGCTGTTCGCCATAGAAATCATGCAGCGCATGCAGGTGGCCCAGCAGCAGGTCGCGTACCTCGGCGACCGACGGCGGCGCCAGCAGCTCGCCGGTGGCAAGGTAATGCGCCACCTCGCGGAAGATCCACGGGCGCCCCTGGGCGGCGCGACCAATCATCACCGCGTCCACACCGGTCTGCTTGAGCACCTGCGCGGCCTTCTGCGGTGAATCGATGTCGCCGTTGGCGATCACCGGAATGCGCAGCGCCGCCTTGATCGCGGCGATGGTCGCGTACTCGGCGGTGCCGGTGTAATGCTGGTCGCGGGTACGCCCGTGCACGGCCAGCGCGGTGATGCCGCTGTCTTCGGCGATGCGGGCGATCAGCGGGCCATTGCGATGGTCGCAGTCCCAGCCGGTGCGGATCTTCAGCGTGACCGGCACGTCCACCGCGTTGACCACCGCGGTCAGGATGCGCGCGACCAGATCCTCATCGCGCATCAGCGCCGAACCGGCCCAGGCGTTGCACACCTTCTTGGCCGGGCAGCCCATGTTGATGTCGATGATCTGCGCGCCGTGGTCCACGTTGTAACGCGCCGCCTCGGCCAGCTGCTGCGGCTCCGTCCCCGCGATCTGCACGCTGATCGGGTCCGGTTCGCCGGCATGGTCCATGCGGTGGAGCGACTTGCGGGTGTTCCAGAAGCGTGGATCGGAGATGGTCATCTCCGAGGCGGCCAGGCCTGCGCCCAGCTGCTTGCACAGCAGGCGGAAGGGCTTGTCGGTGACACCGGCCATCGGCGCCAGCACCACATTGGGCTGGATGTTGTAGGGGCCAATCTGCATGCGCGCATTGTAGTGCCGGCCGCTGGCCGGCAACCACGCAGACAGCGATACCCGTTCAGGCCGATCCGGAAGGGTCTGATGCGCTCCAGTCATGAGCATATGCTTGACGATTGCTTCCGCCGCCCCCACTGGCCGGGGATGCTGGGCAGTTACGCCCTGCGCAGCCGGCGTTGCGACACCGGCGGTTGTTCATGGCGCTGGACCACACGCATAGGCCAGCACGGCCAGATGACGCTGCGGGTCGAGCCCGAGCAGGGCCAGCACGGCGGCGTCGTCGAACGAGCCGATCGCGCAGCCGGCGGCGTTCATTGCCGCCACTTCCTGGCCCAGTGCCCCCAGCCAGACCCCGGCCTCGATCAACACGAAGCGGCCGCCGCGCTCGCCGTACTTGGCCAGCGTTCCGCCCGGCTCGGCGATCAGGAACAGCACCGCCCCTGGCCGCTCCGGCCACTCCACGCCAAGCAGTGTGGCCAGCGCCGGCCACGGCGGGCAGGGCGCCACCGGTGCCAGCGCATGTTCAAGCGGGTCATACCAATGGATGCCCGGGTCTGCGGCGGTCACATCGTCAATGCCGTACAGCGCCGCATAGGCCTGGATCGGGTACTTGGCCCCGCCGGACGGCAGGCGTCGGGTATCAGTGTCGCCGGGCCGGGCCCGCAGCGGGGCCAGCACGCGCCCCAGTTCCTTGGCGCCCCAGCGCGCGTCACCGAAACGGCGGCCACTGCGGCGCTGCGCCAGGGCATCGCCGGGATGTACCGGGTCCGGCAGGGCAATGCCGGCGGCCGCATGCAACGGCCGCGGTGGCGACCAGGCACGCGCGGCATCCTCGGCGATGCGCGTGCGCATCACCGAGGCGCGCGCAGGATTGAGCTCGCCGTTGTGCCAGAAGAGATGGAACAGCGGGGCATCGTCCCAAGGGGAGGGGGGTGACGGCATGCGGTCCTCGTGCATCAACCCAAGGGATGCGGAAAGGGATTGGGAAACGCGCCACTGTGCGGCACGCCGGGATAACGCCATGCAATGTCCTGACAACGGCCACCGAGGAACGGCGCACGCTCGTCGGCATGCAGGCCGCTGAGCTGCGGCGACAGCACCCGCATCACCCTCAGCCCCGCCGCCGCCACATCGGGGGTGGTCAACTCGCGGTAGTACATCGCCACTCCCGCACTGCCCAGCCGGCGCCGCAGCAGATCCAGCTCGGCCATCGCGCGCGCCGCTGGCGGGCGGACAACCGAGGCCGGCGGCGGCAGGTGCAGCGTGCTCTCGCCTCCATCCCTCAGCAGCGCCACCTGCGGCCACAGGTCCGGGCGCAGGGTATAGAACGCGGCGTGTTCATCGAAGCTGCGCAGCGCGGCCGGTTCGCGCGGCAGCCGGGCGCTTTCGCGGCCACACAGATGCGCGGCAAAGGTCAGCGCCTGCTGCCATTCCAGCAGCGCCTTGTGCAGTGCCTCGCCCGGATCGGCACGGCAGGCGATGCCCAGCACGTGGCGGGGGCGGCCTTCAAACGGGATGCCGCCGGCGACCGCGATCACCGGGTGCGGGTTCCAGTGCTGGGTCAGGTCGAAGGCCTGCAGTTCGCCGCCGCGTGCGTCTGCATGGGCGTGCCAGTGCGGTGGCAGCGCGATCCTCCGGCCCGCCACGCCGTTGAGCCATGTCACCGCGAGTGCATCGCGTTCCAGCAGTTCCTGGGCCGCCCGCAGCAGCGCCAGCCAAGCGCCATCACGGCCATCCCGCCAGGCTGCCAGCCCACTGGACGTCGACGGCAAGCGCGCCTGGCCACGGCGCGGCCCCAGCCCGACCAGCTCCTGCGGCACCCAGGCCACCTGGTTGTCATCCAGCGCATAGACCGCCGCGAACAGATCGTCATCGTGCTCCGGCATCGGCCACGGGAAGCCGGGCGTGGCGCGTTGGCGTGGCGAGAACAGGGCGAAGGCCGATTCGCCCAGGCGGTGTGCGGGTGTCAGCGCATCACGGCGACGCACCTCGACATCCGCCTGCGCTGCCGCCAACCGCTCCAGTGCTTCGGCGACCGCACCATCGGCGGCCGCCTCGGCATCCAGGGCGACCGCGCCGGAAACGCCTTGCCAAGGGTTGGCCGGGTCGGCCGGGGTGGCAGCATTGTGCACGCGCCGCCCCTCGAACAACGGGCCGGTGGCATCACAGGGGTTGGGCTCGATCGGTTGCGCCGGGCGCACCAGACCACAGCGCGGACGCGCCGCGCCCTGCAACAGGTGCGAGGACAGCGTGGGCGTTTCCGGCTGCGCCGCCTGCACGGCGGCGCGGCTCATTTCATCACGCTCAGCCAGAGCATCATCTCGAAGGCGCCGACCGCGAACAGGCCCAGCAGCAGGGCGATGCCGATGCCGATGCCGCGCCCGAGCGAACGCCCCGAGCGCTCGTAGACGAGGGCGTAAATCCCGACATACAGCCCGACGGCGACGAACAGGCCGAATATCGGGTTGGCGGTGCCGAAAATGCCGCCGCCGAGCGCGGCCAGCGGCAAGGCGAACAGCCCCAGCAACACCCGACTGGTGCGGCTCAATCCGGCCACCGGCACGACAGCGACAGGTGTCTCCGGACGGTCCGGCGTCGCAGCGCTGATCGGTGCCTGCGGCAACGCAGGGGGCTGGGGGTGCAGGTCCGTACGGGTGTCGACGCTGGCGACCGTGGCGTGCGCGTCGCCGCTGATGGCTGCGGGCGTTACGGGGTCGAGCTTGCCAAGCACCACCGCCGACAGCACCGAGGTGCCGAGCAGGGTGACGACGCAGGAACTGCAGGTGGTCGACGTCGAACCGCCGCCGGCCGCGGCAAGGTCCTGGCGTGAGGCACTGGCATCGAACTGGGTCGGCAGGCGATACATGAGGTCACTCCGTTGACCGAGGCGGAAACGCCCGGCGCGTGACGCACATTATCACGGGTGCCCGGTGCCCCAAGGCAATGACAGCGGGGGCGGCAGTGACGCCTCGCCGCGCTGGCAGGCGGGGCACCACGGCAGGCGCAGCACCCGGTCGCGTTCGCCATGCAGGCGATGCAGATCGAGCCAGACGCTGCGTTCAAGATAGCCCAGCAACAGCGCCGGCTGATCCAGCAACGGGGCGACCAGCGCCGCGATCCGTGCCGGTTGCGCTGCGACCGCCGGCATTGCCGGCACGGGTGCTTCGCCCCAGCGGCGCAGCACCCGGTTGCCCAGGCAATACACGCAGGCGCTCTGCCCGGGCACCACATAGGGGCCGAGAGCCAGCGTGTGGTGATAGGTGAGGTCGAGCAACAGATGCGGTTGTGTCGGCATCTGCGTGCGGTAGCGGGCCAAGGCCTGTTCCCAGCCCAGTCCGTGCCTGACCAGCACGAGGAGGTCGGCATCAGCGACGGCATCGACGCGCTGCAGATCCGCGCTGGCATGCCGGTCGAAGGCGTCGGCCAACCCGGGCAGCGGTTCGCCGAGCCAGTCGATTGCATAGCGTCGCACCCTGCGCACGGCCGCCAGCGGTGCCAGGACACCGAGACGTATCAACTGGCGGACCGCCGGGCCGCAGTCGGCATCGTCGTGCAGCATCGCCAGGGTGTCGTTTTCCCAGTGGCCGAGAATCCGCTCGATGACCGTCGGCGAATCGGCCTCATCGACCACGTACAGTTCGTCAGCGCCACCGGATACCAGCAGCAGCTGGCGCTGCGCATGGGTCTGCGAAAACAGCGCCCAGGCCGGATTGCGTGTCCAGCGCGGGTCGGCCGCGTGCGTGCCTGGGTGTTCCTGACTGCCTGCTGCTGCCACTGCGTACAGTCCGTGTATCCGCGAAAACGCAAGGATACCGGCAAACAGGCGCGCCACCTTCTGCTACGGTGCGCGCGTGCCTACGCCGCCTGTTGCCAGCGCTTCCATCCCTCAACCGCCCTGGCGTGAGGCGATGCTGTGGATGCTGTTGCTCGGCGCGATGTTCATCCATGGCTACAGCTGGACCAACCACTGGGCGGCCAGCCAGGCGCACACCTACAGCCTGCACGGCTGGTGGGACGAGGCGATCCCGTTCTGGCCGTGGACGATCTGGCCCTACCTGGCGTTGAATCTGCTGTACCCGCTGACATTCTTCCTGTGCCCGACCCGATCGGCCCTGCGCCGCCATGCGCTGGCCATCGCGCTGGTGCAGGCCGCCTGCATGCTTGCCTTCGTGTGCTGGCCGACCGGCAACGTGCGTGTGGTGCCGCAGCCGGAGGGCGCGAGCGGCCTGCTGTTTGCACAACTGCGCGCGTTCGAGGCGCCCTTCAACATGGCGCCGTCGTTGCATGCCGCGGTGCTGGTGGTGGTCTGGCAGGCATGGCGGCAGTCGTTGCCGGCGGATGCGGCAGGGTTGCGTTGGCTGTGGCACGGCGCCTGTGGCCTGATCCTGATTTCGACGCTCACCACCTGGCAGCACGATCTGCTGGACGTACTGGCCGGGCTGTTGGTCGGCGCGCTGGCGCTGCGGATGACGCGTTGCGTGCCGCCCTCGTTGGGGCGTACCGGCTGAGTGCAGGCGACTGAGATTCTCCGGGGGCGGCTGCGGCGGCCGGTGGGTCAGGCGCTGGGGCGCGATGCCCTTGCCGGCGAATGTCCCCCGGGAGCGCCCTGCGGCCGCCCCCTCCTCCTTGATTTCGCCCACAAGGCCATCGCGCCCCACGTGTCCAGACCATGGGCCCTCACGCTCGCGGCAGACCCCAGCGAAGACGCACCCAGATCCACAGCGAGACGCTGGGAGAAAAACCAAAAAAAAAAGGCCAGCGCGAACGCTGGCCTCTTGGTATCCACAGCGGTGACGCTTACTTGTTCTCGGCATCACCCGGGGTGAAGTGTGGCATCGCCGCGGCGGCGCCTTCCTTCTCGGTCGAACGACCGGCGAACTGATTGGCGAAACGCACGTGGCGGGCAAACGCCGCATCCGGGTCCTGCGCGATCGAGGCCACCAGCGCACCATTGAACGCATCCCCCGCACCGGTGGTGTCCAGCACCTGCACCTGCTCGGCGCCCACGCGGTAATACGGCTGGGCATCGCCACGCAGGTTCTCATCGGCGTGCGACACGAACACACCGACCGACCCCAGCGTCACCACCACGGTGCCATTGCCGACCAGCTTGCGGCACAGCGCATGCAGGCTGGCGCCATCCAGTGCGGCGACGTCGTTGGCATCCACGCGCTCGCCGACATGACGGCCAAGCAGGGCAGCGAACTCGGTCTCGTTCGGGGTCAGCACATCGGCCAGCTTGAGCAGGCCGATGCTGGAGGGCGCATCGGCAGGCGCCACGTTGAGCACGGTGGTGGCACCGGCCTCACGCGCGATCGCCAAGGCGGCCTCGATGGTTTCCACCGGCGATTCGAGCTGCGCCAGCACCACCTTGGCGCCGGCCAGCAGCGCGCGCTGCTGTTCGACGAAGTCCAGGCTCAACGCGGCGTTGGCACCCGGGCCGATCACGATGGTGTTGCGGCCGCGGCTGTCGACATAGATGCCGCCGGTGCCGGTCGGCTCGCTGCTGGCCTCGGCGGTCAGCGCGAAGCCATCCTGCTCGGCCAGGCCGCGCGCCATCGCACCGCCGGCGTCATCGCCCAGCGCGCACAGGAACGTGGTCGGCGCGCCGGCACGGCGGGCGGCCACGGCCTGGTTGAAGCCCTTGCCGCCGGGACCGGTGCTGTAGCGGCCGGCAATGGTCGCACCCGGGGCCGGGAGCGACTCACAACGCCAGACATGATCCACATTGAAGGAACCGATTACGACGACACTGCTACTCATAAAGTCTGTTTCTCAAAGAACGGATATCAGCTGAAATGCGTCAGCACGCCGGCGATGGTCGCCGTCATGAAGGTGGCAATGGTACCGCCGAGCACCGCACGCAGGCCGAACTTGGCCAGATCGTGGCGACGCTCCGGCGCCAGCCCACCAATACCACCGATCTGGATCGCGATGGAGCTGAAGTTGGCAAAACCGCACAGCGCGTAGGTGGCGACCAGGCGGCCCTCAGCCGACAGTACCGTGCCCGGCACCTCGCCTCGGATGATCTTGGCCAGTTCCGAATACGCCACGAACTCGTTGATCACGACCTTCTGGCCGATCAGCGAGCCCACGGTGGTGGCATCGGCCCACGGGGTGCCGATCACCCAGGCGATCGGGGCCAGCAGGAAGCCGAACAGGGTGGACAGGTCGGTCGGGCGGCCGATGAGCGAGGCCAGGCCGGTGACGTCACCCAGCCAGGTCAGCGGGGCGTTGATCAGGGCGATCAGGGCGATGAAGGCCAGCAGCATCGCACCGATGTTCAGCGCCAGCTTCAAGCCATCGCCCGCACCGGCTGCGGCAGCGTCGATGATGTTGCTGGAGGTCTTCTCCACTTCCATCTTGACGGTGCCGCGGGTCAGCGGAGTACCGGTTTCGGGCACCAGCAGCTTGGCCACCACCAGGGTCGCCGGGGCGGCCATGATGCTCGCGGCCAGCAGATGCTTGGCGTAGAAGGCCTGCTCGACCGGATCGCCGGCGCCGAGCATGCCCACATACGCGGCCAGCACGCCGCCGGCGATGTGCGCCATGCCGCCGATCATCATGGTGATCAGCTCGGACTGGGTCATCTTGGCGATGTACGGACGCACCGTCAGCGGCGCTTCGGTCTGGCCGATGAAGACGCTGGCGCAGACGCTGGTGGTCTCGGCGCCGGACACACGCATGATCTTGGTGATCGCCCAGGCCATGCCGCGCACGATCATCTGCATCACGTTGAGGTGGTACATGACCCCCATCAGCGCCGAGAAAAAGATGATGGTCGGCAGCACCTGGAAGGCGAAGATGAAACCGAACTGGCTGGTGTCCATCAGGCTGCCGAAGATGAAGCCGGAGCCGGCGTTGACGAACTCCAGGACCTTGACGAAGCCCTTGCCCAGCGCGTCGAACACATCGCGGCCACCCGGCACCAGCAGCACCACCGCCGCGAAGGCGATCTGCAGTGCGATACCGGTGACGACCAGGCGCCAGTCGACAGCCCGCTTGTTGTTCGAGAACAACCAGGCAATGCCGATCAGCACTGCCAACCCGAACAGGCCGAAGCCAATCCTGCCCAAACCTTCGACCATGAGACTTCCCTTGGGGCGCCGCGAAAAACGGGAAGCCTAGAGCAGCGGCAAGGGCGGGGCAAGGAAAAGCAGCGTCCGCGAGGCGATCGGTCGTGATCGGGCCTGTATCGGCAAGGCATGGCCGGGTTTCCGTGTGGCGTGTCACGCGCCGTGAGATCGCGCTGTCCGCCCTGTGCGCGCCACCCTCTACACTTACCGGCATCGATCCGGCCCGGTCGTGGGCCCGCAGCAGGAGAACCACATGCTCTATCGCCGTCTTGGCTCCACCGGCCTGAAGCTCTCGGCCCTGTCCTTCGGGGCCTGGGTGACCTTCGGCGACCAGATCGGCCGCGATGAGGCCCGCAAGCTGATCGCCACCGCCTGGGATGCCGGGGTCAACTTCTTCGACAATGCCGAGGGCTATGCGCGCGGTCGCGCCGAGCAGGTGATGGGCGATGTGATCGCCGACCTGCGCCTGCCGCGCGATGGCTTCTGCGTCTCCAGCAAGGTGTTCTTCGGTGCGGTGGACGAGCCGCGCCCGACCCAGCACGGCCTGTCGCGCAAGCACGTCACCGACGCCTGCCACGCCGCGCTCAAGCGCCTGCGGGTGGAGTATCTGGACCTTTACTATTGCCATCGCCCGGATCCGGACACCCCGATCGCCGAGACCGTGCAGGCCATGGACACCCTGATCCGCCAGGGCAAGGTGCTGTACTGGGGTACCTCGGAGTGGTCGGCGGTGCAGATCCAGGAGGCGGTGGACATCGCCCGCGCGCGCAACCTGCACGCACCCTCCATGGAGCAGCCGCAGTACAACCTGCTGCACCGCGAGCGGGTGGAGCGCGAATACGCGCCGCTGTATGCCGAGGCCGGTCTGGGCACCACCATCTGGTCGCCGCTGGCCTCGGGCCTGCTGACCGGCAAGTACAACGCCGGGGTGGATCCGCAGTCCCGGCTGGGCCAGGAACAGCTGGGCTGGCTGAAGGCGCAGGTGCTGGAGGACGGGACTGATCGCATGGAGCGGGTACGCCGCTACACCACACTGGCCGCGCAGCTGGGCGTCTCCCCGGCACAGCTGGCGATCGCCTGGTGCCTGCGCAACCCGAATGTCTCCAGCGTGATCCTCGGCGCCAGCCGGGTCAGCCAGCTGGAAGAGAACCTGGGCGCATTGGCGCTGTTCGAGCAGTTGGATGAAAGCGTGTGGCAGCAGGTGGATGCGGTGTTTGCCTGATCCGGCTCTGCACCCCCTATCGCCGGGCGCGAGCGCGCTATTTGATTGATGGTGACTATCGAAAGCAGGTGTTCGATCATTAATGCCATCTATCAAAGTGAGAATGGTTGTTGATTGTCAACTGAGAATCATTATCATTTGAATCGCCCCTCGCAACGAGTCCAGACGATGAACACTCAAGCTGCTGTACTGCTGCGCCCCGAAACGCTGACCCTCCGCGACCGTCCGGTCCGCGTGGTCCCGCCGGAAGAAGTGATCGACAGCGAAGCCCTGCTCAAGGGACGCCGCGAAATCCTGATCCAGCACGGCGACCGCTTCTATCGCCTGCGTCATACCAGCAACGACAAGCTGATCCTGACCAAGTAACAGCGCTGCCTCCCCCAGCTCTCTCCCCTCGACACTTCGCCGTCGGCTTCGGTCCACGGCGTGGGTCGAGGGTCTCCCCCGCAACCGCCGATTGCAGGTAGAACGCCATGAGCCGCGCCCTCTCCGTTGGCCGCCCACCGGGCCGCCACCCCATCGCCGGCCTGCCATCGGCCGCGCAACTGGCCTCACTGGGCACCGTGCTGTGCCTGTACCGGCCGGACAGCAGTGAACTCGGTGGCTGGAAACACGCCGTGTCCGCACACGCCTGCCAGGGCGTGGACAGCGAAGGTATCCGCGAAAGCCTGTGCTTCGTCGACGCCCGCGGCCGCTGCTGCTGGCGCCTGTATCTGTTGCCCGACAGCGATTTCCTGGCCTGGGACCGCCTCGTCTCCGCCTTCCCGGCGCGGCCTGAACCGGTCAACGACGCCGGCGTGGCCGAACGCCTGTGGCGACGCCTCGCCGTGCGCCTGGGCAACGATGCCTGGCGTATGTGCGCCCTGCGACTGCAGGTGGGCGAAGGTCGCGAACTCGCCGCCAGCCTGGCCTCGCTTTCCTCCCTGGGCGCCACCACCGCGCGCAGGATCGGCAACGTTGAAGGCGCCGAAGGCGAACTGTGGGTCGACGACTGCTGCTGCGCCAGCGCGGCCCGCCGCAGCGGACCGTGGACGGCTGACGGCATGCCGGTGATCCAGCTGCAATGACGCACTGCCTCGCCCACGCAGGGCTGCTGCTTGCCCTTACGGCCAGCGCGCATGCCACGACCGCCGACCCCGCGCGCGACCACGCGAGCATCCTGGCCATGCAGGGCGAATACACCGTCGACTTCGCCTTCGACGAAACCGTCCTGCTCAAACCCGGCTACGAACGCGCCCCGGCCGTACGCACCGGCGGCAACGAAGTGGTGATCGTGGTTGAGGACACACCAACGCGGGTGACGCTGCAGCACCTGCTGGTCGAACCGAAGAGCGGCCATGTCACCAAGCACTGGCGCCAGGACTGGGTCTACCAGGCACCGATCCGATTCGAGTTCAGCGCCGACCAGACCTGGCAGGTGCGCCCGATTCCCACGGCACTCACCACCGGCGCCTGGACCCAATGCGTCTACGAAGTCAGCGACGCACCGCGCTACTGCGGCACCGGCCGCTGGACTTACGACAACGGCATCGCCGAATGGACCAGCGACCTCAGCTGGCGGCCCCTGCCGCGGCGCGAATACACCCGCCGCAGCGACTACAACGCCCTGGCCGTGATCAACCGCCACACGCGCACGCCCAACGGGTGGACCCACGAGCAGTTCAACACCAAGATCCTGCGCGGCACCGATGGCAGCCAAACGCCGATCGCCCGTGAATTCGGCTTCAACGACTACACCAAAACCACCGAGGTGGACTTCACCCCCGCCTACGCCTACTGGACCGCCACCGCGGGTTACTGGGCGAAAGTGCGCCAGCGCTGGAACGACTTCCTCGGGCAGGCACCGGGCGTGCACCTGAAAACCAAACCCGACGGCATGGCCATGATCATCCCGCTGTTCACCCAGGCCCAGGACATCCAGGACGGCAAGACCGTGGCGGATGCCGAGATCGACGCGGTCTTCCAGCAGTGGGTGGAAAACGCATCGACAGAACGCGCGCGCTGACACAGACGCAACCGGCGTGGCGCTCGCCCCTCCGCCCAAAGCCATCCATCGAGAAGGATGGCGGGTAGCCCTGCCCAGGACCGTCAGGGCGCCAGGGATGGCGCCCACGAGCCCCCAGGGATGGGTTTACGGCGCGTCCTGGGCAGGGCTACCCGCCAGCCTTCAGCCCGTGAACGCCAAAACGCCGTCGCTTTCGCTTTCAATGCAACGGCGCCCCAACTCACGCCTCCCGAAGCGCCAACGCCGGCGGCGTATGCAGAATCCGCCGCGTCCCCCACCAACCAGCCAGCATGCTCAACAGCACACCCAACGCACCGCCCACCACCAACGGCCCCCACGGCGGACTCAGCGTCAACTCGAACACCTGCCGCGCCACCACCGAGCCCAGCAGCGCCGCCGCGCCCACCGCCAACAACGCCGACAACAGCCCCAGCGCACCGAACTCCACCAGCACCGCACCGCGCAGCTGACGGCGCGTCGCCCCCAGCGTACGCAGCACCGCACTGTCGTAACGTCGCTCACCGGCCGTCGCCTGCAACGCCGCCAGCAACACCAGCAGCCCGGCCAGCAGACTGAAGCCCATCACCAGCTGCACCGCCTGGCTCACCCGATCCACCACCTCGCGCACCCGCTCCAGGATGCCGTCGATATCCAACAGTGAAATGTTCGGGTACTCCCGCGTCAGCCCGGCCAGCGCCGGTGCCTGCGCGCGCGGCAGATGGAACGCGGTGATCAGGTTGTACGGCGCATCGGCGACCGCGCCCTCGTTGAGCAGCAGGAAGAAGTTGACCCGGAACGAATCCCAGTCCGCCTTGCGGATGCTGGTGATCGTGAAACGACGCTCCTGATCGCCCATCTGCAGCGTCACCGTGTCGCCCAGCGTCATCCCGTAGCGCTCGGCCCAGCCCTGCTCGATCGAGGCCTCCGCCGCCGTGCTGCCGGCCTTCCAGAACGTCCCGCTGAGCAGCGTATTGGCCGGCGGGAAATCATGCCGCCACGAGAAATTGACCGGCCGGTTGGCATCGTCATCCTCGTTGCTGTTGTCCTCGCGTGCCTGCCGCTGCGGCGGCCGATCATTGACCGCCAGCAGGCGGCCGGTACTGAACGGCTCGATGCCCGGTGATGCCACGCCCAGCCCACCCAGCGTGGCCAGCACCGCATCGCGCTGCTCGGGTTGGATGTTCATCAGGAAGTAGTTCGGCGTATCGGACGGCAAGCGATCACGCCACTGCGCCAACAGCCCCGGACCGATCACCGACAGCAGCAGCAGCGAACACAGCGACAGTGACAGCCCGACCAGCTGCATCACCGCCAGACCGCGGCGGCGCGTCAACGAGGCCAGCCCCAGCTTCCAGCGTCCGCGCAGACGCGGCTGCAGTCCTCGCAGCAGCCACAGCAGCAGGGCACCGAGGGCACCGGCCAGGGCGGCCAGGGCGGCCAGCCCGCCCAGCACCCAGGCGGCCAGTTTCACATCACCGGTGGCCTGCACGGTCAGTGCCACGGTCGCGGCCAGCGCGGCGGCATAGACCAGCATCGAACTCGGCGGCAGCGCCGCGAAGCTGCGGTTGAGCACGCGCATCGGCGGCACGCTGCGCAGGCGCAGCAACGGCGGCAGGCCAAAGCCCAGCAGCAGCACCAGGCCGATGCCCGCACCGCTCAGTGCCGGTGTGGCCTGCGGCAGCGGCAGGCGGTTCGGAATCAATCCCCCCAGCGCCTGCACCAGCCCGGCCTGCGCCGCCATGCCCAAGCCGATGCCGACCAGACAGGCCGGCACCGCCAGCATCACCAGCTGCAGCGCCATTGCCGTGAGGATGTCGCGCTGGCGCGCGCCCAGGCAGCGCAGGATGGCCACCTGATCGATGCGGCGCATCGCGAAGCGGTTGGCGGCCAGCGCGGTGGCGACACCGGCCAACAACACCGCCAACAGCGCAGCCAGCGACAGGAAGCGACCGGCCAGATCAAATGCACCGCGCACACCACGCTGGGCATCGGCGATGCCGACAATGCGGTAGCCCTTTGCCTGCGGCGTCAGCCATTCGCGGAAGGCCTCGATCTTCGCCGGCTCACCGGCGAACATCATCCGGTACGACGCGCGGCTGCCCGGCCCCAGCAGGCCAGCACGGTCCACATCGACGCGGTTGACCAGCAATGGCGGCGACAGCTGCATCAGCTCACCGGAGGTGTCCGGCTCGGCCTGCAGCACGCGCGTCACCGTCAACGTGCCTGCGCCAAATTCCAGTGCATCGCCCACCTGCAGGCCAAGCGCCTGCATCAGCCGCGGATCGGCATACGCCTCGCCTGGCGGCGGCGTTCCTGCGGTGTCGCTGGCGTTGTCATGCAGGCTGCGGCTGACCCGCAGTTCGCCACGCAGCGGATAGCCATCGGCGACCGCCTTGATGTTGGCCATCTGGCTGTCATCGCCATGGAACAGCACGCTGGGGAAGCTGACCATGCGCGTGCTGGCCAGGCCGCGCTCGCGCGCTGCATCGGCGAAGGTCTGCGGGATGTCTTCCCGGCCGCTCAGGCCAAGGTCGCCGCCAAGCATCTCCGCTGCGCTGCTGGTCAGTGCCAGGGTCACGCGGTTGACCAATGTCCCGACGGCGGTCATCACCGCCACGCCCAATACCAGCGCGGCGAATACGGTCAGCAGATCGCCGGCCAGGAACTCGCGTCGCAGCGCACGCGCCGCGTGGCGCACGACGTTCATGCGCCGACGCCGGCAACGGTGTCGGCCAGGCGTCCACCGTCAAGCTGGTAGATGCGCTCGCAGCGCTGGGCCAGGCGCAGGTCGTGGGTGACCAGCACCAGAGTGGTGTCGCTGGTGGCGTTGAGCGCGAACAGCAGGTCGCTGATCTGCTGCCCGGTCGCCTGGTCCAGGCTGCCGGTCGGCTCATCGGCGAACAGGATGCGCGGCCGCGCCACGAACGCACGCGCCAGCGCCACCCGTTGCTGCTCGCCACCGGAGAGCTGGCGCGGGTAATGACGCGCACGGTGGCCGAGACCGACCTGTTCCAGTACCTCGCGCACCCGCGCGGCATCTTCGCGGCCGGCCAGTTCCAGCGGCAGCGCGATGTTTTCTTCGGCGGTCAACGCCGGCAACAGGTGGAAACTCTGGAAGACGAAGCCGACTTCGCGCGCGCGCAGTTGCGCACGGGCTTCCTCATCAAGCGTGCCGAGCTCGGCACCGGCCAGTGCGATCGTGCCGTGGCTGGGCAGGTCCAGCCCGGCCAGCAGGCCGAGCAGGGTGGTCTTGCCCGAACCTGAAGCGCCGACGATGGCCACGCTCTCGCCTTCATGGACGGTCATGTCAATGTTGTCCAGTATGTGGACTTCACCCTCCGGGCCACGTGCGGACTTGCCCACGTTGTGGGCGGCGATGGCGACGGGCGCGCTGCGGGGGGACAGGCTGTCGATGAGGATTCTCCAATGAACCAAGCAAGTGGAAAGGGCCGCGCAGCCTCGATGGGCTGGCTGCTGGCATGGTTGCTGCTGATGCCGATGCTGGCCTGTGCCAAAGGTCCGGACACCCGTGCGGCGGTGCTGGTGGTCGGCGACAGCCTCAGTGCCGCCCACAATATCCCGGCCGCGTCGGGCTGGGTAACCCTGCTTCAGCAGCGGGTCAAACAACAGATCACGCCGCCGCCGGCGATCATCAATGCCAGCATCAGTGGCGAAACCACCGCCGGCGCGCTGACCCGCCTGCCGGGCCTGCTGGAGAAGCACCGGCCGTCCGTGGTGGTGATCGAACTGGGCGGCAACGATGCGCTGCGCGGGCTGACCCCGGCCCAGCTGCGCGGCAACCTGGAAAAGATGATCGTGGCCAGCCAGAAGGCCGGCGCCAAGGTGCTGCTGCTGGGCATCGACGTGCCGCCCAACTACGGCCCGGCCTACCGCCAGCGCCTGCGCCAGACCTACGCGGAGCTGGCCAGACAGTACGACGTGCCGCTGCTGCCGTTCCTGCTCGAAGGCGTGGCCTTGAAGCCCAACCTGATGCAGGCCGACGGGCTGCACCCCACCGCAGCTGCGCAGCCGCAGGTGCTGGAGAACGTATGGCCGCTGCTCAAACCCCTGCTTTGATCGGTGCATGAAGAACTTCACACCACGTCCACTGGCGATGCGGCATGTTTCACAAAGCTGAAGAAAGAGGGAATCCCATGCGTCAGACAAAGGAAACCTCCGGCCTGGTGCTGGTGGTCGAAGACAACCGTAATATTTCCGAGATGATCGGCGAGTACCTGGAAGGGCGCGGCTTTGAAGTCGATTACGCTCAGGATGGGCTGGACGGTTATCGCCTGGCGGCCGAGAACAGCTACGACGTGGTCGTGCTGGACCTGATGCTGCCGCGTCTGGACGGCATCGAAGTCTGTCGCCGCCTGCGCAACGACGCCCGCAAATCGACGCCGGTGCTGATGCTGACCGCGCGCGACACGCTGGACGACAAGCTCACCGGCCTGGGGTTCGGCGCCGATGACTACCTGACCAAGCCGTTCGCCATCCAGGAACTGGAAGCCCGCCTGCGTGCGCTGATTCGCCGCGAGCGTCGCCAGGTGGGTTCGGAAGTGCTCAAGGTCGCCGACCTCGTGCTCGATCCGGTCAGCATGCGCGCCACCCGTGCCGGGACCGAACTGCAGCTCTCGCCGATCGGCCTGCGCCTGCTGACGATCCTCATGCGCGAATCGCCGCGTGTGGTGACCCGCCAGGAGATCGAACGCGAGATCTGGGGCAATGGCCTGCCGGACTCGGACACCCTGCGCAGCCATCTGTACAACCTGCGCAAGATCATCGACAAGCCGTTCGACCGCCCGCTGCTGCACACCGTGCAGAGTGCCGGTTACCGCATTGCCGATATCGCCCAGCCGATGAGCTGATGGGCGGTCGATCGCCGCTCGGCCGCCTGCGGGTGGCGTGAGCGCCGATCCTCCGGGTTCCTCTGGCGCATGACGGCCCGGCATTTGCCGGGCCGTTGTCATGATTTGCACGATGGAATCACGACACGCTTACCTATAATCGCCGCGAACCGCCCTGGATCCCGTAATGCCGCACGGTCTGCCGCGCAAGATCCGTATCGTCTTCATTCTGCAAGCCGTGCTGGCCAGTCTGGGCATTCTGCTGGGCGCCTGGCTGGTGTCGTTGGTGATCAAGCACAGTCTGGTCAGCAGCGCGCTGCAGGAAGAGGCCGGTTACTACTGGCAACTGCACGAGGCCTCGCCGGTGCAGCCCCCACCCAATACCCAGAACATCCGCGGTTACCTGCTCGAAACCGGCCAATCCCCGCTGAGCCTGCCGGCCAATCTGCGCACGCTCACGCCTGGTTTCCATGAACTCAAGGACGACGATCAGCTGGTGCTGGTCGATGCGCGCCCGGAGGGTCGTCTGTACCTAGTGTTCCTGCGCTCGCGCGCGGAGATGCTGGCGTTCTGGTTCGGCATCGTGCCGGTACTGCTGACCCTGCTGGCGGTCTATGGCGCCTCGTGGATCACCTACCGCGCCTCGAAACGCCTGGTGTCGCCGGTCAACTGGCTGGCCCGGCGCGTCTCGCGCTGGGACCCCGGGCATCCGGAAGCGGCCGATCTGGCGCCGACCAAACTGCCGGCCGACATGCAGGGCGAAACCCGCCAGCTGGCCGCCGCGCTGCATTCGCTGGCCACCAGAGTCACCGCGCACGTCGCGCGCGAGCGCAACTTCACCCGCGATGCCAGCCACGAGCTGCGCACCCCGCTGACCGTGATCCGCGTGGCCAGCGACATGGCGCTGGGCGACGAGGACATGACCCCGCGCCTGCGCCGCGGCCTGCAGCGCATCCAACGCGCCGGACGCGACATGGAAGCGGTGATCGACGCCTTCCTGATCCTCGCCCGCGAGGCCGACGTCGAGCCGCAGATCGAACTGTTCGACGTCAACGAGATCGTCCGCCATGAGGTGGACAACGCCCGCGAGCTGATCGCCGGCCGACCGGTGGAGATTCATCTGCACAGCAGCGGCCCGGTGATGCTGCACGCACCGCCGCGGGTGCTGCAGGTGGTGATCAGCAATCTGCTGCGCAACGCGTGCAGCTATACCGACGAGGGCCGGATCGACGTGGAGGTCGGGGAAGATCAGGTGGTCGTTCGCGATACGGGTATCGGCATGTCCGCCGAAGCGCTCAGCCGCGCCTTCGAGCCGTTCTACCGCGCCGAGCCCAGCCGCCCGCAGGGGACCGGGCTGGGGCTGTCGATCGTACGCCGGCTGTGTGACCGCTTCGGCTGGAAGATCGGCCTGACCAGTGAGCCCGGGCAGGGCACCCAGGCCACGATTCAGTACCGCTGAGTCGGGGAGGCGCGGCGCCTCCCGGCACGGCTCAGTCGCACTGCACCTTGGGCGCCAGCGCCGTGCGCCAGATCGCGTAGCCCTCGGGTTTCATGTGCAGCATGTCCTCGCGGAACAGCGCGGCGCGCGGCTGGCCGTCGGCGCCGAGCATCGGCGTATAGACATCGGTGTAGCCGGTGTTGGGCAGCTTGGTCAGCGCGCCCTTGATAACGCCTTGTCTTTGACCACGCGCGGGAGCGACCGATGCTGAAGTTCATCGCAGGCATAGGGTGCTTCAGCCTTGCAGTTCGGCAGCCTGTGCGTAGCGTCTCGGCGTTGACCAGCTGTCGATGAGACTGACGCCACGCAAGACGAAAATAAGGTTGATAGTGTCAGGCCAGTCGGACAACTTGTTCTCATCTGTCCCCTCCCTTCGCTCTTTACCCCGCTTCAGGAAGCATTTGGGGATGCCTGCAACTAAATGCGACGCTAGGCAGATTGGTCGAAGCTGGTATGCAATGCAGTTGATCTATTGCGTGCTTGATTAAATTTTTCTATTGGGACAGATATTGTGGATTAGCACTCGGTAACCCGTTTGCATCGAGCGGTAGGCTCTCCCTGCGAATTGGATGATTCGCAATTTTCTGCGCTACTTTTCGTTGTCCCGCATGGGGGGTTATCTGTGAACAGATTTATTTTTGCTGTGACATCTGTGGTCTTTAGTTCGTTGATTTCAGTTGCGGCGGCAGCTGATTCTGTGGTGCCTCGGGAGGATGGTAGGATTAGTTTGGAGGATCAAAAGAGTGCGTACCCGGGCGTGCCCACCGCGATTATGGAGCGTCGCAAATTTAACGGCTCCGGTGGTGATAATTTTAGTGAAAATTCTAAATATTTCGGCGGGGGGGATTGGCCTGAAGGTGGGTTCTTGGGTAACTTGGGCATTATTGCTTATCACCCGTTTAATGGTGCAAACACGCTTCATCAATGCATCGCGAAGACCTCTAGGCCTTGGGATTACTTCACCTCCATTGATGCCAATTGCGAGGGTCATTCTAAGCCGGTGCGACGTAGGATAATTGGCTACGTGTACTCGTACCAACGCCCGGGAACTTCTGCGTTATATCGGTGCAGGCAAGATTTGCCGGGAAGGACTGATCGTTTCGACAGCACGCGTGCGGATTGTGATGGTTGGGGGTCGACTGTTAATGAGGGTGTCCTTGGATATATGATGGCGTATTGATAGGTGTGTTATCTCTAAAGTAGTCGTGGGGCGGGCTGGGTTTACTTGTATTTTCGATTGAGTTTGCCCTCCCTCTATAGAGCGCATCAACATGTAGGTTGATGCGCTCTAGCTGCGATGATTTTTAGAGCGTCGATGCGTGTGCGCCGGCCTCGACTATTTGCAATTAACTTTCGGCGCCAGCGCCGTGCGCCAGATCGCGTAGCCCTCGGGTTTCATGTGCAGCATGTCCTCGCGGAACAGCGCGGCGCGCGGCTGGCCGTCGGCCCCGAGCATCGGCGTATAGACATCGGTGTAGCCGGTGTTGGGCAGCTTGGTCAGCGCGGCCTTGATCAGCCCGTTGGCTTCCACCACCGCCGGCAGCAGGTTCGCGCGCGACGGGCTGGGCTTGATCGAGATGATCTCCACCGTGGTCTTGGGCAGGTCGCGGTGCACGCGGTGCACGAAGGCCACCACGTCATCGCGCACCTGGGCCGGGCTGCGGCCGCTGTTGAGGTCGTTGTCGCCAGCGTAGAAGAACACCTTGCACGGCGCATACGGGATCACGATGCGGTCGGCGTACCAGGTGCTGTCGCGCACTTCCGAGCCGCCGAAGCCGCGGTTGAACACCGGCTGGCCCGGGAAATCGGCCGCAAGGCCTTCCCACATGCGGATCGAGGAGCTGCCGATGAACTCGATGCCGCCGCGCGGCGGCGGGGTGACCGCGTCCTGGGCCGCGAACTGCGCCATGTCGCCGGCCCAGGCCACATTGGAGACCTGGGTCGGTACCTGCGGCGCGGCGGGGGCCGGGGTGCGTGCCAGGGCGGGCAGGGTAGCGCCCAGGGCAAGGGCGAGCAGAAGGGGACGGGCACGGCGGTGCAGCATGGACGACTCCTGTAGTGGCACCCGAAGGCGCCCGGACGGGTAGGCAGTCATCATAGAAGCTGCCGCCGGACCGCGCTTTACCATAGGCGGGCGTTGGCCGCCTTCGACAATGCCCTGGCCGGCTTATGGCAAAATGCGTGATTGCCTGCCCCATTCAGCGATGCCCATGACTGTCTGCCGTGTGCTGTTCCTGCCGTTCCGGCCCGCGTTGCCGACCGGGGTGATTGCCCATGGCGGATGAAATCGGGCACCTGCCGCGCGGCCCCAAGCGCATCTTCAAGGCCGCGGTCTGGTCGTGGCAGGGCCTGCGTGCGGCCTGGCTGCATGAGTCCTCGTTCCGGCTGGAGGTCTACCTGCTGATCGTGCTCGCCCCGCTGGCACTCTGGCTCGGCCAGACCCCGGTGGAGCGTGCGCTGATGATCGGTTCGGTGCTGCTGGTGCTGGCCATGGAACTGGCCAACTCGGCGATCGAGGCGGTGATCGAACGCTACGGCGCGGAGTTCCACGAGCTGGCTGGTCGTGCCAAGGACATGGGCTCGGCCGCCGTGTTCGTGCTGATGATGAACGTACTGGTGTGCTGGGTCCTGATCCTGCTGCCGCAGATCTTCTGACATACCACTTCTGACGCGTCACGCGCGTCATCCCCCCTGTAAGGATGGAAGTCCATGTTTCTTGAGCTGTTGTCCGACCCCAATGTCTGGTTGACCCTTCTGACGCTGAGCGCACTGGAAATCGTGCTGGGCATCGACAACCTGGTGTTCATCTCGATCGCGGTGAGCAAGCTGCCCGAGGCGCGTCGTCCGTTCGCACGCAAGCTCGGCATCGCCGTGGCCTGCATCACCCGCATCCTGCTGCTGGTCTCGCTGGCCTATCTGGCACACATGCAGGCCAACCTGTTCACGGTGGCCGGGATGGGCATCTCGATCCGCGACCTGGTGCTGATCGTCGGTGGCCTGTTCCTGATCATCAAGGGCGGCATGGAAATCCGCGAGCTGATCACCGGCGGTGAGGACGAAGATCCGACCACCACCAAGGCCTCTGCCGTGTTCGGCATGGTCATCGCGCAGATCGCCATCATCGACATCGTGTTCTCGCTGGACTCGGTGATCACCGCCGTCGGCATCGCCGAGCATGTGCCGGTGATGGTCGCCGCGATCCTGCTCTCGGTCGCGGTGATGCTGCTGGCCGCCAACCCGCTGGGCCGCTTCATCGACGCCAACCCGACCGTGAAGATGCTGGCCCTGGCCTTCATCCTGCTGATCGGCGCGGTACTGATCCTCGATGGCCTGGACGTGCATGTGCCCAAGCCCTACATCTACGCCGCGATGGGCTTCTCGGTGCTGGTGGAATGGTTGAACCTGCTGATGCGCCGCCGCGCCGTGGCCCACCACGTTCCGGGTGCCGGCAACTGGTAAGGGGGTAGGGGAAGCGGCAGCCCCCTGACTCAGGGGGCGTGGCTGGTGACGCCGGCTTTACTGCAGACGTGGCATGCTCCGGATCCCGTTCATCGAGATCCGGAGCCGGCCATGCGATCGTTCTCCCGTTTGTTGTGCCTGGCCGTGCTGGCCTCCCTGTTGTCCGGTTGTGGCTACAACGCCATCCAGCAGAAGGATGAGCAGGTCAAGGCCGGTTGGGCCGAGGTGCTCAACCAGTACAAGCGCCGCGCTGATCTGATTCCCAACCTGGTGCAGACCGTGGAAGGCTATGCCAACCAGGAGCGCCAGGTCCTGACCGATGTCACCAACGCCCGTGCGCGCGTGGGGCAGGTCAACGTCAACGCCGACGATGCCGACTCCCTCAAGCAGTTCCAACAGGCCCAGGGCGAGCTGAGCGGTGCGCTGTCACGCCTGCTGGTGGTCACCGAGAACTACCCGAACCTGAAGTCCGACCAGGGCTTCCGCGATCTGCAGGCGCAGCTGGAAGGCACCGAGAACCGCATCACCGTGGCGCGCGGCCGCTATATCCAGATGGTGCAGGACTACAACACCTACATCCGCCAGTTCCCGCAGGTGATCACCGCCAAGCTGTTCGGCTATGCGACCAAGCCGAACTTCACCGTGGAAAACGAAGCGCAGATCTCGCAGCCGCCGGCGGTCAAGTTCGGTTCGCAGCCGCCGGCGCCCGCGCCGCAGCAGCAGCCGCAGCCGGCGAACTGAGCCGGTGACCATGCGCCTGCTGCGCTGCCTGTTGCTGCTCTGCCTGGCGCTGGCGTTGCCTGTCTGGGCGCAGACCCAAGCGGCGATCCCGGCGATGTCCTCGCCAGTGGTCGATACCACCGGCACCCTGGATGCGGCGCAGATCCAGGCGCTGGCGGCGCAGGCCTTGGCCTTGCAGCAGCGCAAGGGCAGCCAACTGCAGATCCTGATGGTGCCGACCACCGCGCCGGAAACCATCGAGCAATACACCCAGCGCGTGTTCGAGCAGTGGTCCATCGGCCGCAAGGGCGTGGATGACGGCGTGCTGCTGGTGGTGGCCAAGGACGATCGGCGGGTCCGCATCGAGCCGGGCTACGGCCTGGAAGGCGCGATCCCGGATGCGATCGCCAACCGGGTGATCCAAGAGTACCTGGCCCCGCGGTTCCGCACCAATGACTACGCCGGCGGCCTGACCGACGCCAGCGCCGCGCTGGTGAAGCTGATCGACGGCGAGGCGTTGCCCGCCCCGGTCAGCACCCACCGCGCCACCCGCAACCCGGATGGCGACGGCTGGACGTTCGCCTTGGTGATCGGTTTGTTCGTCGGCAGCTTCCTGCGCGCCATCCTCGGCTGGTTGCCGCGGCCGGTGCGCGCGTTGCTGGGCGGCGGCGGCGCGGCGACGGTCGCCTTTCTGTTCACCTCGCTGTGGCTGGCCAGCGGTCTGGCCGGGCTGATCGGCCTGTTCGTCGGCCTGTCTTCGGGCAAGGTCGGCCGGTTCGCCCGCAACAGCGGGTGGGGCGGGGGCGGATGGGGCGGCGGTGGCTTTGGCGGAGGCGGCGGCTTCGGTGGCGGTGGAGGCGGCTGGGGCGGTGGCGGTGGACGATCAGGAGGCGGTGGCGCCTCGGGAGGCTGGTGATGCGTTGGTGGCGACACCTTTTCTCGCCGTCGATGGCGCGCGCGTTTCCGCCAGCGCGGCTGCAGGCCATCACCGAGGCGATCACCGCCGGTGAGCGCCGGCATGGCGGGCAGGTGATGTTCGCGGTCGAGGCCGACCTGTCCCTGCTCGCGTTGTGGCAGGGCGTAAGTCCCCGCCAGCGTGCGGAGCAGGCCTTCGCCCAGCTGCGCACCTGGGATACCGAACACAACAACGGCGTGCTGATCTACCTGCTGCTGGCCGATCACGCCATCGAGCTGGTCGCCGACCGCGGCCTGCGCGGGCACACCGGCGAGGCGCAGTGGCAGGCCATCTGCGCGCACATGCAGCAGCGGCTGCGCGACGGTGCCCTGCAGGAGGCCGTGCTGCTGGCCATCGAAGAGGTCTCGGACCTGCTGGCCGGGCACTATCCGCCGGTTCCGGGGTCACACGATGACGGCCTGCCGGACACGCCGCAGATGCTGGGCTGAAGCCCGGCAATCGGGCGATCGGGGCCGCCGTGAGGCCGCTCCCGCGCGGCGCTAGAATATCGGCATCCCTGCAAGGCGCCCTTCATGATCTATTTCCACGATATCGACCCCATCGCCATCTCGCTCGGGCCGATCAAGGTGCACTGGTACGGCATCATGTACCTGCTCGGCTTCACCGCCGCCTGGTGGCTGGGGCGCAAGCGGATCGCGGCCGGGCGCCTGCCGGGGGTGGATGCCAATGGCTTCTCCGACCTGCTGTTCTACGCGATGCTCGGCGTGGTCGTCGGTGGCCGTGTGGGCTACATGCTGTTCTATGCCACCTCTGAATTCCTGCACAACCCGCTGCTGCTGTTCAAGGTGTGGGACGGCGGAATGAGCTTCCATGGCGGCCTGCTTGGCGTCCTGTTCGCCGCATGGTGGTGGTCGCGCAAGCACCGTCTGCACCTGTTCGACACCCTGGATTTCGTCGCCCCGCTGGTCCCGCTGGGCCTGGGCTTCGGGCGCATCGGCAACTTCATCGGCGCCGAGCTGTGGGGCAAGTACACCGATGGCACCTGGGGCGTGGTGTTCCCGAGCGGCCTGCCGGCGCCGTTGAATGGCTTGGACCTGGCCACGCTGAAGGCCGAGTTTGCCACTGGTGCGCTCAACCAGTACGCCCGCCATCCCTCGCAGCTGTATGAGGCGGTGCTGGAAGGCCTGGTGATGTTCGTGGTGCTCTGGGCGGTGTCGGCCAAGCCGCGCCATCGCTATGTGATCGCGGGGCTGTTCGCGCTGATGTACGGTATTTTCCGCTTCGCGGTGGAGTTCGTACGCATGCCCGACAACGGCGTCTACCTCGCCTTCGACTGGTTCACCCGTGGCCAGCTGCTGAGCCTGCCGCTGGTGGCCTTTGGTCTGGTGCTGCTGGCGCTGTCGCGCCGCGCACCGGTCCTGCAGCCGGCGCTGCCGGCCGCCCCTAAAGGTGCCAAGGCATGAAGGCCTACCTGGAGTTACTCGAGCATGTGCTGGAGCACGGCGCGGAAAAGTCCGATCGCACCGGCACCGGCACGCGCAGCGTGTTCGGCTGGCAGATGCGTTTCAACCTGGCCGACGGCTTCCCGCTGGTGACCACCAAGAAGCTGCACCTGCGCTCGATCATCCATGAGCTGCTGTGGTTCCTGAAAGGCGATACCAATATCGGGTACCTCAAGGACAACCAGGTGCGGATCTGGGACGAATGGGCCGATGCCAACGGCGACCTTGGCCCGATCTACGGCAAGCAGTGGCGCAGCTGGGCCACCGCCGATGGCGGGGCCATCGACCAGATGCAGTGGCTGGTGGACGAGATCAAGCGCAATCCGGATTCGCGCCGCCTCGTGATCAGCGCCTGGAATGTGGGCGAGCTGTCGCAGATGGCGTTGATGCCGTGCCACAACCTGTTCCAGTTCTATGTGGTGGACGGCAAGCTCAGCTGCCAGCTCTACCAGCGCAGCGGCGACATCTTCCTCGGCGTGCCGTTCAACATCGCCAGCTACGCGCTGCTGACCCACATGGTCGCGCAGGCGACCGGGCTGGGCGTCGGTGATTTCGTGCATACCCTGGGCGATGCGCACCTGTACTCGAACCATTTCGAACAGGCGCGCGAACAGCTCGCGCGTGAGCCGCGCGCGCTGCCGACGCTCTGGCTGAACCCCGAGGTGACCGATCTGTTCGGGTTCCAGTTCGACGACATCCGCATCGATGGCTACGACCCGCATCCGGCCATCAAGGCGCCGGTGGCGGTGTGAGCGGCACGCGCATGAAGCTCTCCCTGATCGCCGCGCTGGATATCGACCACGGCATCGGCCGTGACAACGATCTGCCGTGGAAGCTGCCCGACGATCTCAAACGCTTCAAAGCGCTGACTGTCGGCAAGCCGATCCTGATGGGGCGCAAGACCGCGCAGTCGCTGGGCCGCGCTTTGCCCGGCCGGTTGAATCTGGTGCTGACCCGCAGTGGCCAGGTGCCCTTCGAGGGCATGCAGGCGGTGGGCTCGATCGAGCAGGCGCTGCAGGCAGCGGGCGCCGCGGGAGCGGAAGAGCTGTGCGTCATCGGTGGCGGCGAAATCTATCGCCTGGCCATGGCCCAGGCCACCGATCTGCACCTGACCTGGGTGCAGGCCACCGTGCTGGCCGATACCCATTTCCCGCCCGTCGATCCGGCGCTGTGGGTGGAGGTGGCGCGCGAACATCACGCGGCCGACCAGCGGCACGCGTTCGCGTTCGATTTCGTGGATTATCGCCGCGCCTGAGCCGGCGCTGCAGGCGGGCCGGTCGTCCTGACCGGCCTGCGGATCATTCTGCGTCGCTGGTGACGTCGTTGTTCTGCGGCTGCTGCTGCGGCGCTGGGTTCTGCGCGGGCTTCGCGCCACCGCCTTGTCGGCCCTGGCCACCACGCCCACGGTCGCGCCCTTGGCCTTGCCCCTGGCGCGGAGGCCGCCCGTTCGGCTGTGCCCCCCCCTCGGCGGTCGGCCGCCGTGCTGGTGGACGCGGCGCGGACACCGGTTTGGGCACATCGCGGCCCGGGACCTGCACCACGCGCAGTTCCTCGGTATCCAGCTGCAGCGCGGTGAGCTTGCCCCCCCAGACTGCGCCGGTATCGATCGCGTGCACGCCCTGGGTGATGGTCAGGCCGAGTGCCGACCAGTGCCCGCAGACGATCTTCAGATCGCGCTCGGCGCGGCCCGGTACTTCGAACCAGGGGTACAGCCCCTGTTCCTGCGTACCCGGCGTGCCCTTGTCTTCGATCCCGATCCGGCCCCGTGGGGTGCAGTAACGCATGCGGGTGAACAGGTTGATGATCGCGCGCGAGCGGTCGTAGCCCGCCAGCCCGGGGGACCAGCTCGGCTTGTCGCCGTACATGTTGCGGAACAGCTTGCGATAGCCGCTGCCGTGCAGCTGCTGCTCGACCTCGCGTGCATGCTTCTCGGCCAACTGGGTGGTCCACTTCGGGGCCAGCCCGGCGTGGATCATCATCCAGCCCAGCTCGCGGTCCACATGGGCCAGCTTCTGCATCCGCAGCCATTCCAGCAGCTCGTCGCGGTCCTCGGCCTGCACGATGCGCAGCAGGTCCGGGTTGACCTTGCGCTGCTCTTCTTCGGTGCGTGCACCGACCGCGAGCAGGGACAGGTCATGGTTGCCCAGCACGATCACGCTGCTCTCGCGCAGCGAATGGACCAGGCGCAGGGTTTCCAGCGACTGCCCGCCGCGGTTGACCAGATCGCCGCAGAACCAGAGCGTGTCGACGGCGGGGTCGAAGTTGATTTTTTCCAGCAACCGCTGGGTGACGTCGTAGCAGCCCTGCAGGTCGCCGATGGCCCAGACACTCATGCGTGCGCCTCCATCAGTGCAGTGTGCGCGGAACGGTCAGGACGAACGGCGCGATGGGGGCGGCGAACTCGGTGCCGTCGTCGGCCACCATGTCGTAGTGCCCCTGCATCGTGCCGTGCTCGGTCTCCAGCATGACACCGGAGGTGTAACGGAAGTCTTCACCGGGGCGCAGCCGAGGCTGTTCGCCGATCACCCCATCGCCGTCGACATGCTCGATGCGGCCATTGGCATCGGTGATCCGCCAGTGGCGGGCCACCAGCCGTGCCGCGACGCGGCCTCGGTTGAGGATGCGGATCGTATAGGCGAACGCGTAGCGGCCGTCCTCCGGGGTGGACTGGTCATCGAGGAAGCGGGGGGCGACCTCGACGGAGATCGCGTAGTTTGCAGCGTCGTTCATGCAGGCAGTTTAGTGAATGTTGTGCACGTTGAGATGAGTGCTGCCCAAGCTGGCAGCGCCCCCGTCATGGATGTCAGGCGGTTCTACGTGCGCGCGGCCGGAGAGGGCCGCGAGGTGACGCGCTCATCCTTGCGGCGCGTCCGCCTCGTACGGGACGTTGGCCAGGGCGATGAACTGCGCCACGTCCAGCTGTTCGGCGCGGGCATCGCTGCGCACCCCGGCCGCCTCGAACTGCTCGGGCGTGCACACGTTCTGAAGCGCGTTGCGCAGGGTCTTGCGACGCTGCCCGAAGGCGGCCTTGACCACGTGGGCGAAGCGCTTGCGGTCCAGGATGCCGACCGTGGCCGGATCCCGTGGCACCAGCCGCACCACCGCAGAATCGACCTTCGGCGGCGGACGGAACGCACCTGGCGGGACCACGAACAGCGAGGTGACCTTGCAGAACGCCTGCAGCATCACGCTCAGCCGGCCATAGACCTTGCTGCCCGGATCGGCGGCCATTCGGTCGACCACTTCCTTCTGCAGCATGAAGTGCATGTCGGTGATCACCGCGGCGTGGTCCAGCGCATGGAACAGGATCGGCGAGGAGATGTTGTAGGGCAGGTTGCCGACCAGACGGATGGGGCTGCCGGCGGCCAGCTCGGTGAAGTCCACCTGCAGCACGTCGCGGTGGATGATGGTCATCTCGCCCAGCGGTTCGGCGGCGGCGGCCAGCGGGCCGACCAGATCCCGATCGAACTCGATCACGGTCAGCTTCGGGTGGCGGCGCAGCAGCGGCAGGGTGATGGCGCCCTGGCCCGGGCCGATCTCGACCAGCCGGTCGCCGTCTTTCGGGCTGACCGCCAGGACGATCTTGTCGATGTAGCTGCGGTCGGCGAGGAAGTGCTGGCCGAGCTGCTTCTTGGCGGGGCCGGAGAAACCGGGGGCGCCGGAGGAGGAATACGAAGAAGTCATGACACCAGTGTACGTTGGCGCGCCAGCCGGGCACACAGCGCGGTGGCAGCGAGGAGGCTGGAAGGGTCGGCCACGCCGCGGCCGGCCAGATCCAGGGCGGTGCCATGGTCGACCGCAACGCGCGGGTAGGGCAGGCCCAGGGTGATGTTGACGGCCTGTTCGAAGCCGCTGTACTTGAGCACCGGCAAGCCCTGGTCGTGATACATCGCCAGCACCGTGTCGAACCCGGCCAGCTTGGCCGGCAGGAAGGCCGTATCGGCCGGCAGCGGTCCGACCAGGTCCATGCCCTGGGCGCGCAGGCGCTCCAGCAGCGGAATGATCAGGTCGAGTTCTTCCCGACCCAGATGGCCATCTTCGCCGGCATGGGGGTTGAGCCCAAGCACGGCGATGCGCGGCGAGGCCAGGCCGAAATCCCGCTGCAGGGCGTCGTGGACGATCTGCAGGGTCAGCGCCAGGCCATCGGCGGTGATCGCATCGGCGACCGCCCGCAGCGGCAGGTGGGTGGTCGCCAGCGCGACCCGCACGATGTCATTGGCCAGCATCATCACCACCGGGGTGCGGGCCTGGTCGGCCAGCAGTTCGGTGGTGCCGCTGTAGGCGATGCCACCCTCGTTGATGACCGCTTTGTGTACCGGGCCGGTGACCACGCCGGCCAGCTCACCGGACAGGCAGGCCTGGCCCGCCAGCCGCAGTGCGCCGATCACCGCCCCGGCGTTGGCCGGGTCCGGCGTGCCGAAGCGCGAGGGCACCGCATTGGGAACTGCGCGCAACGGCAGATCGCCCGGCTGGCGGGCGATGGCGTCTTCAGGCAGGAGCTGCAGCGGCAGCGACAGCGCCGCGGCCGCGGCGTGCAGGGTATCCGGGTCGGCGAAGGCGAGCAGACGGCAATCGATGCGCGGCTGCTGGATCAGGCGGAGGCAGAGCTCCGGGCCGACCCCCGCCGGCTCGCCCGGGACCAGCGCGAGCTGCGGGAGCATCGATCAGGACTGGGGCGGGGTGGAGGCTGCGGCGCCACCAGGCGTGTTGCCGCGCATGTCCACGTAGGCTTCGCCACGCAGTTCCTGCAGGAAGCGGTTGTACTCTTCCTCCAGCTTGCGGCGGCCGATCGTTTCACGGATCTGGGCGCGCTGGTTGTCGGTGGTGGCATCGGTCTGGCGCGTGGCGACGCGCTGGACGATGTGCCAGCCGGCATCGGTGCGGAACGGCTGACTGATGCCACCGTCGGCCACGCCTTCAACCTGCTTGCCGAAGTCCGGACCGAACGCATCGACCGGGAACCAGCCCAGATCGCCGCCCTGGCCCTTGCTGTTGTTGTCTTCCGAGGATTCCTTGGCCACCGCGTCGAACTCGGCGCCGCCGGCGATGCGGGCGCGCAGGGTATCGATCTTGGCCTTGGCCGCGGCATTGTCCTGCTGGTCGGTGACGCGGACCAGGATGTGGCGGGCGTGGTACTCGGTGATGCTCTGACCACCGCCGGCGGTGGCATTGGCGTCACGCACCTCGACCAGCTTCAGCAGCTGGAAGCCGCTCGGGCCACGCAGCGGACCGACCACGTCGCCGGTCTTCATGTCTTTCATCATCTGGGCGAACGCATTCGGGATTTCATCCAGCGAACGCCAGCCCAGGTCGCCGCCTTCCAGCGCGTTGGGGCTGTCCGAATAACGGACCGCCGCGGCGTTGAAGTCGATCTCACCCTTGTCCAGCAGCGCCTTCACGCCATCGGCCTTCTTCTGGCCGGTGGTGATCTGCTCGGCGGTGGCCCCTTCGGGCAGGCCGATCAGGATGTGCGCCAGGTGGTACTGGGTACCGACCGTGGCCTGCTGCTTGAGCGCGCCGTCCACTTCGCCTTCGCTGACCGAGATGCGGCTCTGCGCGAAGCTCTGGCGCAGGCGCTGCACGGTGATCTCGTCACGGACCGAATTGCGGAAATCGTTGAAATCCAGGCCGTCGCTGGCCAGCCGCTGGCGCAGGGCATCCAGGGTGGAGCCGTTCTGCTGGGCGATGGCGTTGATCGCCTGGTTCAGTTCCTGATCGCTGACCTTGATGCCGCTGCTCTCGGCGCGGGCGACCTGCAGCTTGACCAGCACCAGACGCTCGAGCACCTGGCGGTTGAGCACGTCATCGGGCGGCAGCTGGTTTTCGCGACCGGCGTACTGCGCTTTGATGTTCTGGACGGCACGGTCCAGTTCGCTCTGCAGCACGACGTCCTCATCGACGATCGCCGCGATGCGGTCCAGACGCTGGCTCTGCTGTGCCATTACCTGCAACGGGGCCGTCGCGGAGGAGACCGCCAGCAGGGAGGCAAGGAGTACGGGAAGGGTCTTGGTCATGGGATCAGATTCGGATCGTAGTCATCGCGGGCCGCGCCGGTGTTGCTGGGCGGCACCAGATAGAGGTCGTCTCGGTAGTAGCCGAGAATAGCACGGCGCAAGGTGCGGTCCGTGTTCTGGCCGATTGAGCTCAGGCCCTTGAGCACGAACTCGATCTGGAAGGAGTTGTTGAGTTCGCCTTCGCGGTTGCGCACGTAGCGGCGGGCGATGGCGCGAACGGCCAGGCAGCAGCTGTCCCACTGCACGCCGCCGATGATTTCCAGCGGCGCGCGATCCTGGATGGAGTAGTAGTAGCGGCCGACCAGGCTCCAGCGCTCGTTGAGCGGATAGAGGAAGGACAGGTCGGCCTGCTCCAGCAACTCGCTGCCATTGGGGTTTAAGCGGTGACGGTAGGTCAGGTTGACCACGCCATCGTTGGACATCAGGTAGCGCGCGCGCACGCTGGCCAGGTCCTCACGCTTGTACTTGGGATCCCACTGATAGGTGGCGCCCAGATTCCAGCGGTCGTTGATGGCGTAGTTGGCGTCCGCGATCCAGGCCGACTTGCCCTGTTCGACCGGGGTTTCGCTGCTGTTGAGCGTGACCCGGGAATCATCGAAGTACAGGATCTGGCCAATGCTGCCGGAGAAGCGCTCTTTGCCGGTGTCCTGGTCGATGAAGCGGGTGCTCACCGCCATGGTCAGCTGATTGGCATCGTTCTGGCGATCGGCACCGGAGTAGCGCGAGTCACGGAACAGCTGGCCCCAGCTGAAGGTGAAGTCACGCGTATCGAACACCGGCAGATCGCTCTGGTCGCGGTACGGCGTACGCAGATAGAACAGACGCGGTTCCAGCGTATGCAGGAAGCGCGTGCCGCCGATGGTGGTTTCCCGATCAAAGAACAGACCGGCGTCGATGGTTCCGATCGGCAGGCTGCGGCTCGGCGAGGTGTTGCCGCGCAATTGGTCGGGGGTGGCAACCGCCAACTGTTCCGGGGTCAACTGGCTCCGGCGGATGCTGTCGGCGAGGCCACGTTCCAGGTTATAGCCGGTGTAGCGGTAGGCCAGCGTCGGGGTGACGTACCAGGCCGCGCCGCTGAACGGCATCGAGACATAGGGCTTGATATCGATGCGCGAGCCACCGTCCATGCGCGTCGGCGGCAGGCCGTCGCGAACGTATTCGCCTTCGGCATCGATGATCTTGCCATGCACGTCCAGATGCGTGAAGTTCACCGCTTCGGCATACACACCGGTTTCCAGCCACGGCAGCAGCGGCTTGTCCCAGTTGACGAACAGGCGCGGCTGGCGCGCGTACGGCAGGGATGCTTCGGTCAGGGTGTAATCGGTGAGCTGCCAGTAGTCGGCCATCAGGCCGCCGGTCCAGTTCTCGCCGGTGCCGTAGATGCCGATCTGGCTCTGCAGGTTGGAGGTGGTCACACCGAGCAGCTTGTTGGAGAAATCCTCCAGATAGCGCTCATCGCTGACCCAGGCCAGGTTCGCACGGGCCTGCCAGTTGGCATTGATGTTGTGGTACCCGCCAAATTCCACGCGGCCGCGATCCTTGTCGCGCAGCTTGTCGTTGGGCAGGTAGGCGGTGAGCAGCTCGCCGCGCCCACCGTCGTAGAGATAGCGGAACTCGTTGTCGAGCATGAAGCCGCGCTTGCTCATGTAGCGCGGCATCAGGGTGTCGTCGAAGTTCGGCGCCAGGTTCAGATAGATCGGCTGGGTGTAGTCGAAGCCGTTGCGGCCGGACAGGCCGATCTGCGGGTAGAGCAGGCCGGTCTGGCGGCGATCATCGATCGGGAACTTGAAGTACGGCGCCCACAGCACCGGCACCTTGCCGATGCGCAGCACGGCGTTGCGCGCAGTACCGAAGCCGGCGTCGTTATCGACCTCGATCTGCGGCGCCGAGAGCTTCCACACCGGTTGCGAGGGATCGCAGGTGGTGTAGGTGGAACGATGCATCTGGCCGACCGCACCCTGCAGGTCGATCGATTCGGCACCGCCATTGCCGCGGCGGGACACCAGCTGGTACTGGATGTCGCTGATCTTGTGGGTGTCGCTTTCCTGGTTGCCCTCGGCGCGACGGGCCTTCATCCGGATCGAGGAGTCCTGGTAGCGGACGTTGCCCTCGGCGACGTAATTGCCGCTCTCGGTATCGAAGCTCAGGTTGTCGGTCCCCAGGAACTGGTCACCGCGCTTGAGCGCGACATTGCCCTGGTAGTTGGGCACCACGGAGGTGCCGGTGAGTTGGTCACCCTCGATATCGGTCGGCTGCTGGTCACGCGTGGCGGCCGCGGCTTTGTCGGCCTTGGGCGCATCGTCGAAGACGGGCAGCACGTCGGTAACCGGGCACAGGCCCCAGTTCACCGGCTTGTCGTCGGCCAGGGCCGGCAGGCAGATGGCGATACTGAGGGGGAGGGGCAGCAGGCGGAGGGCTCGGCGCACGCGGTATCGGATTCGGGCGAAAACGGATCGTAGCTTGCCCCATCCCTTGCATAGGGGCAATGAAGGTCGCACCGATGCAGGGGGCCGGGTTCATTCACCACCCGGAACGGGCGGCCTCAGCGCAGCTCTCCGACGTGGGCCACGCTGCACTCGGCCAAGGCCTGCAGGTCGTATCCGCCCTCGAGCATGGAGACGATCCGGCCGGCGCCGTGGCGCCGGGCCAGGCCGCGCAGCTCGGCGGTGATCCAGGCGAAATCCTCGGTTTCCAGCATGAGGTCGGCCTGCGGGTCGCGCATGTGCGCGTCGAAGCCGGCCGAGATCAGCAGCAGCTGGGGCCGGAAATCGTCGATGGCCGGCAGCATCTCGTCGGCCCAGGTGTTGCGGAAGCGGAAGCCGCCACTGCCCGGCGGCAGCAGGATGTTCATCAGGTTGCCGGCCCCGCGGTCGCGACGCAGGCCGGAATTGGGGAACAGGCCGGCCTGGTGGGTGCTGTAGTAGGCCACGCCGGGATCGGCGATGAAGATGTCCTGGGTGCCGTTGCCGTGGTGGACGTCGAAATCCACGATGGCGATCCGCTCCAGCCCGTAGCGGTCGCGGGCGTAGGCGGCCGCGATGGCGATGTTGTTGAACAGGCAGAAGCCCATCGCCGTGCTGGCGCTGGCGTGGTGGCCGGGTGGGCGCACCGCGCAGAACGCGACCGGGTCACTGCCGAGCATCACCGCATCGACGGCCGCCACCCCTGCACCGGCTGCATGCAGGGCCGCGCTGGCCGAGCCGGGCGAGGTCATGGTGTCCATGTCGATCAAACGCAGTGGCTCGGTCTGCGGCGTGAGCACCTGATCGATCAGTTCGCTGTCGTGCACCCGGGCCAGCTCGCCGAGCTTGGCCGGCGGGGCCTCGCGCCAGTCCAGCTGGTCCGGATAGGCCGCCTTGAGTGCATCCAGCACCCCCTGCAGGCGGGCCGGGCATTCGGGATGGCCGCGGCCGGGATCGTGTTGCAGACAGGCGGGGTGGGTGAAAACCAGCATGCGGGCAGAATATCCGGTGGGGCGGCAGGGCCGCTCAGGCGTGGCGGCGCTCGTGGCGCCAGAGCACCTCGCCGTGGCCGTCGGCGCGGGCCAGCACGCGCGCGAGCACGAACAGCAGGTCCGACAGGCGGTTGAGATAGTGCAGCGCTTCCGGGCGGACCGTCTCCTGGCGCGCCAGCGTGACCGTCTCGCGCTCGGCGCGGCGCACGATGGTGCGGGCCAGGTGGCAGCGTGCGGCCGCTTCACCGCCGGCCGGCAGGATGAACTCCTTGAGCACCGGCAGGTCGGCGTTGTAGTGGTCCAGCTGTTGCTCCAGCGCGTCGATGTCGACGGCGTGGATGGCGGCATGGCCGGGGATGCACAGCTCGCCGCCCAGATCGAACAGCTGGTGCTGGATCACCGTCAGCAGCGTGCGCACATCGTCCGGAAGCCCGACGGCCAGCAGTACGCCCAGCGCCGAGTTGGCTTCATCCACCGTCCCGTAGGCGGCCACCCGGGCGTCGTCCTTGGCCACGCGGCTTCCATCGCCCAGGCCGGTGCTGCCATCGTCACCGGTGCGCGTATAGATACGGGAAAGGCGGTTGCCCATGGGGGAGCCCGGCCGCGCTCAGTGCAGCACGTCGCGGCGCGCCTGGAGCAGCTTGCCGACCTGCTCGGTCGCCAGCTGCAGCGCCGCGGCCAGGCCGACGTAGACCGCTGCGGTGCGCAGGTACGGCAGGAACCAGTCGCCATAGTTCTTTGCCCAGCCATCGACGGTAGGGGCGGCCACGCTGTCGCTGGTCCAGTAGAAGCCGCCCTGGGCAAACAGATGGCAGACCGCCACAGCGGCGACCAGCAGCAGGGCGCCCTTGCCCAGCGCCGCCCAGGTAGCACCGTGGTAGCCGCTGCGCAGGAGCATGCCGCCGCTCCACATCGCGAAGTACGCCGGAAGCAGCATCCAGTAGCCGGGGGAGACGCAGTAGTGCTGCCAGAAGTCCAGCCCGCTGCGGCGGATCACGATCCAGTCGACCAGCACCGCCAGCGCCATCAGCAACGGGAACGCCCAGCGGGTCCACTGGCGCAGGTAGAAGCCGCCGATGAAGAACACCGCCCAGGACGCATCCGGAATCGCCGCGAAATGGTTGACCCGCGTGGCCGCCATCAACAGCACGAGCACGGACAGGACGAAGGCGCGTTGGGCAGTGGAGGTCATGGCGGTGACGGATGAGGGCAGGCGTTCATTCTAGCGCCTGCTGCGGCAGCCCGCCGCACGCCGCCGGAACGGGCGAACCCTTATCATGGCGGGCATGAGTGAACGACATGATGTAGTGATCGTAGGCGGCGGGCTGGTGGGTGCCAGCCTGGCCATCGCCCTGGACCGTGCCGGCCGTGATGTCGGCCTGGTCGAGGCTTCGCCGCTGGGCACGCTGCCGGCGGTGTTCGACCAGCGCAACCTCAGCTTCGCCGCCGCGACGGTCAATGCGCTGACTGCCCTGGGCGTAATGCAGAAGCTGACCGGTGCGCCCGGCGCGATCACCCGTATCCATGTCAGTCGCGCCGGCGATTTCGGCCGGGTGCAGATGGAGGCCGCGCAGTACCAGCGGCCGTGGTTCGGGCAGGTGGTGGTGGCCCGCGACTTCGGCCAGGCGCTGGAGGCGCGGCTGGACACGCTGACCCACCTGACCCGCTATCGCCCGGCCCGCTTCGTGCGCCTCGGCGAGACGGTGGACGGCTATCGCCAGGTCTTCATCGCCGATGAAGGTGGCGAGCGTTGCCTGTTGGCGCGCCTGGTGGTGGGGGCCGACGGCACCCGCAGCGGTGTGCGCGAGGCCCTGGGCATCGAGGTGGACGAACATGATTTCGAGCAGACACTGTTCGTCTCGCGCGTGCGTGCCGCCCGGGCGCCGGATGGCACGGCCTACGAACGCTTCACCGACACCGGCCCGACCGCATTGCTGCCGCGTGGCGACCGTCACTTCGGTGCGGTGCACGGCGTCGCCCGTGACCAGGCCGAGGCGGTGATGGCGCTGGACGATGCGGCGTGGGTCAGCCGACTGCAGGGCGCAATCGGCTGGCGCGCCGGCCGGCTGCTGGAGAGTGGGCCGCGCAGCGCCTACCCGTTGATCCAGGTGCTGTCGCGGGCGCTGGTTGGCGAACGTGCAGTGCTGCTCGGCAATGCCGCGCAGACGATTCACCCGCTGGGTGCGCAGGGCTTCAACCTGGGCCTGCGCGATGCGTTGACGCTGGCCGAGCTGATTGCCGAGGCCGACGATGTCGGCAGCGATGCGCTGCTGCAGCAACACGTGACGCGGCGTATCGAAGATCGCGAGCAGACCATCGCCTTCTCTGGTGGGCTGGCGCGGCTGACCAGCAACCCGGCGCCGCTGATGCGACCGCTGCGTTCGCTGGGCCTGCTGGCCGCCCAGGCGACGCCGATGCAGTCGATGCTGGTCGGCGGCGCGATGGGCTTCCGCGGCCAGGTGCCGGCGCTGTGCCGCGGGGGCGGCCTGTGAGCCGCCGCCCGCAGGATGTGGTGGTGGTCGGCGGCGGTGTGGTCGGCGCAGCCTGCGCGCTGGCCCTGGCCGATGCCGGGCTGTCGGTGACGCTGGTTGAAGGCCGGGAGCCAGCCGCCTGGCAGCCGCAGCAGCCGGATCTGCGTGTGTATGCCTTCGCGCCGGACAATGCCCAGCTGCTGGCAGCGCTGGGCGTGTGGCCGGCGGTGACCGCCGCGCGTGCCTGTGCCTACCGCCGCATGCGGGTCTGGGACGCGGCCGGTGGCGATGAACTGCGCTTCGATGCCGATACGCTTGGCCGCGAGCAACTGGGTTGGATCGTGGAGAACGATCTGCTGGTGGACCGCTTGTGGGCGGCGCTGCCGGCTGCGGGTGTGCAACTGTGTTGCCCGGCGCGGGTGGAAGCGCTGGAACAGGATGCCAACGGGGTGCGCCTGCGCCTGGACGACGGCCGTCGGCTCGAGGCCTCGCTGGCCATCGCCGCCGACGGCGCCGAATCCACCCTGCGCCAACTGGCGGGCCTGGAGGTCAGCCGGCATGACTACGCCCAGCGCGGCGTGGTTGCCTACGTGGATACCGAAAAGAACAATGAAGCCACTGCGTGGCAGCGCTTCCTGGTGACCGGGCCGCTGGCGGTGCTGCCGATCAGCGCGCAGCGCAGTTCGATCGTGTGGACGCTGCCCGATGCCGAGGCCGAGCGCGTGCTGGCACTCGACGAGGCCGCCTTCGGCCGTGAGCTCACCCATGCCTTTGCCGGCCGGCTGGGGGCGATGAGACTGGCCTCCAAGCGCGCCGCTTTTCCGCTGCGCCGACAGCTGGCCACGGGTTACGTCGCTGGCCGCGTGCTCGCGCTCGGCGATGCGGCGCACGTGGTGCATCCGCTGGCCGGGCAGGGCGTCAATCTCGGCCTGCGCGATGTCGCCGCATTGCGGACGATGGTGCTGGCCGCACAGCAGCGGCGCCAGGACTGGATGTCACCGCACCGCCTGCAGCGCTGGGCACGCGAACGCCGCAGTGAAAACACCGTCGCTGCGTACAGCTTCGATGCGATCAACACGGTGTTCTCCAACGATGAAATGCATCTGACCCTGGCGCGCGGTCGCGCGCTGGGCTGCGCCGGCAAGCTGCCGCCGCTGGTGTCCATGTTCTGGAAGCGCGCGGCGGGGCTGTGACCGGCGCGCTCAGTCGATCAGCCAGCCGGCCAGATCGGCGCGGTCCAGCTTGCCGCGCCGCGTTACGTCCAGCGCGTTGAATTCATCGGCCAGCGTCGGGTTGGCCTGCGCCTCGGCGCGGCTGATGAAGCCATCGCCGTCGACATCCAGCGCCGCGAACGCGATGCGGTACTGGCCGACCACGCTTACCGGCTGCACCGAACGCACCGTTACTGCTGCTTCGCCGGCGGGTGCGGCCAGCGTCACCTGATGGGTCACCTCACCCTGCGAGAGCGGCTGCGCGCGCACGCTGGCCGGTACCTCCCGCAGCGGTTCGCTGACCGCCGCAGGCGGCGTGCGGACCTGGGCCAGGGCAAGCGTGGGCAGCAACGTCAGCAGCAGGGTGAGGCGGGATCGGCGGCGCATGGAAACTCCGTATATCTGACGTGGGGGTGCCGGGTGCCCGGCGCGTGCTTCGATCATTGCCGCGCGTTGCGCGGCCAGCCGGGCATGGCCCGGCTCTACCGGTCAGCGCAGCGGCGAAGCCAGCACCGTGATTTCTTCGCGGTCGTGATACAGCTGCTTGGCGCGCAGGTGCAGCGGTTTGCCGGCCTGCTCCTGGAACAGCTCCAGGCACAGGCGGGTTTCATCCCAGCGCTTTTTCATCGGCAGCTTGAGGTTGAAGATCGCGTGCTTGCACCAGCCCTCGCGGAACCAGGTCGCCATGCGTTCGGCCACGCGGCGCGGCTGTTCGACCATGTCGCAGACCATCCAGTCCAGCGGGGTCTCCGGCTGCCAGTGGAAGCCGTCCGCGCGCAGATGTTCAACCAGCCCGGTCTCCAGCACGTGCTCGCGCAGCGGGCCGTTGTCCACGCTGATCACCTTGACGTGCTGGCGGGTCAACACCCACGTCCAGCCACCCGGTGCAGCGCCCAGGTCGGCCGCGCGCATGCCCGGCTTGACCAGCAACTCGCGCTCTTCCGGCGTCATCAGGGTGAGCAGGGCTTCATCCAGCTTCAGTGCCGAGCGCGAAGGCGCATCGGGCAGCAGCTTCAGGCGCGGAATGCCCAGCGGCCACGGCGCGCTGTCGCGGGTATCGGCCACGCACACAAAGGCATGGCGACCATCGACGAACACGATGTGCAGGCGCGGCAGGCCGGTGTTGGGCTTGTCGGTCAGCAGGCCGGCCTTGCGCAGCGCCGGGCGCAGGGCATTGCCGAACGCGCGGGCCAGGCCGGCCAGCGGCTTGCCTTCGTCCGAATCCGGATGCTCGACCCACATGTCGCCGAAGCGTTGCTGCCCCTGAAGCGCGGCAATGATCGGGGTGATGCGGTCGGCGGCATCGAGCTGCGGCAGCTCGGCCAGGACCTGCAGTTTCTGCCGGGCGAAGATCAGCGAGCGCCAGGACAGGGCCTTGGACAGCGCCGCGCCTTCCTCGGTGACGAACACCACGTAGCCGTCATTGCGCTGCGTGCGCGCATAGCCGGCCACGTTGGCATACGCGGCGCGTTCGGACAGCTCGGCGGCCAGTTCAGGTTCAAAGCCCTGCCTGCACAGGCACAGCAGGCCGCTCACGAACGTGCGCCTGAAGCGCGGGTATCAATAATGCGCACCGTTGGTTTCTCCATACTGGCGCAGGACCGCGCGCGCTGCGTCGCGCTCGATGTCGCGCACGACCTCGATGCCACGCGTGTTGAGTTCGCCGATCCAGTCCGCCGGCAGCGGGCCTTCATCGAACGGGGTCAGTTCTTCCACGTCCTGTGCACTGGCGCCGATCAGCAGCCGATCAATGCCGGCCCAGATGGTCGCGCCGTAGCACTGGCAGCACGGCTGCGAGGAGGTCGCCAGGGTGATCGGCGACAGCACATCGTTCAGGCGCGGTGTCTGCAGGCGCTGCTGGGCCAGCATGTAGGCCATGTTTTCGGCATGCGCCAGCGAGGTCGTATGCGGGACCACGCGGTTCACACCGGCGGCGATCACGCGATGGTCCGGCCCAAACACCACGGCGCCGAACGGGCCACCGGTCTGCGCCTCGACATTCAGGCGCGACAGATCGATCGCCAGCGCGACCTTGTCGGCGTCTTCGGGATAGACACGGCCCAGATCGATCTGGTCGTGGATCCAGGCGGGCAGGGTGAGATGGACTTGCGCGTACAGCATCGGGACATGAACCTCTTCAAAGATGGAGCAGCGGCAGTGTATCGGGCCGCGCCCAGGGATGCCGTGCCCGCGCTGAACACGGCCACGCGCACGCCGGCGCAGGGCTGCGCCGGTCGCAGGGGAGCTGGAGCGCAGGCCCTGCCATGGCAGGGTTGCGTAGGTGACATCGGGCGGCCGGTGCCAGGCACCGGCCGGGAGCAGCTTACGCCGACCAGGTATCGCGCAGGGTCACGCTGCGGTTGAACACCGGCTTGGCCGTGGTGTGATCGCGGCGATCAGCGACGAAGTAGCCGGTCCGCTCGAACTGGAACGACTGTTCCGGCGCGGCGCTCGCCGCGGCCGGCTCGACATACCCGGTGACGGTGCGGCGCGAGTCCGGATTGAGGTAATCGCGGTAGGTCTTGCCGTCGGATTCATCGTCCGGGTTGGCCACCGAGAACAGACGGTCGTACAGGCGGATCTCGGCCGGCACCGCGTGCACGGCGCTGACCCAGTGGATGGTGCCCTTGACCTTGCGGTTGGCGCCTTCCATGCCCGGGCGCGATTCCGGATCCAGCCAGCCGCGCAGCTCGGTGATGGTGCCGTCGGCGTCCTTGATCACCTCATCGCAGCGGATGATGCCGGCGCCACGCAGGCGCACTTCGCCGCCCGGTACCAGGCGCTTCCAGCCCTTCGGCGGGACCTCGGCGAAATCCTCGCGCTCGATCCACAGCTCGCGTGCGAACGGCACCTCGCGGGTCCCGAACGCCTCGTCCTTGGGATGGTTGGAGAAGGTCAGGGTCTCTTCGTGACCCTCTGGCAGATTGGTCAGCACCAGCTTGACCGGATCGACCACCGCCATGCGGCGCGCGGCGGCACTGTCCAGGTCTTCGCGCAGCGCACCTTCGAGCACGCTGAAGTCGATCAGCGAGTTCTGCTTGCTGATGCCCACGCGCTCGGCGAACAGGCGCATGGCCGCCGGGGTGTAGCCACGGCGACGCAGGCCCTGCAGGGTCGGCATGCGCGGGTCTTCCCAGCCATCCACGAGCTGTTCGGTGACCAGCGCCATCAGCTTGCGCTTGCTCATCACCGTGTAGTTGATGTTCAAGCGCGAGAATTCGATCTGGCGCGGCTTGGCGGCTTCCCGGGGCAGGCCGCGATCGACCAGCGGCTGGGTCAGCGCATCGTCGTGCGCGAAATCGACGTTGTCCACGCACCAGTCGTACAGCGGGCGGTGGTCTTCGAACTCCAGCGTGCACAGCGAGTGGGTGATGCCTTCGATGGAATCGCCCAGTGCATGCGCGAAATCGTACATCGGGTAGATCGGCCACGCGTTGCCGGTGTTCTGATGTTCGACGTGCTTGATCCGGTACAGGGCCGGGTCGCGCAGGTTGATGTTGCCGCTGGCCATGTCGATCTTGGCGCGCACGGTGCGCGCACCATCCGGGAACTCGCCCGCGCGCATGCGGCGGAACAGATCCAGGTTCTCTTCGACACTACGGTCGCGGAACGGCGACGGACGGCCCGGCTCGGTGAGCGTGCCGCGATAGGCGCGCACTTCCTCGGCCGAGAGGTCGCACACATACGCCTTGCCATCGGTGATCAGCTTCTGCGCGGCCAGATAATAGGCATCGAAGTAATCCGAGGCATGCCGCAGCTCGTTCCACTCAAAGCCCAGCCAGCGCACATCGTCCTGGATCGCGGCCACGTACTCCGGGTCTTCCTTGGCCGGGTTGGTGTCATCGAAACGGAGGTTGCACACACCGTTGAACTCACCGGCGATACCGAAGTTCAGGCAGATCGACTTGGCATGGCCGATGTGCAGGTAGCCGTTCGGCTCGGGCGGGAAGCGCGTCTTGATCGCGGCATGCTTGCCGGCGGCCAGGTCCTCGCGGACGATCTGACGGATGAAATCCCGTTTTTCCTGGGTTTCCGGAAGGGCGTCGGTGGGGGCGGCGGTAGGCTCGGACATGATGCGCGGTCGCAGTTAAAAGGCAGAAAGACCAACAGTTTAGCCTGTCGGGGGTGGGCTTGCCCGGCCGCGTGGGTCGGCACGCCTTCAGCCCCCGGGCGTATGCTGGGCCCATGCCCTGCGGAGCCGCCCCATGCACGTGATCTACCAGGCCGACAACCTGTTCGACGCCCATCTGGTCAAACACGCCCTGGAGGACGCCGGCATCCCCGCCTTCGTCTTCGGCGAATCGCTGCTGGGCGGCATGGGCGAGCTCCCGCTGTTCGGCGTCCTGCGCGTGTGCGTCCCCGATCTGGCCCGTCCTGAAGCGGAAGACATCGTCGCCCAACTGGACTTGGGCACGGCCCCGGACGACCCCATATTGGACGGAGACGAAAGCGCCGGCCTGTTGCCGGCCTAGGAGAACGCCATGTTGGGTATTGGAAACGGTCTGTTGGGCATCGGCGCCTTCAAGCAGCGCCTGCCGCGCCCGGAAGAAGCGTTGCCGGGCCGCGACCAGCCCCTGCCGCTGCTGCACAACCAGCATTACGTCAACAGTCACCCGCTGAAAGACAGCTTCACCGGCCTGGAGCGCATCCGCTTCGCCATGGGCTGCTTCTGGGGCGCGGAGCGCAAATTCTGGACCATCCCCGGCGTCTACTCCACCTCGGTCGGCTACGCCGGCGGCGTCACCCCGAACCCCACCTACGAAGAAGTCTGCTCCGGCCTGACCGGGCACACCGAAATCGTCGAGGTCGTCTACGACCCTGCCATCGTCCCCCTCGAGCGCCTCCTCCAAGTCTTCTGGGAAAGCCACGACCCCACCCAGGGCATGCGCCAGGGCAACGACACCGGCACCCAGTACCGCTCCGCGATCCACGCCACCACCCAGGCCCAGCACGACGCTGCCCTGACCAGCCGCGACGCCTACCAGCAGCGCCTCAACGACAGCGGTTACGGCGCCATCGCCACCGAGCTCGTCTTCCCCGCGCCCGAGTACTACTACGCCGAGGACTACCACCAGCAGTACCTCGCCAAGAACCCCAATGGCTACTGCGGCATCGGCGGCACCGGTGTCAGCTGCCCCATCGGCGTGGATGCCTGATACCCCAGAGCCGACCAAAGGTCGGCTGTTGCCACATAAAACAAAAGGCCCCGCAGAACGGAGCCTTTTGTCGTACATCCAACCGCCAGCGCTTACAACCGCTCGCGGATCGTCTGCCGCAACGCCTCCAGATCCTTCGCGAACGCATCGATGCCGCTGGCCAGCTTCTCCGTCGCCATCGGATCGGCCGCCAGATCGGCCGCAAACCGCGCCCCATCGATCGGCGTCACCTGCACGGATTCCGCCGCACCGGCCACCAGCCTGCGCGGCAACTCACCGTGATCGGCATCCAGCTTCTCCAGCAGATCCGGTGAAATCGTCAGGCGATCGCAGCCCGCCAGCGCCTCGATCTGCGCCGTCGAACGGAACGATGCGCCCATCACCACCGTCGGCGAACCGCGGCGCTTGAACTCGGCGTACACGCCGCGCACAAACACCACACCCGGGTCTTCATCGATGGTGGCCGGCGCCTGCCCGTTGGCCACATACCAATCCAGGATGCGGCCGACGAACGGCGAAATCAGGAACGCCCCGGCCTCACTGCATGCCAAGGCCTGGGTCGGATTGAAGATCAGCGTCAGGTTGCAGTCGATCCCCTCGGCCTGCAGCTGGCGCGCCGCTTCCACGCCTTCCCAGGTCGCGGCGATCTTGATCAGCACCTTGCTGCGCGGCACGCCGGCCGCCTCGTACATCGCGATGAACTGGCGCGCCTTGGCCACCGTCGCCGCCGTATCGTGGGCCTGGTCCGCATCGACCTCGGTCGAAACACGGCCCGGCACCAGCGTGCTGAGCAGGGTGCCCACGCCCACGGTCAGCCGATCGGCCACCGCGTGCACGAGGGTCTCGCGCTCACCGGTCTGCTCGCGGCCCCAGGCCAGCGCGCTCTCGATCAGGTCGGCATAGACCGGCAGATCCAGCGCCTTCTTCACCAGGGTGGGATTGGTCGTGCAGTCGACCGGCTTCAAGCGCTTGATCGCCTCGTAATCGCCGGTATCGGCAACCACCACGGACAGATCACGCAACTGGGAGAGTTTGGACAGCGAAACGGTGCTCATTGCAACTCCTGGGACGAACGGTGGAGCCTGCGCGGCGACGCAGCAGGCAGGGATCAGGCGTGGGACTGATGGTGGACGGCGGTCACGCGCAGGCGCAGCTTGCGTCCACCCGGAGCGTCCCAATCCATGGTCTGGCCGACCGACAGGCCCAGCAGGGCAGTGCCCACCGGCGCAAGGATGGAGACCTTGCCCTGTTCAACATCGGCTTCGCGCGGATAGACCAGCGTCAGCACGTGTTTTTCATTCTGCAGCTCATCTTCGCACTCCACGCGCGAATGCATCATGACGGTGCCCTCGGGCATCGCGTCCGGCGCCACAACGGTCGCGCGGTTGAGTTCCTGGGCCAGGGCGAGCGCGGCAGGTGTCTGCGCCACGGCGGGGGATTCGAGCATGGCATCCAGGCGGTCCATGTCGTGGCTTGAAACGATGATCGAGGGGGGCAGTCCGCTGGAAGTGGACATGGTGTAGCTCCTTGCGTGTGTGGAAGACCCATGTAAAAAGGCGGCGCCTGCTGGCACCGCCTCGTTCTATTGTGCTGACAATCGTGGACGGATGCGACCCGTCCGGCGTATCGGTCCGCCGGGCGGTTCAGTCCGGCTCAGACAGCGCGGGCGCTGCGTGTCTCACCGGCACCCGGGACATCGGTGGTCTCCAGCGCGAGCAGGCCCCGCGGCAGCCGTTTGAACTGCTGGGCCAGCTGCTCCAGGAAGCCGGTCATCGCGGAACTGCGGCGCCAGACCATCGCGATGCGGCGGCTGGGGCGGTCATCGCCGCTGAAATCCAGCAGCCGGATGTTCTCCGATCGTGGCACCGGCGGCTTGACCGAGAGCGTGGGCAGCAGGGTGATGCCCACATCGGCGGCCACCATCTGGCGCAGCGTCTCCAGGCTGGTCGCGCGGAACTCCGATTTTTCATTGGCACCGAACAACCGGCAGACCGCCAACGCCTGGTCGCGCAGGCAGTGCCCGTCTTCGAGCAGCAGCAGTTTCTGCGAGGACAGCTCCTGCACATCCAGATGCTGGCGGCGTGCAAGCGGATGCTGCCCGGACACGGCCAGCAGGAAGGGCTCCTCGAACAGGAATTCCGCATGCAGCTGGTCATCGTCCAGCGGCAGCGCCAACAACGCCGCATCCAGCTTGCCTTCGCGCAGGCGCGCCAGCAGCTCGTCGCTCTTTTCCTCGACCAGCAGCAGCTCCAGCTGCGGGAAGCGTTCGCGGATGTTGGGGATCACATGCGGCAGCAGGTACGGGCCCAGCGTGGGGAAAATCCCCAGCCGCACCGTGCCGGCTTCCGGATCGCGGCTGCGCCGTGCGGCTTCCTTCATCTGCTCCACCTCGGCCACGATGGTGCGGGCACGCGCGGCCGCTTCCACCCCGGCCGGGGTCAGCATGACCTTGCGCGGTGCGCGTTCCACCAGCGGCAGACCCAGCTCGTCCTCGAGCTTGCGGATCTGGGTGGACAGGGTGGGTTGGCTGACGAAGCAGGCGGCGGCCGCCTTGCCGAAATGGCGGTGGTCGGCCAGCGCCACCAGATACTTCAAATCACGTAGGTTCATTTCCTTGGACCTCTCACGGCAATGGACCGGGTGATGGCGTGGCTACCCAGCAGACAGACAAGATTCCCGGCGAACCGGGAACCGAAACGTTTCAGGCAGCTTCGGCGACAGCGCCGCTGCTCTTGGGAACGGAGGTGCGGATCAGGTGATCAAAGGCGCTCAGTGCCGCAGTGGAACCGGCGCCCATCGCGATGACGATCTGCTTGTACGGAACGGTCGTGCAATCGCCTGCGGCGAAGACACCCGGCACGCTGGTCTGGCCGCGGTCGTCGATCAGGATCTCGCCACGCGGTGACAGCGCCACCGTGTCCTTCAACCATTCGGTATTCGGCAGAAGACCGATCTGCACGAAGATGCCCTCCAGTTCCACCCGGTGCGAATCGCCACCGACGCGGTCCTGGTAGACCAGGCCCGTCACCTTCTGGCCATCGCCCAGCACTTCCTGGGTCAGGGCGCTGGTGATGATGGTGACGTTGCCCAGACTGCGCAGCTTCTTCTGCAGCACTTCATCGGCGCGCAGTTTGTCATCAAATTCCAGAAGGGTCACATGCGTCACCAGACCCGCCAGATCGATCGCCGCTTCCACGCCGGAGTTGCCACCGCCGATCACCGCGACACGCTTGCCCTTGAACAACGGACCGTCGCAATGCGGGCAGTACGCCACGCCTTTGTTGCGGTACTGATCTTCGCCGGGCACGTTCATCTGGCGCCAGCGTGCACCGGTGGACAGGATCACCGAACGTGACTTCAGCGACGCGCCGTTCTCCAGCTTGATCTCGACCAGGCCATCATCGCCGGCCGGCACCAGCGCGGTGGCCCGCTGCAGGTTCATGATGTCCACCTCGTATTCGCGCACATGCTGTTCCAGTGCGGCGGCCAGCTTCGGGCCTTCGGTCTCCTTGACGGAGATGAAGTTCTCGATCGCCATGGTGTCCAGCACCTGGCCACCGAAACGTTCCGCGGCCACACCGGTGCGGATGCCCTTGCGTGCGGCATAGATCGCCGCGGCCGCACCGGCCGGGCCACCGCCGACCACCAGCACATCGAAGGCCGCTTTGGCGCTGAGCTTCTCGGCATCGCGCTTGCTGCTGCCGGTGTCGAGCTTGGCCACGATCTGCTCCAGCGACATCCGACCCTGATCGAACACTTCGCCGTTGAGGTACACGGTCGGCACGGACATGATCTGGCGCGCTTCGACCTCGGCCGGGAAAAGGCCGCCGTCGATCGCCACGTGCTGGATGCGCGGGTTCAGCACCGCCGCCAGGTTCAGTGCCTGGACCACGTCCGGGCAGTTCTGGCAGGACAGCGAGAAATAGGTTTCGAAGCGGTACTCACCCTCAAGATTGCGCACCTGCTCGATCAGCTCGGCGGTGGCCTTGGACGGATGGCCGCCGACCTGCAGCAGCGCCAGCACCAGCGAGGTGAACTCATGCCCCATCGGCAGGCCCGCGAACACCAGATGGATGTCCTGGCCCGGCGTGGTCAGCGCGAACGACGGCGTGCGCTCGTTGCTGTCGCGACGCACGTCCAGGCGGATCTGCGTGGAGAGCGTGGTCAGCGTGTTCAGCAGCTCGAGCATCTCCTGCGACTTGGCGCCGTCATCCACGTGCGCCGTGATCTGGATCGGACGGGTGACACGTTCCAGATAGGTCTTCAGCTGGGACTGGAGGTTGGCATCCAACATCGAAAAACTCCTTGAATCAGGCAAGGGGACAGCGTCGACGCACCCCGCGGGTGCATCTGCGCGACATGGGGGTGAACCGAAACCGGCGCGTGGGGCACCGGCTTGGGTTCACCCCCATCCCCGGCGGACGGGGATGGGGATGAGAATTGGCTTAGATCTTGCCGACCAGGTCCAGCGACGGGGTCAGGGTCTTTTCGCCTTCCTTCCACTTGGCCGGGCACACCTGGTTCGGGTTGGCGGCAGTGAACTGGGCAGCCTTCAGCTTGCGCAGGGTCTCGGAGACGTCACGGGCGATCTCGTTGGAGTGGATCTCCAGGGTCTTGATCACGCCTTCCGGGTTGATGATGAAGGTGCCGCGCAGGGCCAGGCCTTCTTCGGCAATGTGCACACCGAAGGCGTTGGTCAGCTGGTGGGTCGGATCGCCGACCAGCGGGAACTGGGCCTTGCCGACGGCCGGCGAGGTTTCGTGCCACACCTTGTGCGAGAAGTGCGTGTCGGTGGTGACGATGTAGACCTCGGCGCCAGCCTTCTGGAACTCGGCGTAATGATCGGCGGCGTCTTCAATCTCGGTCGGGCAGTTGAAGGTGAACGCGGCCGGCATGAAGATCAGCACGGACCAGTGACCCTTCAGGGTGCTGTCGGAGACCTTGATGAACTCCCCGTTCTGGTAGGCGTTGGCTTCGAACGGCTGGATCTGGGTGTTGATGAGCGACATCGTTGTTCCTCTTGGTGAAGGGGTGGGTGAAGCGACCAACACAGGTTAGCGGCTCCATTCCCATAAGGACAATCCATTGATTGCATCTATGCGATAGACAAAGGCTATCAAAATGGGCTGATCCTGCACTGAATGGTGCGCGGCTGATCGGTCAGAACCGTTGCAGCGCAATGACCTTCCGATAGAACACGCGCCGCGGCGCAATAGCCTGCGCATATGCGCAGGGATGGCAACCTGAACGGTCGCGACGGAGGCGGCGGCACATACCCGGGATTTCGGGTGGAAACCGATAGCGGGGACCAATACGCATTGGTGTTTCGATGTTTGGATTCAATTGCGGCCCGGGTCGCGGATGGCCGCACCCGGCCAGCAGCCCCCGCGCTGCCGTGGACTACACTGCGCCCCCCGCTGCAGCTCTGATCCTCCATGACCGCCGCCACGCCAGACCTCCGCCAGTTGCTCGCCGATGCCGCCTCCCGACTGCCTGGCGTGGAAGGTCGGCACGAGGCCGAGCTGTTGCTTCTGCATGTGCTGGAACGTGAGCGCAGCTGGCTTTTCGCACATGCCACCGATCCGGTCGAGCCGGCCCACGCGGCGGCCTTCGAGGCGCTGCTGGCCAAGCGCCTGGCCGGTGAGCCGGTGGCGTACCTGCTGGGCCGGCGCGGATTCTGGACGCTGGATCTGGAGGTCAACCCGGCCACCTTGATCCCGCGCCCGGAGACCGAGCTGCTGGTCGAATTGGCGCTGGCACGATTGCCCGAAGACACCACGCTGCGGGTCGCCGACCTTGGCACCGGCAGTGGCGCGATCGCGCTGGCGCTGGCCAGCGAGCGTCCGCAGGCGCAGGTGGTCGCGACCGACCTCAGCGAGGAAGCCCTGACGGTCGCCGCGCGCAATGCGCAGCGTCACGCGCTGGGCAACGTCCGCTTCCGCCAGGGCGCCTGGTACGCACCGCTGGCGGGCGAGCGTTTCGATCTGATCGCCACCAACCCGCCCTACATCGCCAGCGACGACCCGCATCTGGCCCAGGGCGACCTGCGCTTCGAACCGCCCACCGCGCTGGCCTCCGGCCACGATGGGCTGGATGACATCCGCCTGATCATCGACGGTGCGGCAGCGCACCTGCGGCCGTCTGGCTGGCTGCTGATCGAACACGGCTGGGACCAGGGCGATGCGATCCGCGCGCTGTTGAAGCAGGCTGGTTTCCAGTCGGTCGCCACCGAACGCGATCTTGAACAGCGCGACCGGGTGAGCCTGGGCTGTCTGCCCGCTTGAGTGCGTGCCGGCCCCGCGGCCACCCCGAGGCTAGAATGACCTGTCCACCGGGCCGCCGCGCAGCGTGATGCGGCGACTGTCATTCCACATGGAGTTCCTGTCATGCGTACGCTGTATCCCGCCATCACCCCTTACGACGTCGGCAGCCTGAAGGTCGATGACCGCCACACGCTGTACTTCGAGCAGTGCGGCAATCCCGATGGCAAGCCGGTGGTGATGCTGCACGGTGGCCCGGGCGGCGGTTGCAGCGACAAAATGCGCCAGTTCCACGACCCGGCCAAGTACCGGATCATCCTGTTCGATCAGCGCGGTGCCGGCCGTTCCACACCGCATGCGGATCTGGTGGACAACACCACCTGGGACCTGGTCGCCGATATCGAGAAACTGCGTGAGCACCTCACGGTGGATCGCTGGCAGGTCTTCGGCGGCAGCTGGGGCTCGACCCTGGCGCTGGCCTACGCGCAGACCCACCCGCAGCGCGTGACCGAACTGGTGCTGCGCGGCATCTTCATGCTGCGCCGCTGGGAGCTGGAGTGGTTCTACCAGGAAGGCGCCAACCGCCTGTTCCCGGATGCGTGGGAGCACTACCTCAAGCCGATTCCGGCCGTGGAGCGCCACGACCTGATCTCGGCCTTCCACCGCCGCCTGACCAGTGACGATGAAGCCACCCGCCTGGCCGCAGCCAAGGCGTGGAGCGTGTGGGAAGGCGCGACCAGCTTCCTTCACGTGGACGACGACTTCGTGAACAGCCATCAGGACCCGCAGTTCGCGCTGGCCTTCGCCCGCATCGAGAACCACTACTTCGTCAACGGTGGCTTCTTCGAGGTGGAAGAACAGCTGCTGCGCGACGCGCACCGCATCGCCGACATCCCCGGCGTGATCGTGCACGGCCGCTACGACGTGGTCTGCCCGCTGCAGAATGCGTGGGAACTGCACAAGGCGTGGCCGAGCTCGACGCTGGAGATCAGCCCGGCCTCGGGTCACTCCGCGTTCGAAGCGGAGAATGTCGACGCGCTGGTGCGGGCGACGGATCGTTTCGCGGGTTGATGGCGCGTGCCGACCAGCGGTCGGCACCTACCGTGGCACCCCGTGATGTCGCGCGGTGGCTCACGAGCGTTGGTCGTGATGCGGCGGGTCACCAATCACCGCCCAGCAACGCCTCCGCCAGCACCTGCAGCTTCGGGGAGGCCTGCCGAGAAGGTGGATAAACCAGCGACAGCACCCGGCTGCGGCCCTCAAAGGGCTGCAGCACCCGCTGCAGCCGCCCGTCGGCCAGCGCATCGGCCACCGCGAAATCCATCACCTGCACGATGCCGATCCCGGCCAGCGCCCCTTCCACCAGCGGATCGCCGCTGTCGAACACCATCCGCGCCGGCGGGGTGAACTCCCGCAGCTGGCCCTCGGCCTCGCGGAACTGCCAATCCACCAGCCGCCCGCTGCGCAGATTGCGCACGGCCAGGCAGGCATGGTCGTGCAGCGCATCCACCGTGGCCGGCTGCCCGTGTTGCGCAATGTAGGCCGGGGAAGCGACCGTGACCCAGTTCAATGGTCGCAGGGGGCGCGCCACCATGCGCACGTCGCTGATCGGCCCGGTGCGCAATGCGGCATCGAAGCCTTCTTCGACCAGATCGACCAGCCGGTCGTTGAGCACCAGCTCGAACTGCAGCTGCGGATGCGCGGCCATCAACTGCCCGGCCAGCGGCACCAGCACCTTGCGCCCGAACATCGAGGGCGCCGTCAGCTTCAACACGCCCGACGGCATGGAGGGGCGATCGCCCAGGCGGCGCTCGGCATCCTCCAGCCCGCTCAGCAGCGGCGCGCAGTGCTCGACGAACTGGCGGCCATCCGGGGTCAGGCTGACGTTGCGGGTGTTGCGGTGGAGCAGCCGCACCCCCAGGGCGCTCTCCAGGCGGCTGATCGCCCGTGACAGACCGGACTGGCTGATCCCCAGCTGGCCGGCGGCGACAGTGAAGCTGCGTGCTTCGGCCACCTGCACCAGCATGCGCACAGCGTTGAGGTCCATGGAACTCTCCAATTCATGCGGATATGCATGACAGATATCGAAGTATCCGGGTTTATTTCTGCAGCGTCATCAATGAGACTGCCCACCTTCTTACGCAGTACCGAGTCGGCATGACCTCCCCCCTGTCCCCCGCTGGCGCGCCGGCGCCCGCATTTCCACGCCTGGCCCTGGCCCTGCTGGCCACCGCCCAGCTGATCATCGCGCTGGACTCCACGATCATCTTCGTCGCCCTGCACGAGATGGGCGCGCAGCTGCGCATCAATGCCCAGCAGCTGCAGTGGATCGTCAGCGGTTACACCGTGGCGTTCGGCGGATGCCTGCTGTTGGGCGGCCGTGCGGCTGACCTGCTGGGTCGCCGCCGGGTCTATCGGCTGGGCATGGCGTTGTTCGCGCTGGCCTCGCTGGTCGGTGGTTTCAGCAACAGTGCGTGGCTGCTGATCGCCGCCCGCGCGGTGCAGGGCATCGGCGCGGCGTTGCTGTTCCCGGCCACGCTGGCGCTGATCAACACCATCTACGCCGAAGGCGCGCCACGCAATCGCGCGCTGGCGATCTGGTCGATGGCCAGCGCCGGCGGCCTGGCCTTGGGCACGCTGCTCGGCGGCGTGCTGACCCAGAGCTTCGGCTGGGCCTCGGTGCTGCTGGTGATCGTGCCGTTCGCCGGCGGCTGCGCGCTGCTGGGCGGCTGGTGGCTGCCGCGCGATCCGGCGCCGCTGGCGGGCCGCTCGTTCGATCTGGCTGGCTGCATCACCGTGACCCTCGGCGGCAGCCTGCTGGTGACCACCCTGGTGCAGGGCCCGGAGTGGGGCTGGCTGGCACCACGCACGCTGATCTGCCTGGTCGTGTCGGCAGTGATGCTGGCCGCCTTCGTGCAGATCGAACGCCGCAGCCGCGACCCGCTGATGCAGTTCTCGCTGCTGCGCCTGCGCAGCCTGCGTGCGGCGATGCTGCTGACGATGCTGTTCATGAGCAGCTACGGTGTGCAGTACTACTTCCTGGCGCTGTACTACCAGGATGGCTACGGCTGGAGCGCGCTGCAGGCGGGCCTGGCGTTCCTGCCGCCGACGCTGGTGTGCACGTTCGGCATCCGCCTCGCCGAGCGCATGCTCGCGCAGCGTTCGCCGCGTCAGGTGCTGACGGTGGGCATGCTGGCCGGCGCGATCGGGATCGCCGCGGTCGCCGCCGCGTTGCCGTATGGCGCTTCCTACTGGGCGCTGCTGCCGGGCATCGTGGTGCTCAGCCTCGGCCAGGGCATCACCTGGACGGCGATGTGGATCGTGGCCGGGCAGGGCGTGCCCGCCGCGCAACAGGGCGTGGCCTCGGGCATGGCCGCCACCGCACAACAGATTGGCGGCGCACTGGGCCTGGCGTTGCTGGTGATGCTGGCCAACGCCGGTCGCGGCAGCGCCGCCGCTAGCAGTGAGGCGGCCCTGCAGGGCATGATCCATGCGCAGTACGGCGCGGCCCTGTTCGCGCTGCTGGGTGTGGGCGTGGCGCTGTGGCTGCGGCCGGGCCGTTGAACCCATCGACGGAGGCCGCAGCGATCGGGACCTGTTGGCCCGTCTGGCGAACCAGCTGCCATCGCACGCTCACCGCATGCATCACGGGCGCGGCAGTGCCTCCAGCTGCGGCTGCAGGGCGGTGAAAATGCGCGCCAGGCGCTGCGCCCAGGCCTGCTGGCCGGCGGCATCGGCAATGAGGTCCTGGCGGATCTCCAGCTCCACGTGCACCAGCCCGCGCCCTTCGCCATGCACCGGCACGGCGTAGTCGCTGGTGCTGCTGACCGCGTAGGGCTGGTTGTCGCCGACCACCAGGTCACCTTCTTCGCGCAGCGCCTGCAGGAGCGGAAGCGCAAAGCGCGTGTCGCGGTGGTACAGCACGCCGGCATGCCAAGGCCGCACAGCCTCGTTCATCACCGGGGTGAAGCTGTGCATCATCACCAGCAGCGTCGGCCGGGCCTGCGCCTGGCGCGTGTCCAGCTCGGCATTGATGCGCGCATGGTAGGGCGCATGGATCGCCTCGATCCGCTGCTGACGCTGCAGCGGTGACAGGTGCTGGTTGCCGGGAACCACGGTCAGGTCGCTGACCGCCGGCATCAGCGTGGGCGAGGTCAAGGGCCGGTTGCAGTCGATCACCAGCCGCGAGTAGGTCTGCGTGATCGCCCACGCATCGAGCAGGCGCGCCAGTTCAACGGTGACGCCGGCGATGCCGATGTCCCAGCCGATGTGGCGGTCCCGTTCGTGCTGCGACAGGCCAAGGTCGGCCAAGGCCGCCGGCACCCGCTGGCCAGCGTGATCAGCGATCAGCACAAACGACGAGCGGCCCTGCGCCTGATGCACGGTGAACGGTGCCGGGTCGGCCGGCCCGAGCAGTGATGCCCCGGTGTGCGGAGGAGCGAACGCATCAGCCACGCGGGGTGCCGTCCAGATGGTGTTCGATCATCCACAGGCCGGCCCACAGCTTGGCGTCCAGCTGGTAACCCTGGCCCATCTTCTCGACCAGCCACGCCGCGGCGCGGGCGCGCGGAATCGCGTGCACGGTGATGTCTTCGCTGGCATCGCCGCCGCCCTCACCGACCTTGCGCAGGCCGGTGGCACGCACGAAGGCGATTTTCTCGCTGCTGGCCCCGGAGGAGGTCGGGCCGATCATCAGCACCTCGGCGTGATCGGCGGTCCAGCCGGTTTCTTCCTCCAGCTCGCGCACGGCCGAGACCTCGATCGACTCGCCGGCATCGATGTCGCCGACCAGGCCGGCCGGCATTTCGATGGTCCTGGCCTGCAGCGGCACGCGGAACTGTTCGACGAACAGCACCGTGTCATCCGGGGTGACCGCGATGATGATCGCGGCCAGGCCGCCGGCGTGGGTGCGCTCGCTGTACTCCCACGTGCCGCGCACGACCATGCGCTGGTACTTGCCTTCAAACACGACCTTCGGGGCTTGCGTATCGGGGCTCATGCGAACTCACTGGCAACGGAAGAGGAATCGGACAGGCCGGCGGCGGTGAACAGGCGGCGCCGGGTCAACGGCCCGAACCGCAGTGCATCGCACAGGCCCTGCAGCATCTGTGCATCGGCCACGCCCCGGCTGAAATCGACGGCGGCGCCGTCCAGCGGTGCATCCAGCGCGATGGTGGTCAGCTGGCGCCACAGCAGTGCATGCTCGCGCTGTTCACGCAGGCGCACGGCCATCTGCGCCGCACCGCGAAGGCGCAGGAAAGGCACTTCATCCAGGCGCTCGTACAGGACGTCCAGGCTGCCGAAATGGGTCAGCAGTACCGCAGCGGATTTGGCACCTACGCCGGTCACGCCGGGAATGTTGTCGACCGCATCGCCGCACAGCGCCAGATAGTCGGCGATCTGGTGCGCATGCACGCCGTGGCGGGCTTTGACCCCGGCCATGCCCCAGCGCTGGTTGCGCGCGTAATCCCACTGCTCGTCATGTTCGAACAGCAGCTGCGAGAGGTCTTTGTCAGCGGAGATGATCACCCCGCGCATGCCGGCATCGCGGCGCGCATGCAGGGCACTGCCGATCAGGTCGTCGGCTTCGTATTCGTGGTGGGCCAGCACCGGCAGGCCAAGCGCGGTGCACAGCGCCTTGCAGTGCGCGAACTGGCGGCGCAGCGCGTCGGGCGCGGGGTCGCGGTTGGCCTTGTAGGCGGCGTAGATCCGGTGCCGGAAGCAGCTGTCCAGGGCTTCATCGAAGGCGATGGCGATGTTCGCCGGGCGCTCGCGCTCGAGCAGGTCGAGCAGGAACCGCGCAAAGCCGTGCACGGCATTGGTCGGCCAACCCTGCTGATCCTGGAACTCATCGGGCATCGAATGCCACGCGCGGAACACGTACAGGCTGGCATCGACCAGGTACAACGGCGCGCGCAGCGGCGGTGATGTCATGCCGGGGCCGGCAGCGAGGGCGGACATCTCAGCCCTCCCAGTCCTGCAGCAGCGCGGCCGGGTCCGGTCGCTCGCGTTCGGGCACCTCGGTCTTCGGCGTGCCGATGTGGATGAAGCCGGCGATCTGCTCGCCCTCGGCCAGGCCCAGGTGGGCATGCACGGCCGGGTCGAAGGCCATCCAGGCGGTCAGCCACTGCGCGCCGAAGCCGAATGCCTGCGCGGCCTGCAGCAGGGCGAAGCAGACGCAGCCGGCGGTCATCAACTGCTCCGCCTCGGGCACCTTGGGGTTCGGGCGCGGGCTGGCGATGACGGTGATGATCAGCGGGGCATGGGAGAACCGTTGGCGATCCTTGTCCAGTTGGGCAGCGGACACCTGAGGGTCGCGCTGGAAGGCGCGCTCGGCCAGGAACGCGCCCAGACTGTGACGCGCATCGCCAGCGATCCGCAGGAAGCGGTACGGCACCAGTTTGCCGTGGTCGGGCACGCGCACGGCGGAGGTGAGCATCCGCAGCAGGGTGTCCGGATCCGGACCGGGTTCGCCGAGTTGCTTGGCGGGGACCGAACGGCGGGCGTCCAGGGCATGCAGCGCGGGGGGAACGGACATGGTCTCTCAATCAGGCTTCACGATGCCCCGATTATAGTCGTCCGTGTTTGTGACACGGTCTTGGGCGATCTCGGTGCAATTTGCGACAAAGCGTGATGAACATCACCTAATCAGCGGACTTCCTTCACGTGGCTGTACTCGCTTCCACGTCCTGCTGCGCTTACGATACAAGGCCTGCCGGGTCACCGGTAATGAGGTCTAAAGTGTCGACTGTTTCACTGTCTCTGACCGGTCGGCCGGCCTATCCTCCGAACGTGGGCGCATGGGGTGCGCCGGCGTTCGTTGTATCCATGTTGCACTCAGTACCTGTGAAGGTGGGGAGCCTTCTCGCATGATCGCCACGCCCAATGTAGGGGGGCACCCGGGCCGTGACCCGGCGTTGTTGAAGATGGGCCGTGAGGCCGTGCTGCCGGGGCTGGTCGAGTCGTTCTCGGCGGTGCTGGCGCGCTTTGATGACGTGCTGTTCGACCGTGCCGGTACCGCCGGCGCGTCGCAGTTGCTGTTCCTGGATGGCATGCGCGAGCTGCGCCGCCGCCGGGACGACATCGTGGCCGGGTTCCGTGCTCACCTGGAGCAGGGCTGGGACGGGCTGGAGCGGGGCGACCCGGTGTCGGCCGAAGCCACCCTGGCCGGTCAGATCGAAGATGGCCTGAGCCTGGTCCCTGAACACGTGCTGGAGTCCCGGCTGGCGGTGCGCAACTTCGCCACCGTGCTGTTGCGTGACTTCAAGCCGGTGCTCTCGCGGCTGGACCGCCGCCTGGGCGTGATCGCCGGGGGGCTGGAGCTCAACGCCGATACCAATCCGATCAGCCCCGAGCATATCGGCGTGGCCATCCACGAAGCCTTCGCCGATTGTGAACTGGCCCCGGAAGTGCGGCTGGTGCTGATCAAGCTGTGTGAGCGCGACCTCCAGCAGCCGATCGGCAAGCGTTACGACCATCTGGATGAACAACTGGCCGCTGCGGGCGTGATGCCGCAGATGGCCGCGCGCCGGCCCCCGCCGCGCGCGCCCTCGCCCCCGCCGCGACCGGACCGCGATGCCGCGTTCGATGGATTCGATCCGGACACCGCAGGGGGCAGCAGTGAGGAGGGCCAGGCACCGGCCTGGGCCCGCCGCTTCGCCGACCGCTGGGCCGAGAGCCGCGGCCGCCTCCAGGGTGCCCAGGCCGGTCATCAGGAGCAGTCCGGCGATGCGGGCGAGAGCCTCGGTGGCAATCAGGGCATGCTGCTCGATGCGCTGCACGAACTGCTGCAGCAGACCCGTCATGTGCGCGAGGACGCCACCTCGGCGGCCAGCGTTGCGGTGGGCCAGCAGCGCCCGCTGAGCCAGCGCGAGATGATGTCCGTGCTATCGCTGCTGCAGGCCACGCCGAGCGCCACCCTGCGCGCGGCGATCGGCGAGGACGGTGAATCGCTGGCGCAGCGGTTGAAGAGTGAAGTGCTGTCCGGCGCGACCCGGCTCGGGGTGGATCCCGCGCAGGCGCGGCTGGACCCGCAGGACGAAGACGCGATCGATCTGGTCGGCATGCTGTTCGATGTGATGCTCGATGAGCGCGACCTGGAGGGCCGCTCGCGCGAGCTGATCGGCCGGCTGGTGGTGCCCTTCGTCAAGGTCGCGATGCTCGACCGCCGCATGTTCGTGCAGAAGACCCACCCGGCGCGCAAGCTGCTCAACTCGCTGGCCGAGGCCTGCGAAGGCAATACCGGCGAGAGCCAGGCCGAGCGCGTGCTGATGGGCAAGGTCGAGGAGATCATCGAGCGCCTGGTGGCCGAGTTCAACGAAAACCTGGCGATCTTCCTCACCCTGGAAGAAGAATTCCGCGAGTTCCTGACCCAGCACCGCCGCCGTATCGAGATCGCCGAGCGCCGTGCCGCCGAAACCCAGCGCGGCCAGGAAAAGCTCGAAATGGCGCGCCAGCGCGCCAGCACCGAACTGGACCGCCGCATCGGCGATACCACCTTGCCGCAGGCCATCGGTGAATTCCTGCGCCAGCCGTGGCAGCACCATCTGACCCTGACCGTACTGCGCGAGGGCGAAGACGGCGCGTCGGTCGGTGAGGCGTTGAGCCTGGCCGATGGCATCCTGGATGAAGTGGCCGAGGCGCGCCGCCATATCGTCGGCAAGCCGTGGCTGCAGGCTTGGCACCCCGCGCTGCGCAAGGTCTTTGCCAGCGTCGGTGTGCATGCCGACGCGGCCACCAGTGCCATCGATGCGCTGCACGATACCCTGCAGGGCATCGCCGAATCGCGCCCCGAGCTGGAACGGGCGCTGCCCGAACTGCCGCAGGTCGCGTTGCCTTCGCCGCCGGCGCAGGAATCGGCGGCGGTGGAGCTGGGCAGCAAGGTGGATGTCAGCGATTTCGACAATGCCGATGCCGACCGCTTCCGCGGCCTGGAGATCGGCAGCTGGCTGGATTTCGTCGACAAGGACGGCAAGGTGCAGGCGGGCAAGCTGTCCTGGGTCAGTCCGATTTCCCAGCGCCTGCTGTTCGTCAACCGGCGCGGGGTGCGCTTCTGCGTGGCCTCGCCGGAAGAGCTGGCGGTGATGGTTCGCCTGGGGCGTCTGCGCGCGCATATCGACGACGGCGCGTTCGACAGTGCCATGCAGGGCGTGATCGATCGCCTGGATACCAAGAACGCCACCGTGCATTGACCCCGGAGACCACCTTGGCCTGACGATCGGGTTACGATCAGCCCACAATCCGCTGATCGTCGGGGACAGGCATGGCTGTCGAGGTGTTGGTGGTAAAGGAACATGCGCCGGGAGAACGGCGCGTGGCGATGACGCCGGAAACGGCGCGCAAGCTGATCGCGCTGGGTGCGGGCGTGTCATTCGAGCCCGGTGCCGGGTTGGCTGCGGGCTTCCCCGATGCGGCCTACCAGGACGTGGGGGCACAGCCTGCCGATGACACCCGCCTGGCCCAGGCCGACATCGTGCTGTGCGTGCAGCCCCCGTCCAATGACCGTCTGGCCCGGCTGACATCCGGTGCCAGCCTGATCGGCATGCTGCACCCGCAGGCCGACGCCGAGCGTGCCGGCCTGATCCAGTCGCGTGGCCTGCAGGCCTTCCCGCTGGAGCGTCTGCCGCGCACCACACGTGCGCAATCGATGGATGTGCTCAGTTCGCAGGCCGGCATGGCCGGTTACAAGGCCACGCTGATCGCGGCCCAGCGCGCGCCGCGCTTCTTCCCGATGCTCACCACCGCCGCTGGCACGATCCGTCCTTCCAAGGTGCTGGTGGTGGGTGCGGGTGTGGCCGGGCTGCAGGCGATCGCCACCGCGCGCCGGCTGGGCGCGCAGGTGGAAGGCTTCGATGTGCGCCCGGAAACCCGCGAGCAGATCGAATCGCTGGGCGGCAAATTCCTGGACCTGGGCGTCAGCGCGGTGGGCGAAGGCGGCTATGCGCGCCCGCTGACCGATGAGGAACGTGCCGAACAGCAGCGTCGCCTTGGCGAGCATCTGCGCACGGTGGACGTGGTGATCTGCACGGCCGCCGTTCCCGGGCGGCCTGCGCCGAAGATCGTCAGCACCGCGATGGCGCGTGGCATGAAACCTGGCAGCGTGATCGTCGATCTCGCTGCGGAAACCGGCGGCAACTGCGAAGCCACCCAGCCGGGCGAGGTGGTGGATCTGGACGGCGTGCTCATCGACGGCCCGCTCAACCTGGCCAGCCAGGGCGCGGTCCACGCCAGCGAGATGTACGCCCGCAACGTCTACAACTTCGTCGCGCTGTTCCTGAAGGACGGCGCGGTCACCTTCGACTGGGACGACGAACTGCTCGCGAAAACCCGCTGGGTCGCCGCCTGAAATAACAGGGACGGAGGTAGTTAATCATCCCCTCCGTCCCCGTTAAATGCTCAGCGCTTCGGCGGTGTCGGTGTCGGCGCGGGGTTGGCTTTGAGCCAGGCCTTGCGCTCGTCCGGGGTCATCCGTGCCCAGCGATCACGCAGGTCCTGCCGTTGTTCCGCGGTCATGCTGCGCATCTGGCCGAACAGCGCGCGCGCCTGCTCACGTTGCTCCGGCGTCATGTTCTCGAAACGGTGGCGGCCCCGCTGCGCCTGCGCGCGTTGCTCCGGGGTCATGGTCAGCCAGCGCTGGCCGTGCTGGAGCATGCGTTCGCGCTGGGGCGCCGGGGCGTCGTTCCAGCGGTCACGCACCGGCGCGATCAACGCCTCACGCTGCTGCGGGCTGAGTGTGTCCCAATCCGGCAGCGGGGCGGTCTGGGCCCAGCCGGCCGCACTCAGCGTCAGCAATACCAGCCCGAGGGACAGTCGCAGTTTCATCATCACTCCATTGCCAGGTCGGTACTGCCCAGCCACACATACAGATCGGGATTTTCGTCGAGGACGTCGCTGCCGTCATCGGCCGCGCTCGCCACGACCGGTGCCGGCGGGGCGGTCGATTCGCCGAGGAGGAAACTGTAGCCCAACGCGAGCGCGACCACCGCCGAACAGGCCGTGGCCATCCACCAGGACGGCAGATGCCGCTTGGCGGGTGAGGCGCCATGACGCGCGCTGCGCAACCGCGCCAACGTGGCCGGCGAGAGCGTATCCAGCGCCTGCGCGTGCAGCTGCCGCAGCGCGGCATCGTCATGCATCGAAGGGGGCAGGGGGCGGTTCACAGGGCGATCTCCAGAGACTGCTGCAGCGCCTGGCGGGCGCGCGAAAGATGGGTTTTGACCGCGCCTTCGCTGCAGCCCATGGCCTTGGCCGTGGTGGCGCCGTCCAGGTCCTGCAGCACGCGCAGGGTAAACGCTTCGCGCTGGCGCGCGGGCAGCTCGCGCAGCGCCTGCACCAGTTGTGTGTACTGGTCGCGCTGTTCGTGTGCCTGGGCCGGGCCGGGCGCACTGTCGGCCCAGTCGATGTCATGGTCGCCACCGTGCTCGTCGCTGCTGCGCCAGAACTTCAGGCGGAAGCCACGGCGGCGCTGCAGATCCACCACGCGGCGGCGCAGGATGCTCCAGAAAAGCGGTGCCCACTCGGCGGCGGGTTTGTCGCGGTAGCCGAGCATTTTCAACATGCTGTCCTGCACCGCATCCAGCGCGTCGTCGCGCTGGCGCAGGCCGGCCTCGGCGAAGCGGAACGCGCGCGGGCCGATGCCGGCCAGGAACGCATCCAGCGACACCGGCAGCGCCACCTCGGCAGGGGCGGGCAGGTCGGCATCCGTCGACGGTAAGGGAGAGCTCACCAGCACAGGGTAGCGGTCCGGCAGGGGAATACCGTGAGAACGCCCCAGGGCGGTCACGGTTGACCGGCCTGCCCGATTGGTTCAGCGCATGGTTATGATGCAGGGGACGGGATGACCGCCTGGGAGAGTGACTGCAATGAGCGACGGGTTCGTGGCGTTGTATATCTTCATGCTGGCCGCCATTGCCGGCCACGTGATCATTTCGCGGGTGCCGGTGATCCTGCATACCCCTTTGATGTCCGGCTCCAACTTCATCCACGGCATCGTGCTGATCGGCGCGATGGTGGTGCTGGGGCACGCGCAGACCCCACTTGAAAAGATCATCGGCTTCATCGCGGTGGTGCTCGGCGCGGGCAACGCGGCCGGCGGCTACGTGGTGACCGAACGCATGCTCGACATGTTCAAGCCCAGCGCCAAGCGCGACGCCGGGGAGAAGACGCCTTGAACGTGACCACCGCGCAACTGCTGCAGTGGCTGGTCCAGGTGAGCTATCTGGTCGCCGCCACCCTGTTCCTGCTCGGCCTGCAGCGCATGGCCTCGCCGATGACCGCGCGCAGCGGTATCCGCTGGGCCGGCCTGGGCATGCTGATCGCGACGGTGGCGACATTCTTACTGCCCGAGCTGCACAACATCCCGCTGATCCTGGCGGCGGTGGCGATCGGCACCGGGGTGGCGTGGTGGTCGGCCAAGCGCGTGGCGATCACCGACATGCCGCAGATGGTGGCGCTCTACAACGGCATGGGCGGCGGCTCGGCGGCGGCGATCGGTGCGGTCGAGCTGCTGCGCTTCTCGTTCCTGACCAACCGCGATACCACCCACTGGAGCGAGCAGGCGCTGGCCGACCTCGCCGCGCGTCAGCCGTCGGCCACCGTGCTGGCGCTGGCCGTCATCGGCTCGGCGATCGGCGCGGTGTCGCTGTCCGGCTCGATCATCGCCTGGGCCAAGCTCGATGGTCGGCTCGACCGCCGCGTCACCTTCCCGGGGCAGCAGCTGTTCAACCTGCTGGTCGCGCTGGCGATGGTGGTGCTGGGCGTCTGGGCAGCGGTCACCCTCAGTCCGGTGGCGATCATCAGCTTCTTCGTGGTCGCACTCGCGCTGGGCGTACTGATGACGCTGCCGATCGGTGGCGCCGACATGCCGGTGGTGATCTCGCTGTACAACGCATTCACCGGCCTGGCGGTGGCCTTCGAGGGATATGTGCTCGGCAACGAGGCCCTGATCATCGCCGGCATGATGGTTGGCGCGGCGGGCATCCTGCTTACACGCCTGATGGCCAAGGCGATGAACCGCCCGATCAGCGGCGTGCTGTTTTCCAACTTCGGTGGCGGCGGTGTGGCGCAGGAGATCAGCGGCGCGCAGAAGCCGATCGAGGCCAGTGACGTCGCTGCGATGCTGGCCTTCGCCGAGCGCGTGGTGATCGTGCCCGGTTACGGCATGGCCGTGGCCCAGGCGCAGCACAAGGTGTGGGAGCTGGCGCAGCGCCTGATCGATCGCGGCATCAAGGTGAAGTTCGCTATCCACCCGGTGGCCGGGCGCATGCCGGGGCACATGAACGTGCTGCTGGCCGAAGCGGGCGTGCCCTACGACCTCATCGCCGACATGGACGACATCAACCCGGAATTCCCCAACACCGACGTGGTGCTGGTGATCGGCGCCAACGACGTGGTCAATCCGGTGGCGCGTACGGACCCGGCCAGCCCGATCTACGGCATGCCGATCCTGGACGTGGTCAACGCGCGCAACGTGGTGGTGATCAAGCGCGGCAAGGGCACCGGCTTTGCGGGCATCGAGAATGCGCTGTTCTATGCCGACAACGCCCGCATGCTGTACGGCGACGGTGCGGGTGCGGCAAGCGCGCTGGTCAGCGAGCTGAAGGCGCTAGACGGAGGACATTGACGGGAGCAACGGTCACGGCCCACGGTCGTGACCTGCGCAGACACCGGATCTGCGTCGACACCGGCACTACCGACGGCATGCGGCGGCAGCGTGCAGGGGCGATTACTTCGCCACCCACCAACCCACGACCAGCCCCACGCCCAACCACAGCCATTGAGCCGCGCCGTTGGCCAGGCCGATCAGGGTGGCGGCCAGATAGGGCCCCATGCGCAACGCTGATTCCCACGGATTGAGGCCCATCGAGCCGCCAAGGTAGGCCGAGGCGATGCCCCAGTTGGCCGCCAGCGCAACCAGCAGGGTCGCCAGCAGGGTCAGCACCACCCGGGTCCTGCCCGCGCGCAGGGTGCCCAGGCGCAGCATGAACGCGATGTCCACTGCGGCCAGGACCGCCATCCAGCCGGCCTGGCGGCCGGTGAGCAGGGCGATGAACAACCAGGCCAACGTGGCCGTGACAACACCAAGCAGCAACATCGGGGGCCAGAGCCAGTGGCGGCTCCGGACAGGCACGGACGTGGGCGACATGCAATCTTCCTGTAAGTCCCCACAGGATACCGGCTTGCGGGGTGACCGGCGCGTGGGCGGCCACTGGGCTAAAATGGTCGCCTTGCGGGAATTGGCCGCGACCCCCATATCGATCCACATGTATTCCCGTAGCAGTGAACCTGTCCACTTCGAACGCGACTGCGAGGCCGTCATGGTCCCGCAGGGCGAAACGGTCACGCTGCCCGCTGGCAGCTATGGCTACATCACCCAGGCCCTGGGTGGCAGCTATACCGTCTTTGTCGAAGGCAATCTGTTCCGTATCGCCGGCAAGGATGGCGATGCCATCGGCAAGGAAGCGCCCCCGGCGCTGGAACTGCCCGCCGATGCCTCCGATGAGGAGGTCGAAAAACTGGTGTGGCAGCAGCTGCGCACCTGTTTCGATCCGGAAATCCCGTTCAACATCGTCGATCTGGGCCTGGTCTATGAAGTGGACCTCAAGCACTTGGACGACGGCCAGCGCGAGGTCGAGATCAAGATGACCCTGACCGCCCCCGGCTGCGGCATGGGCGAGATCCTCGTCGATGACGTGCGCAGCAAGCTGGAAATGATCCCGACGGTGGCGCAGGCCGACGTCGAACTGGTGTTCGACCCGCCGTGGGGCCGTCACATGATGTCCGAGGCCGCCCGGCTCGAAACCGGCATGCTGTAACCGCCCATCGCCAGCCGGCGTCACGGCGTTCCCCGTAACCAGAACAGGAAATATCCGGTGTCCCAGTCTTCCGTGAGCTTCAACACCACCCGTTCCGCCCAGCCGCGCAGCAGCGAGGAGCGTGAGCGCATCCTGGCCGCCCCCGGTTTTGGTCTGCACTTCACCGACCACATGGTGGAAGTGCGCTGGGACAAGGACACCGGCTGGCACGATGCCGTGGTGCGCCCGTATGGCCCGCTGCAGCTGGACCCGGCCGCCGCGGTGCTGCATTACGGTCAGGAGATCTTCGAAGGCATCAAGGCCTACCGCCACGCCGACGGCTCGATCTGGACCTTCCGCCCGGAGGCCAACGGCCGCCGCCTGCAGCGTTCGGCCCAGCGCCTGGCGCTGCCGGAACTGCCGGTGGAGATCTTCGTCGAATCGCTCAAGCAGATGATTGCGGTGGACGCCAGCTGGGTGCCGTCGGCTGACGAATCCAGCCTGTACTTCCGTCCCTTCATGATCGGCGATGAAGCCTTCCTGGGCGTGCGCGGCGCGCACAAGGCCGGCTACTACGTGATCGCCAGCCCGGCCGGCCCGTACTTCGCCAAGGGCGTGGCGCCGGTGGCGATCTGGCTGTCCACCGAGTACGCGCGCGCAGGCAAGGGCGGCACCGGCGCGGCCAAGTGCGGTGGCAATTACGCCGCCTCGCTGCTGCCGCAGCAGAAGGCGCAGGCGCAGGGCTGCTCGCAGGTGCTGTTCCTGGATCCGGTGGAAGGCAAGTACCTGGAAGAGCTGGGTGGCATGAATGTGTTCCTGGTCTACAAAGACGGCACCCTGGTGACCCCGTCGCTGTCGGGCAGCATCCTGGAAGGCATCACCCGTGAAAGCATCCTGCAGCTGGCGCGCGATCGCGGCATGAAGGTCGAAGAGCGCAAGGTCACCCTCGAGGAATGGAAGGACGGCGTGACCTCCGGCGATATCGTGGAAGCGTTCGCCTGCGGTACCGCTGCGGTGGTCACCCCGATCGGCCAGCTCAAGGGCGAAGGCTTCTCGGTGGGTGACATCAACGCGCCGGCCGGCGAAGTGACGATGTCTCTGCGCAAGGAGCTGACCGACATCCAGTACGGCCGCCTGCCGGACCGTCATGGCTGGCTGGTTCGCCTGGACGCCTGATCCCGGCAAATCCGCGCTGAGGCTCCCCAACCCGCCTGGTGACAGGCGGGTTTTTTGTTGCCTGTCCTGCGGTGGCAACGACGCAAGCCATTGATGCGCAAGTGTTGTCCTGTGGCAGAGGACATTGACAGCCATTTCGGACATTCGTTGACGCAATTGGACCGTTCAAAACATCCCTTACGCCTTCACTTTCACAAACCCTCGACACAGAAAGTCTCAAATCCGACATTTCATGTCACTGAAGTGCAGCTGAAACATTGTTGATCGTGCGGTGAGCCACTAGCGTCGGAACGGGCGGTTTGATCTCAGGGGAACCGATCCAATCACCGGGCCCGATCCTTGCCATCGCTCCAGCAGCCCCCGGATCGGACCTGGATTCTCAGCCGCGACGACGGCATTCACTGTCTGAAAGGGAAATCCGATGTCTCATGTCTCGCAACACCGTTTGCGTCACCGTGCATGGGTTGTACTGGGCGCCTCTGTCATGTCGAGCCTGCTGCTGGCCACCCCGGCCTTCGCCGGCGATGTGCAGCTGAGCGGTCTGTCTTCGGCGCCGACCCACCAGCGTTTCATCGTGAAGTACAAGGATGGCAGCAGCGAGGTCGCAACGCCGACCGCGCTGGCCAGTTCACTGAAGGCCGCCGCCGCTGCGGTGCCGGCGGCCCAGGGCCGCGCGTTGGGGCTGCAGAAGCTGCGCCAGCTGGCGATCGGCCCGACCGTGGTCAAGGCCGACCGGCCCTTGGACCGTGCCGAAGCCGAGCTGCTGATGCGCCGTCTGGCGGCAGATCCGGGCGTGGAATACGTCGAAGTCGATCAGCTGATGCAGGCCACGCTGGTGCCCAACGACACCCGCTTCTCCGAACAGTGGGGCTTCGGCACGAGCAACGCCTCGATCAACGTACGCCCGGCCTGGGACAAGGCCACCGGCACCGGCGTGGTGGTGGCGGTGATCGACACCGGCATCACCAACCACCCCGATCTCAACGCCAACCTCCTGCCCGGCTATGACTTCATCAGCGACGCGGCGATGGCGCGCGACGGCGGTGGCCGCGACAACAATCCCAACGACGAGGGCGACTGGTACGCCGCCAACGAGTGTGGTTCCGGCATTCCTGCGTCCAATTCCAGCTGGCACGGCACCCACGTGGCCGGCACCGTCGCGGCGGTGACCAACAACAGCAGCGGCGTGGCCGGCACCGCGTTCAACGCCAAGGTCGTCCCGGTGCGCGTGCTCGGCAAGTGCGGCGGCTACACCTCCGACATCGCCGATGCGATCGTCTGGGCTTCCGGCGGAACCGTCAGCGGCGTCCCGGCCAATGCCAACCCCGCCGAAGTGATCAACATGTCGCTCGGCGGCGGTGGCAGCTGCTCCACCACCTACCAGACCGCCATCAACGGCGCCGTTTCGCGCGGCACGACCGTGGTCGTCGCGGCCGGCAACAGCAACACCAACGTGTCCTCTTCGGTGCCAGCCAACTGCGCCAACGTCATCGCCGTTGCCGCGACCACCTCGGCCGGGGCTCGCGCCAGCTTCTCCAACTACGGTGCCGGCATCGACATCTCTGCGCCGGGGCAGGGCATCCTCTCCACCCTCAACAGCGGCACTACGGTCCCGGGCACCGCATCGTATGCCTCCTACAACGGCACCTCGATGGCAGCCCCGCACGTGGCCGGCGTGGTCGCGCTGGTCCAGTCCGTCGCGCCGACCGCGCTGAGCCCAGCGGCCATCGAAAGCCTGCTCAAGAGCACCGCACGTCCGTTGCCGGGCGCCTGCTCCGGCGGTTGCGGCGCAGGCATCGTCGATGCCGACGCGGCGGTGACGGCCGCCCTGGGCGGGACCAATCCGAACCCGGGCACCGGCAACGTGCTGCAGAACAACGTCCCGGTCACCGGCCTCGGCGCCGCCAGCGGTGCTTCCCTGGCCTACACCGTGACCGTGCCGTCGGGCAGCAGCCAGCTGAAGGTCACCATCGCCGGTGGCAGCGGCGATGCCGACCTCTACGTCCGCTCCGGCAGTGCCCCGACCGACACTGTCTACACCTGCCGCCCCTACCTGAGCGGCAACAACGAGACCTGCACGATCGCGTCGCCGGCGGCCGGCACCTGGCACGTACGGGTCAAGGCCTACTCGACCTTCTCCGGGGTGACTCTGACTGCGCAGTACTGATCGCTGTCCCATCGCACCAACGCAGAACGCCCCGGCATGCCGGGGCGTTCGTTCGATCAACAGCGATTACGCAGCTTCGAAGCGGTTGGCGGCTACGTTCTTGCGTACCTGTTCCGGATTCCAGATCCGGCCGTTCATCGCGATGTACACGCCGCTCGGCAGCGACTGCACCGCGCCGATCGCGCACCCGATGTTGAACTCCGCATCCGAGCCACGGAAGCGGGCCGGGCTCAGCGCACCGGTCATCACGATCGTCTTGTCCGTGATCGACTTCAACACCTGGCCGGTCTGCACCATCGAGTCGGTGCCATGGGTGACCAGCACATGCCGCGTCGGCTGCGCGGCGATCGTGGCCCGGATCAGCTCGCGGTCCTCGTCGGTGATGTGCAGCGAATCCTTGCGCAGGATCGGGATCACATTGAAACGGAAGGTCACGCCCAGCTCGCGCAGGATCATCCCGATCTGCGGATCACCGATCTGATAGTCCGACTTGTCGTCGAAGTAGATCTTGTCGATCGTGCCACCGGTGGTGATGATCAGTAGTTCTTCCATTGCAAGCATCCTGGGTACCAGACAGAAGGGCACGGAACCGCCGCGCCGACCCGTAGATGATACGGCTGCCGCCGGCCCGATGCAGGCGTGCGACGCCGGACGGTCAGCCAGCTGTTGTCTTGCGGCCGAAGCGCCGGCGCAGCCCCGGCGTGCTGGCGACCCCGATCACGGCCAGGGCCAGCCCCAGCTCGAGCCAGCCCCACAGCGCCACCTCCGGGTGGCTCCAGGCGCTCATCACCCCGTGGCTGAACCAGAACAGCGCCAGCACGCCGGCCCAGAACATCGCCTTGCCCCGCCGCACCAGCACGCCCAGTGCCAGCAGCAGCGGCGGCAGGGTAAACACCAGCTGGGAGGCCAGCCAATGCTTGTCCTGCGCGAACCACACCGCGAACAGCACCGCCAGCGCCGCCAGCAGCAGCGCCAGCACGATTTCCTGGGCGCGCGTGGTCACGCCAGCCGCCGCGCGATATCGGCCACCCGCCGCCCCAGCGCGCGGGCCAGGATGCTCTCATCCTCGCTCGGCACCGGGTTGTCGTCCGCCCCGGCCACGTGGCTGGCGCCGTAGGGTGTGCCGCCGGTGGTGGTGTGGCTCAGCGCCGGCTCGGTGAAGGGAATGCCGACGATCAGGCAGCCGTGGTGCAGCAGCGGGACCTGCATCGACAATAGCGTCGACTCCTGCCCACCGTGCAGCGAGGCTGTCGAGGTGAACACGCCGGCCGGCTTGCCGGCCAGGGTGCCGTTGGCCCACTCCGCGCCCAGCCCGTCCAGGAAGTGCTTCACCGGCGCGGCCATGTTGCCGAACCGGGTCGGGCTGCCCAGCAGCAGCCCCATGCATTCGGCCAGATCGGCCACGCTGACATACGGCGCGCCTTCCTCGGGCACCGGGGGCAGTGCGGTCTGCGTCACCGCCGCCACCGGGGGCACCGTGCGCAGCCGCGCGCTCATGCCCGGTACCTCGCCGATGCCGCGCGCAATCTGGCGGGCAAGCCGTGCCACCGAACCGCCACGGCTGTAATACAGCACCAGTATCTCCGCCATTTCGCTTTCATCTCATTGCGTGCAGTGCAGCCAGTATGGCAACGCTGCCCGCTCAGGGCGAGGCCGGGCACTGTGAGCGGCCGTGCATGCCCCACACCCGTCATCGGGTACCCTTGCGCCGATGGAACCTCTCGATAAGATCAATCTGTGGTTCGAACGCGTCCGGGACCGCGCGCGCACGATCAGCTTCGGCCGCTTCCTGTGGCGCCGCTTCCTGGATGACCGCCTGTTCCAGGCGGCCGCCTCGCTGGCCTACACCACGGTGTTCGCGCTGGTGCCGCTGGCCATCGTGGTGTTCGGGGTGCTCTCGGCGTTCCCGGTGTTCGACCGCTGGAGCGACACCCTCAGCGACTACGTGTTCTCCAACTTCGTGCCCAACGCCGCGCGCGCCGCCGAAGGCTACCTGCGGCAGTTCTCGGCCAGCGCCGGGCAATTGACCGCCGCCGGCTTCATCGCCCTGGTGGTGTCGCTGCTGATCACGCTCAACAGCGTGGAAGAAACCTTCAACCAGATCTGGCGGGTCAGTTCGAGCCGGCCCAAGCTGACCCGTTTCCTCGTGTATTGGACCGTGCTCACCCTCGGCGCGATGCTCGCCGCGGCCTCGCTGGCGGTCTCGGCGCGGGTGTTCGCGCTGCCGCTGTTCGGCACCAGCGAAGGCCGCTGGCTGGCCAACGTCTCACTGACGGTCGCGCCGATCCTGATCGAGTTCGTCTGCATCATGCTGGTCTACCGCGTAGTGCCGCACCACACGGTCAAATGGCGCCATGCCGTCCCCGGCGCGATCCTGGCCGCGATCATGCTGGAGCTGGTGAAGTGGGGCATGGGCGCTTACCTGGGCAGCTTCCAGTCCTACCAGAAGCTCTACGGCACGGTTGCCTTCGTGCCGATCCTGCTGCTGTGGATCTACCTGTGCTGGGTCTCGGTGCTGCTGGGGGCCTCGCTGGCCTCCTCGATCGCCGCCTTCCGCTACCAGCCAGCCGACCTTCGCCTGCCGGTGGGGTATGAGATCTACGGCCTGCTGCGCCTGATCGGTCGCTTCCACCAGGCCCGGGCCGATGGCCGCAGCCTGGATGACGATGAAATCCTGCGGCTGGAGCCGATGCTGACCGATTCGCTGCTGCAGACGCTGCTCTGCGATCTGGAGGCGATCCGCGTGGTGCGCCGCGATGAGCAGGGTGAATGGCTGCTCGCGCGCGACCTGGACAAACTCACCCTGGCCGACCTGTACGAGACCACGCAGATGCGGATCCCGATCAAGGAGGCCTACCTGCCGTATCGCGACGACAGCCTGGGCACGGCCTCGGTGGCCGCGCTGGACACCTTGCGCCTGCCGCTGCGCGAACTGCTCAAACGCCGCGTCAGCGACATCTACTCGACCCCCGGAGACAAACCATGACCGCCAAGCCCCTGCTGCTGGCCCTGGGCCTGCTGACGCTGGCCGCCTGCAACAAGCCCGCCGCACAGAGCGAGGCCACCGCGCCCGCCGCCCCGGCCCCCATCAACGAGCCGGCTGCACCGCCGGCCGAAGCAGTACCCGCCACCGAGCGCAAGACCGTCGAACAGCCGACGCTGAAAGCCAAGGCGCTGGACGGCACCGACTACGATCTGGCAGCGCACCGCGGCAAGTGGGTGGTGGTGAATTTCTGGGCGACCTGGTGCGCCCCGTGCCGCAAGGAAATGCCCGAGCTCTCGGCGCTGCACGCGATGCGCAACGAGATCGAGGTGGTCGGGCTGGCCTTCGAGGACATTGAACCGGCCGAGATGAAGGCCTTCCTGGAGAAGCGTCCGGTCACCTATCCGATCGTGATCGTGGACACCTACAACCCGCCGGAAGACTTCGCGATCCCGCGCGGCCTGCCGATGACCTACCTGATCGCGCCGGATGGCAAGGTCGCCAAGGAATTCCTTGGTCCGGTCACCGCGCATGACATCGAAGCGCGGATCGCCGCCAGGTAATCAGGTAGTGACGGGCGCTGCCCGGCTGCTGTGCGCTGCCGCATGTCGCGGCGGCGCACCGTTACGGGGCGACGAACGCCTCGATCGGCTTCAGCACCCCGAAGTGCTCCTTGTGCAGCTTGCCCTTCAACGGCGGCAGCGCCAGCACCGGCTCGTCCACGCGGGTATCGGGCAGGCGATCGAGCAGGTTGCGGATCAGGCCCAGCCGCCCGCGCTTCTGGTCGTTGAAGTCCACCAGCGTCCACGGGGCATCCTCGCTATGCGTCGCGCGCAGCATCGCTTCGCGGCTCTCGGTATAGGCGCTGTACTTGCTGCGTGATTCCAGGTCCACCGGCGACAGCTTCCAGCCCTTGAGCGGATCGAGGTGGCGCTCGGCGAAGCGTTTCTCCTGCTGCGCCTGGTCCACGCTGAGCCAGTACTTGAACAGCACGATGCCATCATCGATCAGCAGCTTCTCGAACACCGGCGTCTGCGCCAGAAAGCTGCGGTACTGCGCGTCGGTGCAGTAGCCCATCACATGCTCGACGCCCGCGCGGTTGTACCAGCTGCGGTCCATCAGCACGATCTCGCCCGCCGCCGGCAGGTGAGAGACATAGCGTTGGAAATACCACTGTGTGCTTTCGCGATCGGTCGGCTTGGGCAGCGCGACCACCTTGCACTGGCGCGGATTGAGATGCTCGGCGATCGCCTGGATCGCACCGCCCTTGCCCGCGGTATCGCGGCCTTCGAACAGCACCAGCACGCGCTGCCCGGTGTGCTGCACCCAGCGCGCCATCGCCGCCAGTTCCAGTTGCATGGGTTCCAGCAGGGCCTGGTAGTCCTTGCGCTTGAGCTTGCCCATCGGCGTGCCTCGGTGATTCACAGGGAAGCCCGAGCCTAGCGCAGCCGATGCTCAGGCGATGTGTGGGCCCTGCCAGCCGCGTTCGCGTGCCAGCGTATGGATCACTTCGGTGATGTCGCGCGCGAAACCGGCCATGTCGAACAGGCCGCTGTCCTGACGCCGTTGTGCCAACGTGGCACGCGCCGCCTGCAATGCAGCCGGGTCGTTACCGAGCCCGATGGCGGTAGCCACGAACGCGGCGTCATCGGCCACGTTGAAGGCGTGCATGCCCAGGTGATGGTTGAGGCTGCCGGCCACGCGTGAGGTGAACGTCGTGCCGGGGCAGGTCAGTACCGGGCAGCCGGCCCACAGCGCATCGGAGGCGGTGGTGTGGGCGTTGTACGGGTGCGTGTCCAGGAACAGATCGGCATGCTGATAACGCGCCAGATACTGCGGATGGGGCAGGCGTGGCATGAACACCAGCCGCGCCGGATCCAGCTGCGCCTGGCGTGCCGCGCTGCGCAGCCGCGCATCGGCATTGCCCGGGCCGGACAGCAGCCACAGCACGCTGCCGGGCACGCCGTGCAGCACCGCGAACAGCCGCTGCACGCTGCGCGGGTTGAGCTTGTAGCTGTTGTTGAAGCAGCACAGCACCACGCCCTGCGCAGGCAGGCCGCAGTCCTCGCGCGAGGGCACCGGTTCCAGCGCGCGGGTGTTGTCCGAGGGCTGGAACGCGCGCGGCAGGTGCCGCACGTTCTCACTGAACGCCGGTGCCAGCGCCTCGGGGATCACGAAGGCATCGGCCAGCACATGATCGATCCACGGCGCGCCGGAGGTACCCGGGTAGGCCAGCCAATTGACCTGTACCGGGGCCGGGCGCATCGCCAGCACCTGCGGGGTGCCACCGCCGCCCCAGCCGCGTAGATCAAACAGCACATCGATGCCTGCTTCGCGGATGCGGCGTGCGATCACCTGATGGGGATGGGCGCTGACGTCGTGCAGAGTGGTCGCCGCCTGCTGCAGGCGCGCACGGATGCTGCTGCCGTCATCGGCGTTGAGCGCGAACAGATGCAGTTCCAGCATGCCCAGCGCGCGCAGCTGCTCGAACAGCGCGACGGTCAGCAGGCCGGTCGGATGCGCGCCGAAGCCGTTGGAAAGGAAACCGACCTTGAGCGTGCCGTGCGCGCGCACCGTCGCCGGGGGCAACCGCGGGATGCCCTCGGCCAGCGCCGCCGCCCGCTGCCGCGCACAGGCCAGCTGCTCGGCGGCGCTGCTGTCTTCGCTGAGGAAGGCGAACGGCTCGACCACGGCCTGGCCCTGCGCGACGGCCTGGCGGACCTGCGCCGACAGCCGCTCCAGATCGCGCCAGTCGCACAGGCGGCGCTGCCAGTTGAGCAGCTGTGCGGTGATGTAGGGTTCGCCCGGCAGCAGACGGTGCGCATGGCGATACGCATCGGCGGCCGCTTCGGGCTGGCCGGCATCTTCCAGTGCGTGGCCGAGCCACAGGGTGATACCGGGATGTTGTGGGGCACGGTCCGCCGCCTGGCGCAGCAGCGTGGCGGCCTCCCCATGGCGGCCCTGCATCCAGCGCGCGCGCCCCAGCCGGGCCAGGGCCTCGGGATGGTCGCCGCGCAGCTGCAGCGCGCGCGTGGCGGCCTGTTCGCCAGCGCGCACATCGCCGGCTTCCAGCTCCGCGTCGGCCAGCATCACCCACGCAATGAAATCGGCCGGTTGCCGCTGTACGGCCTGACGCAGCTGCAGACGCTGCGGATCGGCACTCATCGCGGCCGCCCCGCGGCAATCATGCTCAGCTGCCTTCCGCGAGCCGGGCCAGCTCGTCGGCTTGGTGTTCGTGGGTCAGGCGGCTCACCAGCGCATCGAGATCGCCGGTCAGGATATTGGGCAGGTCGTACAGGGTCAGGCCTTCCACGCGGTGGTCGGTGATCCGGCCCTGCGGGAAGCTGTAGGTGCGGATGCGCTGGCTGCGGTCGCCACTGCCGACCTGCAGGCGGCGGCTTTCGGCCTGGGCGGCGGCCTGCTTGCCGCGCTCGGTATCCAGCAGCTGCGCCTTGAGGCGTTTCATCGCCTTGTCGCGGTTGGCGTGCTGGCTGCGCTCGGTCTGGCATTCCACCACCACGCCGGTGGGCAGATGGGTGATGCGGATCGCCGATTCGGTCTTGTTGACGTGCTGGCCACCGGCGCCGGAAGAGCGGTAGGTGTCCACGCGCAGGTCGGCCGGGTTGATCACCACGTCCTCGACGTCATCTGCCTCGGGAATGATCGCCACCGTTGCGGCGGAGGTATGGATGCGTCCCTGCGACTCCGTCGCCGGCACGCGCTGCACGCGGTGCGTGCCCGATTCGAACTTCAGTCGCGAGAACGCGCCACGGCCGACAACGCGCGCCACCACTTCCTTGTAGCCGCCGTGTTCGCCGGGGTTGTCCGATTCGATTTCGACTTTCCAGCCCTGGCGCTCGGCGTAGCGGGCATACATGCGGAACAGATCGCCAGCGAAGATCGCCGCCTCGTCACCGCCGGTGCCGGCGCGCACTTCCAGGAACAGGTTGCCGTCATCGCGCGGATCGCGCGGCACCAGCAACAGAGCCAGTTCCTCGTCGAGCTGCTGCAGGCGCTGCTGCGCGGCGGCGATTTCCTCGTCGGCCAGCTCGCGCAGGTCCGGGTCTTCGCGCATCGCTTCGGCGGCGGCGAGGTCGGCCTTGGCACGGGCTTCGTCGGCCAGCGCGTTGGCGACCGGCTCCAGCTGCGAGAACTCGCGCGACAGCGCGCGGAACCGGTCGTTGTCACCCACCACGGCGGGGTCGGACAACAGGCGTTCCAGTTCTTCGCGGCGCTCGGCCAGCGCTTCCAGCTTACGGCGCAGGGTCGGCGTCATCGTTCCTCGCTACATCGGTACGCACGGCAGGGTGCTGGTAACCCGGCTTGGCCGGGAACAGGCGCTCGGCGGCGCGGGTGAGTTCAGTATCGCCGCTGAGCGCGGCCGCGCGCAGGGCGGCCGTGGGCGGGTGCAGCAGGCGGTTGGTCAGGCCGTGCGCGAGCAGCTCGAGCACTTCCTCGGGTGATTTGCCGTGGGCCAGCTGCTGGCGGGCCTTCTCCAGCATCTCCACGCGGGTCGCTTCGCCATAGGCGCGCAGTTGCCGCAGCGGGGCCTGGTGCACGCTGGCCTGCAGGGTCTCCACAAAGCGGGCAACCTGCAGCTCGATGATCGCTTCGGCCTCGGCCGCCGCTTCCCGACGGCTGCGGCGGTTGTCTTCGACCGCGCGCTCCAGATCATCCACGGTGTACAGGAAGGCGTCGGCCAGTTCGCCTACGCTGGCCTCGATATCGCGGGGCACGGCCAGATCGAACAGCAGCATCGGCTTGTGCTTGCGGGTTTTCAGTGCGGCGGCCACGTGCGCGCGGGTGATCACCGGCTCACGCGCGGCGGTGGCCGAGAACACCACGTCGGCCTCGCCGAGATGGCGGTCCAGCTCACTCAGCGGCAGGGCGACACCGCCATGACGGCTGGCCAGCTCCTGCGCATGGGCCAAGGTGCGGTTGGCGATCAGCAGCCGGCGCACGCGCCCCTCGCTGAGGTGGCGCGCGGCCAGCTCGATGGTTTCGCCGGCGCCGACCAGCAGCACGGTGGAATCTTCCAGTCGCGCGAACGAGTTCTGCGCCAGGCGCACCGCGGTGGAGGCCACCGACACCGGGTTGGCGCCCACGCGGGTATCGGTGCGGGCACGCTTGGCCACCGAGAAGGTCTGCTGGAACAACCGGTCCAGGCGCTGGCCGAGCAGGCCGTGATCGCGCGCCAGGGCCCAGGCATCTTTCACCTGGCCCAGGATCTGCGGCTCGCCCAGCACCATCGAGTCCAGCCCGGTGGCGACCCGGAAAAGGTGGCGGACCGCATCGGCGTCGGCGTGCTGGTACAGGTACCCATGCAAGGTGCCGGCGTGCGACTCCAGCCACTGCGCCAGTGCATCACCGGATTCGGCCACCGCGTACAGCTCGGTGCGGTTGCAGGTGGAGAGCAGGACCGCCTCGGCCACCTGTGGGGTATCGCGCAGCGACGCCAATGCCTGGGGCAGGGCGTCGCCGCCAAAGGAGGCGCGTTCGCGCAGTTCCACTGGCGCGGTCTGGTGATTCAGTCCGAGCACCCACAGGGTCATTGTTCAGTTGCTTGCGATAAGCTGCTGGCCATTCAAGTCGTCATTTTAAGGCTCAGATGCCCCCGATGCCCGCATTGATTCGCATCTCCAGTGTTCTGCTGCTGTCTTTGTTCACCGCCAACGCCCTGGCCGCCCCCCCGGCAGCCCCGGCGAAGGGCAAGGACAGCGCGGCCGAGGCGGTCCCCCTGGCCCCGGTCATGGCGGGCGAATTCGCCCTGCAGGCCGGCAAACTGGGCGACGCCGCGCGCTGGTACCTGGAGGCGGCCGAGGCCAGTGAAGGCGATGCCGGCCTGGCCGAGCGCGCCTCCCGGATCGCCATGCTGGCCAACGATGACAAGCGCGCTGCCCGCGCGCTGGCCCTGTGGGAGCAGCGTGCGCCGCGCTCACTGGCCATGCGCAGCAGCACCGCCGCACTGGACATGCGCCAGAACAAGGTGAAGGCTGCCCGCACCGAGCTTCAGGCGCTTCTCAAGGATCCTGATCCGACCGCGTGGAAGTTCGCGATCGGCGCGCTGATCAGCGGCGGCAGCGATCCCAAGGTTCCGGCCCAGGTGCTGGGCGAGCTGGTGGATGCCAATGCCATTCCCGACCGGCTGGAGGTCTGGCAGGAGTTCGGCCGCCTGGCGATGCGCATGGAACAGCCCGAGCTGGCCCGGCGCATGGTCGATGAGGTGGTCAAGCGCTTCCCGGACGAGCCGCGGGTGGCCCTGCTGCATGCCAGCCAGCTCAACCAGGCCGGCAAGACCGACGAGGCGCTGGCCCTGTTGAAGGGCGTGGAGCCCAAGACCACGCAGGACCCCGAGCTGCGCAACGCGGTGGCCATCTCCTACGATCTGATGGGCCAGCCCGCCGCGGCCGAGCGCGTGCTGGCGGTCGGCCCGCAGGATGTGCAGACCTATGGCATGCGGGCCTCGCTGCTGGCCAAGCAGAAAGACGATCCCGGCCTGCTGGCCCTGTATAACGAACTCTCCGGGAAGGCGACCAAGCCCGATCCGGCCCAGCGCCTGCTGCTGGGCAAGATCGCCGAGTACCTCAAGCGCTACGAGGAGGCGGTCAACTGGTATCACAGCGTGCCCGGTGGCCCGGAACGCGACGAGTCGCGCCTGCGCGCGGCCAATGCGCAGAACGAGCTGGGCCGCACCGACAAGGCGCTGGCTGAAGTCCACGCGATCCAGTCCGATGCCACCGTCGATGACGATGCCCGCCGCGATGCCTATCTGCTCGAGGCCGAGCTGCGCCAGCGCGGCAATGACGATGCCGGCGAACTGGACGCGCTGGCCCGTGGCCTGGCCGCGTATCCGGACGAAAACGCGCTGCTGTATGCCCGTGCGCTGGCCTGGGAGCGTCGCGATGACATCCCGCGCGCCGAGGCCGACCTGCGCAAGGTGCTGGTCACCGATCCGGAAAACATCGCCGCGCTCAATGCGCTCGGCTATACCCTAGCCGATCGCACGCAGCGTTATCAGGAGGCCTTGGAGCTGATCGACCGCGCGCGCGTGGCCGAGCCGGACAACGCGGCCATCGTCGACAGCTACGGCTGGGTGCTGTATCGCCTGGGCCGCAACGAAGAAGCACTGGTGCAGCTGCGCCGCGCGTGGACCCTGGCCAAGGATGCGGAGATCGCCGCGCATGTGGGCGAGGTGCTGTGGGTGTTGAACAAGAAGGACGAGGCGCGCCACTTCTTTGAAGAGGCCCGCAAGCTCGACCCGGACAACCGCGCTCTGCAGCGTGTGATCGAGAAATACGGCGTATGAATCTGTTGTCCCTGAAGGCCGCCGCGGCGGTCGCCGTGGCGTTGTCGCTCTCGGCCTGTGTGTCGCTGGATGAGCGAAAAGCGCCGTCCGCCCCGACCGTGGTTACCGCGGTATCGGCCGCTGCGCAACAGGCCGAGACCGAACGTGTCGCGGCCGTACGCGCGCAGCCGGCCTGGTCCTTCCAGGGCCGGGTGGCGATCAGCAAAGGTCGCAATGGCGGCAGCGGCCGCATCGACTGGCAGCAGCAGGCGGCCGGGTATGTGGTCGAGCTCAGCGCGCCGGTCACCCGGCAAAGCTGGAAGCTGACCGGCGACAGCCATCACGAGGGCGGCCGTCTGGAAGGCCTGGAAGGCGGCACGCGCGAAGGCGAGGATGCCCAGCAGGTCCTGCTGGAGGCCACCGGCTGGGACATCCCCGTCAACCAGCTGCCGGACTGGGTGCGCGGTCTGGTCGCCGATGCGGCTCCGGCCGAGTTGATCGAGCGCGACGGCGAGGGGCGCCCGCGTCGCGTCCAGCAGATGGGCTGGGAGATCCAGTACCTGGAGTGGTACCCGGCCGACGCCGGTCGCCCGGTGCTCCCGCGCCGGATTGAAGCGGTCAATGGCGACGCGAAGGTCCGCCTGGTGGTCGACAGCTGGGTGCTGGCCGGCCCATGAGTACGCTGGATGCGTTCGACGGCGGGTCCACCTGGCCGGCCCCGGCCAAGCTGAACCTGTTCCTGCACATCACCGGCCGCCGCCCGGATGGCTACCATCAGCTCCAGACCGTATTCCGCCTGCTCGACTGGGGCGATCGGATCCATCTGCGCATCCGCGACGATGGCCGGATCCGGCGTGAAGGCATCTCCGTGGCCGGCGTTGCCGAGGCTGACGATCTGGCCATCCGCGCGGCGCGTCTGCTGAAAAATGCGGCTAACGTCACTCAAGGTGTCGATATCGGCGTCGAAAAGGTCGTTCCGGCGGGTGGCGGCTTCGGGGGCGGCTCGTCTGATGCCGCCACCGTCTTGGTCGCGCTGAACCACCTGTGGCGCGCCGGCCTGGACGTGGATGCGCTGGCCGCGCTGGGCCTGCAGCTGGGTGCGGACGTGCCGGTGTTCGTCCGCGGGCACAACGCCTGGGCCGAGGGCGTGGGTGAACTGCTCACCCCGATCGCCCTGCCACCGGCGTGGTTCGTACTGGCCCACCCGGGCGTTCACGTGCCCACGCCCGCACTTTTCGCATCACCGGATTTGACGCGGGATGCCCCAGTGGCGAAAATAGCGGACTTCGCTTCCGGGTCTTTGCTCGGGAATGCGTTCGAGCCGGTCCTGCGCCGTCGCGAACCTGCCGTAGAGGCAGCGCTCGCAGCGTTGAGCAGTATCGGCCGGGCACGACTCACCGGGTCGGGAAGCGGTTGTTTCGTCGAGTTCGCCACGCGCGCTGCTGCAGAGCAGGGCCTGGCGCGATTGCCGAAGGAACTGCGGGCATGGGTGGCTGCGGGCGTGGAGCGCTCGCCACTGCTTGATGTACTCGAGCGTTACTGATTTTGATGCAGGGGCGTCGCCAAGAGGCCCAAGGCACCAGGTTTTGATCCTGGCATTCGGAGGTTCGAATCCTCCCGCCCCTGCCACTAGCGGATATCTGCCGCGACTCCATGCGCATGTCTGCGCGGGCGCGGTGCATACGCCGCGGTGTTGTCACCGCAGACACCCTCGGGTGCCGGCGGCCCAGTTCTCCGCCAATCGCTCCCGCCCGAGACCGTCATGATGCAAGAACACCCCAACCTGCTGGTATTTTCCGGCAACGCCAACAAGCGCCTTGCGCAGAGCATCTGCAAGGAACTGGGGGTGCGGCCTGGCAAGGCATTGGTGTCGCGCTTCTCCGATGGTGAAGTGCAGGTCGAGATCGAGGAAAACGTCCGTAAGCAGGACGTCTTCGTCATCCAGCCGACGTGCGCACCCAGTGCAGAGAACCTGATGGAACTGCTGGTCCTGATCGATGCGCTCAAGCGCGCCTCGGTCAACAGTGTCACCGCCGTGGTGCCGTATTTCGGCTACTCGCGCCAGGATCGCCGCATGCGCTCCTCGCGCGTGCCGATCACCGCCAAGGTGGCCGCAAAGATGTTCAGCGCTGTCGGGGCTGACCGGGTACTGACGGTGGATCTGCATGCCGATCAGATCCAGGGCTTCTTCGACATGCCGGTGGACAATGTGTATGCCTCGCCGCTGCTGCTCGCCGATATCTGGCGCGCCTACGGCACGGAAAACCTGATCGTGGTGTCCCCGGACGTGGGCGGTGTGGTGCGCGCGCGCGCCGTCGCCAAGCGCCTGGATGATGCCGATCTGGCGATCATCGACAAGCGCCGCCCGCGCGCCAACGTCTCCACCGTGATGAACATCATCGGTGACGTCGAAGGCAAGACCTGCGTGATGGTCGATGACATCGTCGATACCGCCGGCACCCTGTGTGCGGCCGCTGCAGCCCTGAAGGCGCGCGGCGCCCTCAAGGTCGCCGCGTACTGCACCCACGCCGTGCTCTCGGGCCCGGCGGTGGACAACATCAACAACTCCCAGCTCGATGAGCTGGTGGTGACCGACACCATCCCGCTGCGTGAAGAGGCGCGGGTGTGCAGCAAGATCCGCCAGCTCAGCGTGGCGGAAATGCTGGCCGAGACGATGCGCCGCATCGCCTTCGGCGAGTCGGTCAGCTCGCTGTACGTGGATTGATTTTTCCGACCGCCGGTAACGGCGGACGGGTTCCGGGGGCATCTGGTCGCGGATGTCTCCTCACCGCTTCGCCGCAGGGCGAGGCATCAACTGGTAGTAAAACAATGTCCAAGAACCATGAAATCAAGGTCACCGCTCGTGACGTGCAGGGCAAGGGTGCGAGCCGCCGCCTGCGTCACGCCGGCGTGATCCCGGCCGTCGTCTACGGCGGCGACGTCGCTCCGATCAACATCAACCTGGACCACAACCAGATCTGGCTGGCGCAGCAGAACGAGTGGTTCTACTCGTCCATCCTGGACCTGAACCTGGATGGCCAGGTCACCAAGGTGCTGCTGCGTGACATGCAGCGCCACCCGTTCAAGCAGCTGATCATCCATCTGGATTTCCTGCGCGTGAACGAGAACGAAGCGCTGACCGCCAACGTCCCGCTGCACTTCATCAATGAAGACACCTCCGCTGCCGGCAAGGCTGCCGACGTCGTGGTCACCCACGAACTGAAGGAAGTGACCGTCACCTGCCTGCCGAAGGACCTGCCGGAATCGATCGACGTCGACCTGGCCGACCTGAAGGCTGGCGATGTGATCTACCTGTCGGACATCAAGCTGCCGAAGGGCGTCGAGATCCCGGCCCTGGCCCAGGGCAAGGACCATGACGATGCGATCGTCACCGCCAAGCTCGGCAAGGAAGAAGCTGCCGACGAAGCGCCGGCTGCAGAGTAAGTGATTGCGGCGCCTGTCCTTCGGGGCAGGCGCCGTTTCTGTATGTACCGGCACAGGGCTGGTACCGACGAAGAAGAGTAATGACAGGATTGCGATTGATCGTTGGTCTGGGCAATCCCGGACCCGAGCACGCCCAGACCCGGCACAATGCCGGGTTTCGTTTCATTGACGCCCTGGTCGAGCAGGCCGGCGCGCGCTGGAGCGTGGACAGCAAGTTGTTCGGCGAGACCGCCAAGGTCGACATCGCCGGCCAGCCGGTATGGCTGCTCAAGCCTGCCACCTTCATGAACCTCAGTGGCAAATCGGTCACCGCGGCACAGCGTTTCTGGAAGATCGAGCCGGAAGAAACCCTGCTGGCGCACGACGAACTGGATCTGCCGCCCGGCGTGGCGCGGCTCAAGTTCGATGGCGGCCACGGCGGCCAGAATGGCCTGCGCGACACCATCCGTCTGCTGGGCCATGGCAGATTCCACCGCCTGCGCATCGGCATCGGCCATCCCGGCCACAAGGACCGCGTGGTCCCGTGGGTGCTGGGGCGTGCCGGCAAAGACGATGATGTGCTGATCGGTCATGCCATCGAAGATGCGATCGACGTGCTGCCGCTGGCGGTATCCGGCGATTACAGTGAGGCGATGAAGCGCCTCCACACCCCGAAATAACCACGGTGTACCGACCAACGGTCGGTACCTACCACCCCAGAGGTTGTCAAAGATGGGTATCAAATGCGGCATCGTCGGTCTGCCCAACGTCGGCAAATCGACCCTGTTCAATGCGCTGACCAAGGCGGGCATCGCGGCGGCCAACTTCCCGTTCTGCACGATCGAACCGAACGTCGGCATCGTGCCGGTGCCGGATCCGCGCCTGAACGAGCTGGCTGCCATCATCAACCCGCAGAAGGTCATCCCGACCGCGGTGGAGTTCGTCGACATCGCCGGCCTCGTCGCCGGCGCGGCCAGTGGTGAAGGCCTGGGAAACAAGTTCCTGGCCCACATCCGCGAAGTGGATGCGATCACCCACGTGGTGCGCTGCTTCGAGAATGCCGACGTCATCCACGTCAACAACAAGGTGGACCCGCTGTCGGATATCGACACCATCGATACCGAACTGGCCCTGGCCGATCTGGACAGCGTCGAGAAGGCGCTGAACCGCGCCGAGCGCGCTGCCAAGGGGGGCGACAAGGAAGCGGCGGCCCGCAAGCCGGTGCTGGCCAAGCTGCAGGCCGCACTGGCCGACGGCAAGGCCGGTCGTACGGCCGGCCTGGACGAGGAAGAAAAGGCGCTGGTCCGTGACCTGTTCCTGCTGACCCTCAAGCCGGTGATGTACATCGCCAACGTGCTGGAAGACGGCTTCGAGAACAACCCGCACCTGGATGCCGTGCGCGCCCGTGCCGCCGAGGAAGGCGCGCAGGTGGTGCCGGTATCGGCCGCGATCGAAGAAGAGCTGTCCCAGCTCGACGACGAAGACCGCGATACCTTCCTGGCCGATCTCGGCCTGACCGAGCCGGGTCTGAACCGCGTGATCAATGCGGCCTACAGCCTGCTCGGTCTGCAGACCTACTTCACTGCCGGCGTGAAGGAAGTCCGTGCATGGACCGTTCGCAAGGGTGCCACCGCACCCCAGGCCGCGGCCGTCATCCACACCGACTTTGAGAAGGGCTTCATCCGCGCCGAAACCATCGCGTATGACGACTTCATCAAGTACAAGGGCGAAGCCGGTGCCAAGGAAGCGGGACGTCTTCGCCTGGAAGGCAAGGAATACCGCGTCCAGGAAGGCGACATCCTGCACTTCCGCTTCAACGTCTGATTCCCTCCCACGTTGATGCCCGCGACGCCCCGCCTTGAGCGGGGCGTTTGCGTTCGGGGGAGCACATTCCACGCCATGAACAGGCTGGATAAAAAATGACCAGTCATTGAAATGCTTGCCTGGTATGCCTCCGCCTCACTTGTCCACAACAAACCCCCACGCCTCTCCACGCACCGTGTGGAAAACCGGCGCGCGGTAATGCCGGCCGCTGGGCGACACCCCCTCTGACCCGCCCGCAAGCGATGTGGACAATTTCTGACCACCACTGAAAACCGTTGCAGTGCATCGCTTACCCGGGGTTGTCCACAGCAAACCCCCATCGCTTTCCACGGCGTGTGTGGAAAACCGCGATGGGGATCTGGATAAAAATTCACCATGCGCTGCAAAGCCTTCTGGCAAAAGGCTCGCCGCCGCTTATCCACATGATCTGCATGTGTCGTTCCACATGGCGTGTGGAAAAAGTGGGTGTTCACTTCACCCCTCTGTCCCCATGACCTTGTGCCACGGGAAAGCCGCCTCACCAGAACACGTCGACTGCATTGCACATGCGCCACGTCGCCTTCCACACCCGCTGCGCACACCCGATACTGTGGCCCCGACACGGACGCCGCCCCATGACCGATCTGCCCCGCGAATCTGCACGCAGTGTGCTGTCCCAGTTCCTGCTGGTTACCGCCGTCCTGGTCTGTAGCGGCATCGCGGTGTTGGCAACGCTGCTCGCCTTCGCCGTGCAGCCGGATGCGCACAGATACGCCTACATGCCCATGCTGATCGATCAGCGACCCATGGCCGACGCCACGTTGCGTTTTCTCTATGCGCGATTGACCTCCGGCACCCAGGTGATCACCGCGATCGCGCTCCTGCTGGCCGGCGCGTCGTGGTGGTTGGCCAGTGCCGCCAAGGCCGCGTGTCTGCGCTACAACAGTCGCCCGCTACCGCCTGCCATCCCGGCTGTCCCGGCGCGCATGCGCCTGCTTGCCTGGTGCATCCGCCCGGGGCTGGCCACCGCCGCTGTGCCGTTGCTTTACAGCACCTGGGTGTTGGGGCTGGACATCATCGTCCTGTTGTTCAGTCCGGATCCTTATCCCGCGGTTGAGCGGGCGGACAGCGCCTTGCAGGTGCTGTACTGGACATTGAGCGTGAGCGGAAAGCTCCCGATCACCGTCGCCTGCGTGTTGGTGCTGGCCGGGTTGGTGGCGGCCTATTGGTTGACGAACCGACTGCTGCTTTCATCGCGCGCCATGCCGGATGCCGCGTAGCGTCCTGCGTCTGGAGGCGCGGCCGGGGCGCATCGTCGGGACAGAACTTCCCAGCGGCCCAAAAACGCTGCGCTGCCCGCTTCCGGTCACATGACCGGAAGCGGACAAGCCGTTACCAGTTCAAGGAAACACCCAGCCGTGCGCTGGTATCGCGATAGCCCTGGCTGCCGGTCTGGTGGCTGATCTGGCCCCAACCACGCCACCCTCCGGACAGGTTGACCTGCACGCCGGCCTTGGCCTCGTACAGGTCGTCAGGCAGATCACGACGGATCGCTTCGCCGTCCACCGCGATCGCCGACGCATTGCCACCCGACCACCAGTTCACCGCGACGAAGGGATGCACTTGACCCTGCTTCTGGGTCAGCGCGCGGGTATACAGGCGCGCGCCGAGCCGGGTGCTGGTGCCACCCACGCGGCGGCTCTCCACGACCGTGCCAGTGGCCTCGACGACCTCATCGGCGTTGTAGTGGTTGTGGATCACCTGCAGCTGCGGTTCCAGATATACACCCCGCTGCCCATTGCTGTGCAATGGCAGGGTATAGCCGCCCTCCACAGAGCCACTCCAGTTGCGTGAGCGGTACCGTTGCTCGGCCAGGCCCTGACCCTGCACGCGGTTGCGGAAACGGGCGTACTGCAACCAGCTGTCCACATACGCGCCGGGAAGCATGCCGGCCTCCTGCACCCAAGTGCCGTAGAGGCCCAGACTGGTACCGGACACTACGCCGCGCGCGGTGTAGCCGGTCACCCGCGAGGTGGCGTCATTGGTGGCGCGGCCATGTCCACCCATCAACCCGACCTGCAGCTGGCCACCCGCGGTTTCGGCAAGAGCATGTCCAATGCCCATCATCACGCTGTCCACGCGGCTGTCCACGCGCACCTGCTCACCCGCAGCGTGGCGATCCATGGTGCTGCTGCGCACGTTTGCCCAGGCCAGCGCGCCGGGGGAGTCGTCGGATGGGACGCGCATGGGATCGCCCGCACGATCATGCAGACTGTGCTGGAACATGCGCAGCGCGGTGGATTGGTTGGCGAGATAGACGGCGGGCTCCGGACGTTCCACCCTCAGTGCAGGTGGCGTCGCGGGGTCCACCGGATCAGGGCGTGCTGGATCCACGGGATCCACGGGATCCACTGGTGCAAGGGGATTCGCCGGATCAACCGGATCAACCGGATCGACCGGATTGACCGGATTGACCGGATTGACCGGATCAACCGGATCGACCGGATCAACCGGATCGACCGGATCAACCGGCGGCACATACACCGAGCGCAGGTACCAATTGCCGTCATCCGGATCAGCCACGCCGCCTTTGTACAGGAAGTAGTCGTACGCACCGGCAACCGCGCGGCCCTGCAGGGTGAACTGCGCCTCCGACTGGCCGGCCACGCTGATCAGCCGGATGCCATCGCTGGTCAGTGCACCTGAACCGCCTGCGTTCTCGACCCTTACGTTGGCCGTGCCGCTGCTGTTGCCCTGGATGACCAGCGCATCGCCACGGGAGCCGTCATCGCCAAGCTGGCGGTTCATCACCCAGGTGCCGCCGTTGCCGACGTAGTCGCCGGTGATGGTGAGGGTCTTGAAGTCGTCCTGCGTGGGCGCGACGAACGCGATGGTACCGGCATGCTTCAGCGTGCCCACGCTGGAATCGCCGCGCAGGTTCCAGCGGCTGCTGTCATCCAGTGACAGCGAGGCCACGTGGAAGCCGCTGTCGCTGCGCAGTGCGCCGGTCAGCACGCTGCCGTTGCCCAGGGCCATCTGTACGTTGGCGGTGGCGCTGTCCACGACCACATCGCCGGTCAGGCGGCTGTTGTCGGCGGTGAACACGACGTCGGAGGTCGCCACCGAGCTGCCATCGGTGAACACGGTATCGCTGACACGCAGCAGGCGGCCGCTTTCCACCGCACCGGCCTGGCGCGCGATCACGTCCGTATTGGTGAGGGTCAGATCCTGATTGCTGCCCTGCAGCCACAATGCCGGTCCGTCCTCACTCTGCAGCTGGCTGTTGTTGAATACCACCCGGTTCCAGTACGGACCGAACACCGTGATGTAGGAGCGGTAGACACCGGAACTTGCTCCCTGCGCATGGACCGCGACGTTGTCTGCGGTGAGTACCGCGGTATTCATCTGCACGATGCCGAACGACGCATCGCCCAGCACGTTGATGTGGCCGCCGTCCAGTTGAACGTCTGCGGTACTGCCGCCCAGGAACACACCGCCACCGCCATTGCCGTAGGTGGTGATATCCAGTCCATTGGCGCGGATACGGGAGTACGGCGTTGGTGGGTTACTGCCCGATGCGCGGAGTCCGTACACACCGTCGCCATGGGTGTCGATGCTGCCGCCGTTGATCGTTGCAGTGCCGCCCCAGACATCGATGCCATGGCCATAGCCATTGGTACCGTACGTGCTGATCACGGTATCGGTCAGATCTGCCAGCGACGCCGAGCTGGACAACCACAGTCCGGATTGCCCGTCACGCACAATGAAATGCGCCCCGTCGGCGGTCAGCCGGCCCCAGTCGTTGATGTTGACGCCGTAACCACCGGTCGTCTCGAAACGGCCCCCCGTCACTTCGGCTGTTGCGTACAGCCGATTGGTCTTGTTGCCCATTAGACGGATACTGCTCCCCGTCGTGGTGGCGCTGCCCCCGCTCATGCGCAGCAGGCCGCCGTTGCTGATATCGAAGGAGCCGTTGGTGACATCGACATCGGTCAGCGACAGCACGCTGCCAGTATCACTGGAGGAGAGGCGCCCGCTGAAGCCGTTGTTGCCTGGCGCGAAGGTCAGCTGCAGTGATTCCATCGACAACAGTGCGCCGGATGCCGCCTGCACGGCACTGTTGGCGCCGCTGTCGACACCCGTGCCGACAACATGCAGTTCACTGCCACTCCCGGTGGCGTAAAGCGCATGACCAGCACTGCTTACGTGGCCGCCGGTCAGCCAGACTTTGCCGCCGCCGGTGGCATTGACCGTGCCGTAGCCCGAGCCGTTGCGGTAGGCATCGATGACCAGATTGTCGGCCCGGATCATGCTGCCGGCACCGCTGGCGTTGAGCGCATAGCCAACGCTGGCGCTGCCATCGCCCAACTGCAGGTGCCCGCCGTTGATCACTGCATTGCCGCCGGACATGGCGCCGATGCCGCTGCCATTGGCGGTCACGCGCATGTCCAGGTCGGTACTGGTCAGCGCGGCACCTTGGCCCTGCACCAAGACCGCATAGCTGCTGCCGGCGTGGACTACGCTGTCACCAGCGGCCAGATCGAACGCGTCGCCGGCATTGACCGTGATCGGGGTGGTGTACTCCACCGCAGCGGCGGGCAGCGCCGCCAGCAGCGCGACGCACAGCGCCAGCCGTGTCGGCAGGCCACCGGCACGCGTGGCGGTCACGCCTGAGTGCGTGCCGCGCCGCTGGGCGAATTCGGACGCAACCACGCAGCGTCCACTCACGGGATCCCGTACCAATCGGTAGATTCTGTTCATCCTGCCTATCTCGTTGCAAGGCAGCCGCCCGGCGTGCACCCGGTGCGTCTGCAGGCCATGACGATCGCCACGTTGGCGATCACCTTCGGGGCATCACCGGAGATGGCCGGCAACGCTGCATGGCGACAAGGCGCGGGGGAGGGAGGGCAAGATGGCAATGCCATCGCCACGACACGCCAGTGCGTGTCTCAGGGGCGTCCTTGAAGCCGTACCGGCGAAGCCGCAGGGCCGTGCCGTGATCAGGCAAGACCGTTGCGCCACCGGTATGCACAGGCTAGGCAGTGGGTACCGCCGCTTACATCAGGCGATCCTTAAACTGCTTCAGGCAGGCACTGGGATTGGGCCGCCAGTCAGTTGCCGCATGTCCGCGCGGGCGGTGCTCCCGGCCGTTACCGGCCTGCGCGGCTCAGTTGAACAGGTCCGAGGCCAGGCAGAAGGTGATCAGCTCCTGGTCGGTCTTGGCGCCCAGCTTGCGCATCGCGCTGACCTTCTGGGTGCTGACGGTTTTGCTGCTGCGATTCAGTCGCTTGGCGATGTCGCCCACACTCTGGCCATTGGCAAACAACCGGATGACTTCGAACTCGCGCGGCGACAGCAATGACGCGGACGATGCATCGCCCGTCGCGGGCAGAGCGTCCTCGCGCGGCAGGTCCGGCGAGCGGTAGATGCGCTGCGCCAACAATGAGGCGAGGGCAACGTTGAGTTCCTTCAGATCGCCGCTCTTGCGCACCACGCCACTCGCGCCGGCCCGGTACATTTCGGCGATGATCGACGGATTGGAGACCATGGTCAGGATCAGGATGCGCGTGGCTGGAAAGTTGCGGTCGAGATACGAGATCAACCTGATGCCATCGCCCAGCGTGTCATCGCCTGGCATGTTGTAATCAGAAATCACGATGTCCGGACCGAGTGTCTGCATCAGCTCGACCAGCGCGGTGGGGTTCTGCGCTTGCCCCACCACCTGCAGGCGAGGGTCCCGTTCGATCACATCGCGGATACCCGCCAGAACGATCGGGTGGTCATCGGCAATGACGATCTTGGTCTGCATGCGTGTTCTCGGCACCGGTAGTAGCAATCAAGGGACATCCAGGGTTCCCGGCGGCGAGCCTTCCAGTCGCACCAATGCGTGTTCCAGGCGCGCCAGGAACGCACCGCACGCGTCCACCGCGGCACCTGCGGCGAGTCTATCTTCGATCGCCTCGGCAGCGTCGACCAACGGCTGTGCCGACACCATCACCAAGGCGCCCCGGATGCGATGCAGCATCTGTCCGGCCGCGACGGGATCACGATCATGTACTGCGTTGGACAGATCACCCAGGTCGCTGCGCATGGTGGTCAGGAACAGTGCGCGCAGATGGTCGGGGACGAGGATGATATCGACCGCTGCATCGCGGCCCGGTGAAGCCTCGGGGGTGATCGAGGGGCCCGGCTCAGCCACGCCACTCAACTGGCGGTACAGCGCCTGGAGTGAAATCGGCTTCACCAGGCAGCTGTCCATGCCCGCGCTGCGGCAGCGCTCACGCTCCTCGGGCGCCGCGTTGGCGGTCGCACCGATGATGGGGACACGCACGCCCTTGGCACGCAGCTGGCGGGTGAGGGTGTACCCGTCGATATGCGGCATGTTCACATCGGTCAGCACGGCGTCGAACCGGCGCTGCGTCCAGTAACCCAGGGCTTCGTCGCCATCGCTTGCGACCACGGCGTGGCAACCAAGCTGGTCCAGCTGCTCGCGCAGGATCATCTGGTTGATGGGATTGTCCTCGGCGACCAGCACGTGCAGTCCCAGACGGCGGAACTGCGGTGCGGGGGCCGGTACGCGCAGCGGTGCGTCGTCACCGCCAGCCATCAGCAGCGCATCCACGATCGCATCCAGGTTGTGCAACGCCACGTCCCATCGTCCGTCGATCAGCTCGGGGTGGTCGCCGCCATCTGTCCTGGCCACGACGTGCGGTCCGGGCCAGTCCGGAACGGGCTCGTCCAGCACAGCATCGAGCATGGCGATATCCGGGTTGAAATTCTGTGCCGATTCACGGTGATAGACCTGCGCCGCAGCGCCACGCTGGCGCAGGCGCTCACACAGGTTCTCGGCCAGTTCGCGCGCTGACGAGCGCACGTAAACCGCAGGATGCTGCGCAAACGTCGGGCGGATTTCCGGCAGCTCGGGGCTCTCGGCCAGCGCCAGGTCGAAGCTGAAGCTGCTGCCCAGCCCGCTGTCGCTGACCACCCGCAGTTCGCTGTCCATCAGCTCCAGCAGATGGGCGCTGATCGCCAGCCCCAGGCCGGTTCCCCGCATCGCATCGGTGGCCGGGTTGGCCTGGTAGAACGGTTCAAAGAGGCGGAGCTGGTGTTCCTGCTGGATGCCGATCCCCGTATCGGCCACCTGCCATCCCAGCTGCGGCAGCTCGCCCGGCTCGCTGAGTCCACGCAGACGCACCACGATGCGACCCACATCGGTGAACTTGATCGCGTTGCTGATCAGGTTGTTGAGCACCTGCCGGATCCGTGCGGCATCGCCGATGACCAGGGCGGCGACATTGCTGTCGATGCAGGCATACAGCTGCAGCCGCTTGCGCGTGGCCGATCCCGCATAGGAGCGCACGACGTCCTCGGTCAGGCTGGCAGGGCAGAACGCCACCGGCTCCAGCACCAGCTGGCCGGCCTCCGCCTTGGAGACATCCAGGATGTCGCTGATCAACTGCATCAGGGTCGATGACGATCGCTGGATGGTCCCCACGTAGTCCTGCTGGCGGCTGTCCAGTGGCGTCAGACCGAGCAGCTCCAGCGTTCCCAGTACCCCATACAGCGGCGTGCGTATCTCATGGCTCATGGTGGCCAGGAACAGGCTTTTGGCGCGATTGGCCTGGTCGGCCGCCACCCGGGCCTGCTGCAGGACCTGTTCGGCCTCATGCTGAGCGGTGAGATCGATGAACAGGCACAGCATCACCGGCTCGCCCCGGTAGCGAGCGGCCGTAGCGGTGATCAAGAGGTGGCGTCCGTCGGGCGTGGTGTACGGTTGTGCGGCCGGGCGCTGCGCATCCACGTCAGCCAGTGCGTCGTCGCGCCACCCCCCGTGCCAGCCGGGTGCAGCCTGGTCTTCCCCCAGCCAACTGCGTACCACGGCGTTTTCGAGAATCATCTGTCCGTCGCGACGTCGAAGCAGGCACAAGCCGATCGGTGCGGCATCCAGCACGGTGCGGCTGAACGCTTCGCTTTCCAACAGACGTTCGTGGTTCTCGCGTAGAGGTTCCAGTACCGATCGCCGATAGCTGCGCAGCACCAGCACGCCACCGAGGGCCAGCAACAGCGCGGCGACCACACTGCCGATCAGGGGGCCGCGCGGATGGCTCAGCAGGCGCGCCCAACGCACCTGATAGACCGCCTGCCAGCCGTCACTGGTTCGCATCCGGTAGACCACGCCCGTTGGCGTGAAGGCGCGCTCCGCGCCGCGGCCATCGCCGTTCACGGCCGGGCCGTGCACGGGTCGGCCGTTCGGGTCGATGATGGACAGCTCATCGTAGATCGCCTCGCCGAGAATCTGGCGGTGGGCATCGAGGCGGGAAAGGTCCAGAAGGCAAGCGATCGCTGGCATCGCCGCCGCGTCCACATCGCCCCATGCGCTGACGTCCTGCGGCGCCTGCGCGATCGAGAGGAGGCGATTGTTGCCGTCGCCCGGGTCGCGCTGGAACCAGCGCACATCACCCCGTTGCAAGGACACACTGGCGGCTACCGCGTGGATGTAGTGCACAAGCGCCTGCGACGATGCCGACGAGGGGCGCACCGGATCGATGTCGTCGACCGTCAGCGGCACCAGCAGCCCGGTGGTTCCCTCGCCACTGACCAGCAGGCAGCGTGGTGAGGGGTACAGTGATTCCGCCCAGAACGCCCCGTAGAAACCGGAGAACCGCACGCCGAGTGACGCGGCGGAGGTCGGTGGGGGCGTGCCGTCGTGCAGGACGGAGAACGGGATGAAGGCGAGCGTCGCATCGCCTGGCTCGCGCACGCCGGACAGCGGTTCGCTGCGCACAGCACCCGGTGGCCCGCCCGGTGTCGGCGCGCGCTCGTGGTCATGGGCCCGCCATCGCCGCATGAAACGTTCCTGTTCCTGCAGCGCACCGCTCAGCCGGCGGAAGTGGAATTCCACCTTGCCCTGTTCTTCGTTCAGCAGCTGCAGCGTGGTCGACAGCACCAGCCCTGCCTGCACCGTGGCCAGAACGATGACGCCGATCAGCAGCGCATGCACGCGCAGCGAGCGGCGGGCGAGTCGGCGGATGGGTGCAGCCTCGGGCATGGAAGTCCCCTCTGAGATGGTGGCATCAGGGCGCCGGCCGCAGCGCACTGCCGTCTGCCCGTTCGATCATGCACCCCGCGCCAAGCATGCGGAGCTGGGTTTGACGACGTGGTGAATGCGGGCGGACACCGCCTCAGCGCGGGGCCATTGCACCCGGCTGGCCCAGCTCAGTATGCCGGTGCGCCGCCTTTTCCTGGTCCAGCAACGCGCCGAACGTCTCGGCTGGGATCGCCCGTGAAATCAGGAAGCCCTGGACCTGGTTGCACCCCAGCTTGCGCAGCGTGGCCAGTTCGGCGTCGGTCTCCACGCCTTCAGCGACGATGTTCAGTCCCAATCTGCTGCCCAGCGCGATCACCGTCGCCAGCGCGCTGTGCAACGCGGGGTCCCGTGCGCAGCCACGGACCAGGGCACCGTCGATCTTGACCTCGGTGAACGGCGTGCTGACCAGGTTGTGTACCGTGCTCAAGCCCTGGCCAAAATCATCCTGGGCCAGCCCGAAGCCCTTCATGCGCAGGCGGCACGCGCCGGCGTAGTAGTCGCTGACGTGGTGCGTGGTACTGCTTTCCATCAGCTCGAAACACAGGTCGGCCGGTGTGCCGCCCTGTTGCAGCGTCAGATCCAGCAGTTCGTCCGGCAGGTTGCCGCGCTCCAGAAGGTGAGGCGGCAGGTTGATCGATACCGGGATGCGGAATCCCTGCTCGCGCCAGCGTGCCTGGGCCTGGATGCTGGCCTTGAGGATATGGCGCAGCACCGCCGATTCGAGCCCGTGCTGCTCGATCAGGGGCAGGAAGCGGCCAGCCTGCAGCGTGCCGTGTTCGGGATGGCGCCAGCGCACCAGCGCCTCGGCGGCCACCACCAGGCCGGAATCCAGTGATTTCTTCGGCTGGAACCACGCGGTGATCTCCCCGTCATCGATCGCCCGGCGCAGGCGCTCGCGGGTTGCGTTGATCGGTACCTCGGCGGGCCCGTGCGCGCGGCCTTCCCCACTGCGGGCGTCGTCCAGCTGTGTCAGCAGCTCACGCACGTCGGCCGGCGAGACCGGCTTGGGCAGGATGCCGAGCACGGTGATGCCCAGCGACTCGGCCATCAGCCGCGCCGAGGCCATCATCCGCTGCGACACCGAGCTGACCAGCGCCAGCATCGGCCTGTGCTCCTGTGCGGCCAGCGCCTGGATGAACTGGATGCCATCCACGCCCGGCATCATCAGGTCCGTCACCACCAGGTCGTAGCGCTGCCAGTGGCACAGCTCCACCGCGTCGGCGGCATCGCCCGAGGTATCCACGGTGACGCCGGGTGCAGCATTGAACATGTTGGCGAGGAACCCGCGCTGGAAGGCCTGGTCTTCGAGAATCAGTACACGTTTGTGGCTCATGCCGTGGCTCCTGCGGTCAGTCCGCCCAGCGCGTGGCGGAGGGTGGCGATATCGATCGGCTTCACCAGGTAGTCATCCATGCCCTCGGCAAGGCACCGCTCGCGCTCGTCAGGGGTGGCATTGGCGGTTGCGCCGATCACGGGCATCGCGTAGCCCAGCTGGCGCAGGTGTCGTGTCAACGCGTGGCCGCCGAGGCCGGGCATGTTGATGTCGGTCAACACCACATCGAAGGGCTGGGCGCGGCAGCAGGCCAGTGCCTCATGACCGTCGGAGGCGGTCGCCACGTGGCATCCCAGCGTCTCCAGCTGCTCCTTGAGGATCAGTCGGTTGATCGGATTGTCTTCGGCAACCAGCACCCTCAGTCCGAGCGGAGCAGACACGATCGGTGTCGACGTGGCGACCGTTACCTGGTTTCCGTGTTGCAGGCGGAACACGGCATCAGCGATGGCGCGGATGCTGAGCAGAGTGACCGTCAGCTGGCCCGGGTGCATGGGATCCTCGCAGGCCGGGTCGCCGCCGTCGGCGGTTGCGACCACGCGCGGGCCCGGCCACTCGACCGGAATGGCATCGCGCGGATCACTGTCAAGCAGGATCGCGCCCGGTTCGATCGGACCCGGTGCGTCGTCGCTGTAGCGTCGTGCCGTGGCGCCCCAGCGCTGCAGCCATTGACAGGCGCTATCGGTGAGTTCGGTGATGGCACAGCGCACGTACACCGGGGGGTGCGGCAGCAGTGCGGGGCCGTCATCCACGGCAGCGGCGTTGATCGAGGTGCCCTCCTGCATGCCCAGCGGCAGGATCACGGTGAAGCTGCTCCCCAGTCCGGGCTCGCTCACCAGACGCATTTCACCGTTCATCAGGCGCACCAGGTGGTCGCTGATCGACAACCCCAGTCCGGTGCCATCGTTGCGACCCTGGCCGCCGGCCTGGCGGAACGGCTCGAACAGCCGGGGATGATCGGCGGCCGCGATACCGATCCCGGTGTCGGTGACCTGCCAGCTCACGGTGGCGGTGCCACCTTCGCAGGCGAGCAGCCTGACCCGCAATACGATGCGTCCGCTGTCGGTGAACTTGATCGCATTGCTGAGCAGGTTTCCCAGTACCTGCCGGATCCGGTCGGCGTCCCCGGTCACCTGCGCCGGCAGCCGCGGGTCGGTGCAGACCACGATCTGCAGCTGCTTGCGCGCCGCGGCGGCGGCATAGGCACGCAGCGTGTCTTCGGCCAGTTCCAGTGGCGAGAACGCCGCGGTGGCCAGGGTCAGCTGGCCCGATTCGATCTTGGATACATCCAGGATGTCGCTGATCAGCTGCAACAGTACGGATGATGACTGCTGGATGGTCTTGAGGTACTGCGCCTGGCGTGAATCCAACGGCGTGTTGCCAAGCAGTTCCAGCGTGCCGAGGACCCCGTACAGCGGTGTGCGGATCTCATGGCTCATGGTGGCGACGAAAGCGCTCTTGGCCTGGCTGGCTTCATCGGCGGCTTGTTTGGCGGCGGACAGTGCAGCCTGGATCTGGCGATGCCGCGTGATGTCGTTGAACACGCACAGCAGTACGTCATCACCGTGGTAACGGGTGGCCGCGAACAGTACCTGCAACTGCCGTCCATCCCGGGTCGTGAAGTCGACTCCGCGCCGGTGCGTACGACAGAGGGCGCGGCCGCTTGCGTTGCGCCAAGCGCCGGTCCAATCGCCGGAGCGGGTATCGCTCCCGAGCCAATCGCGGGCCAACTGGTTCTCCAGCATCACCTGGGCGTCGTGGCAGCGCAGCACGCACATGCCAACGGGCGCCATTTCGATCACGGTGCTGCCGAAGTCGAAGCTCTCCTTCAGCTGCAGGTGCTGCTGATGGGCCGGCTGGATCAGCTGGCGGTCGATGCGTCGGATGAGCAGCCGCAGCGCGCCGACAGCGGCAAGGCACAGCAGCAGCGACACTGCGGCGTGTCCGGCCATGTCGCGCAGCAGCAGGCTGGAGGGAACATGGTAGACAAGCCGCCAGCCGTCCTGGCCGATGCTCTTGACCAGTGCCAGCCCCTGCGGCAGCCCGCGCGCCCAGACGAAGGCGAATGCATCGTCGCGCTGGCCGTACAGCCAGGTTGCGGGTGGACCGGTGTCGGCTCGGCTGGAGAGCACTGGCTTGCTACGCCCGTCGAGCAGGAGGAAATCGCCGATGCCGTGTCCATTGACCATGCTTGCCACAGCGTCTGGCGCTAGCGCCAGCACCAGCCAGTTCGTGGGATCGGATGCTTCGTCGGCGGCCCGAAACAGGTAGAGGGTGCCCCCTGGCTGGTCTGAACTCAGCCAGTAAACGTTTGTGCCAGGCATCGCACGGCGGGCATGTGCGCGAAGAAGGGAGGCCGTCAGCTCCACCGGCGGGGGCGTTGCCGGGGTGCGCTGGCCGTGCAGCCACTGACGGGGCGCGTCCGGATCGGCGCTGACGTGGATGAGCTGTGCGCCGAACTCGGCCAGCGTCCGCTCGGCGCGTGAGGACAGCAGCAGAGTGAGCTGGCGGCCATCACAACCCGTTCCCAGCGGCAGGCGCTGGACCTCGCTGTCGTCCCCGTTGGCGGGACGGGGCAGCGCGGATGCTGGCATCGACGGCGAGGACGCCACCACCGAATCCACCAGATAGTTCAACAGCGCCTCGCGATGATCGAAGTACAGCTGCGCGCGGTAGGCGGCGGCATTCATGTCGCGGCGGTGCACCGAGACGTCATCGCTCAGCTGCGCCAGCAGGTAGAACCCCGCAGTGCCGATCAGGCAGAACAGCACGCAAAGCGACAGCCAACGCAGCAATACGTTGGCCGCCACCACCGGGGCGTCGAAAGAGGAGCGTCGGGGCAGAAGACGGTGCATGGGCGCATGCTAGGAAGCGCAGGCGGGCAGGCCCATCAGCCGATCCCTAAAACCGGGCGCCCAGGCGCGAGCGAATGACGTCTGTTCAGCGGGGTGAAAACCAACGGGCCCGCGCAATGGCGGGCCCCTCAGCGATGCGATGGTGGCGGATTAAAGTGCCGTACCGCCAAACTTGTGGGTGTACTGCAGATTGATCGTCCGGCCCACGGTGTCGAACCAGGACACGTCGTAGTACGGATACGGCGTATACGTCGCATCCTTCGGCGGCAGCTTGTTGGCGATGTTGACCACCGACAGCGACAGGCGCGAATGATCATCGAAGCGGTACTGCAGCGAGACGTTGTAGCGGTAGGTCGCGCCGATCCACGGGCTGTCGCCGCTGTCCGGATCGAAGCTCTGGTCGTAACTGTCGTAGGTCGGCAGCTTGCCGAGGCGTGAGCCGTACAGCGTGGCCGACCACCCCGCGTTCTCCCAGGTCACGCTCGCGCTGGTCTTGGTGCGCGGAATGTCGAAACCGCTGTTGATCGCGAACTGGTCCTCGATCACATCGCCTTCAAACTGCTGGAAATCATGCGTCTTCACCCAGGTGTGGTTGCCACTGAGGATGAAGTCGCCGATCCCGGTGCTCAGGCGGTAGCGCAGCCCCACATCGATGCCGCGGGTCGTTTCGCGCGCGATGTTGATCGGGCTCACGTGCACGCCATACAGGCGGCCGTCGCTGGTGCGGGTGACCCGGCGGATGGCATCCACGCAGGTCGGCGACGCCGCGTCCGCGTCGCCCAGGCGGCAGGCCGCTTCGTCGCGCAGGATGGTGCTCACATCCATGTCCTGCACCTGGTCGCGCATGTCGATGTCGAACCAGTCCACCGACAGGTCCAGACCCGCTGCCGGCGACCACACAAAACCAGCACTCCACGAGGTGCTGGTCTCCGGGTCCAGCCGGCGGTTGCCCTCGCGGGTGCGGATCAGGTTCTCCTCGTAATCCGAGCAGTCATCGCCGCCGTCCACTGCGCAGGTGTAGTAATCATTGGCGCTGGTTTCATCATTGCCCGGGCCGGCATACACGTAGTGCAGGTCCGGCGCGCGGAACGCGGTGCCGTAGGAGCCGCGCACCAGCAGCGTATCGATCGGGCGCCATTCCAGGCCGCCGCTCCAGGTCGCCTTGCCGATGGTGTTGCCCGAGTAGCGGTACTGGTCGAAGCGGCCGGCCAGGCTGACGTTGAACGTGTCATGCAGCGGCAGGCGCAGCTCGGCCGCGGTCGCCCAGCGGTTGCGACTGCCGTGCCCGTCCGAGTCCTTCCAGCTGTAGTAGTAGTACTGTGTGGCCAGCGGGTCCGGATTCAGTGCATAGGACTGATTGCCGAACTCGGCCGTCGCGGCAAAGCCGGCCTTGCCGCCCGGCAGCTCGAACAGCTCGCCGTTGGTCAGGGTCAACGCGGCCGTCTCCGTGCGCGACTTCGGCGTATAGGTGGTGCGCGCGGCGATCGAATCGTACTCGTTGCGGCTCAGCGGCCGGTACAGCCGCGCCGGATCGGCGTTGAACACCGGGAACACGTTGTCATCGTCATCGGTGTACTCGCCCAGCTGCTCGCCCAGGAACAGGGCGTTGGCCTTGGCGGCGATGATCTGCGGCCAGCGGATGCTGGACTGGTACTGCGAGTGGCTCAGCGAGGCCTCGTATTCCCAGTCCGCACCGAGCGCGCCCTTGAAGCCGGTGGTCACGCTGAATGTCTTCTGCGTGCTGCGCACCATGCCGTTGTTCAGCCCACCCATCTCCTCGGGGGAGAACTGGCGCTGCCAGAACTCCACCTGGTCGGTGGCCTGGTTGTAGAAGTAGCCGTCTTCATTGCCGTCGGCGGCCATGCGGCCCCACTGAGTCACATCGCGCATCAGCGCCAGGTCGTGGTAGCCCATCTGCACGTCGGCAAACCATTCCGCGCCGTTGTCGAAGGCATAGCGCAGCGAGGCGTAGCCGTTGGCGCCGCGGCGTTTGCTCAGGATCGTGCCGTAGCCGATCGAGCGGTCGCTGCCGCAGTACAAGCCGTAGCGCGCTCGTTCGGCGTACTGGGTGCTGCCGTTGTTCTGGGCGGCCAGCGCATCACAGGTGGCCTCGCCCGGGTCCAGATAGTCGTCGTTGTAGTCGGTGCGCAGATAGGCGCGCCGCGCGGCGCGGGCGCTCTCGGTCGGCGCGTCCAGGGTCGAATCCTGCTGGCTCCGCTCATACGCCCACAGCGGCGTCTGCGACTGCAGCTCCAGGCTGTAGACCGCGCTGAAGCGGCCCGCATCGAAACCACTGGCGATGCTCATGTCGAAGGACTCACCGCCGCCTTCGCTGGTGGTGCCCATGCGCATGTCGACCGTGGTGCCGTCCACCTGCTTCTTCAGGATGAAGTTGACCACGCCGGCGATCGCGTCAGAACCATAGATCGCCGAGGCGCTGCCGGTCAGCACTTCGATGCGCTCGATCATCCCGATCGGGATGTTGGAGACGTCGGTGAAGTTGCTGCGGCCCTGGAAAGGCATCGGGAAATCGGCGATGCGGCGGCCGTTGACCAGCACCAGGGTGTGGTTGGGGCCAAGGCCGCGCAGGTCGACCTGCTGTGCACCGGGAGAGAAATCGGCGCCGCTGGAAGACTGCTGGCTCTGGGTCTCACCGCCGTTCTGGGTCATCGAGCGCAGCACGTCCGGCACGCTGGTGAAGCCGCTGGCCTGGATCTGCTCGGCGGTGATGACGGTGACCGGGGCCGGGCCCTCCACCTGCGCGCGCGGAATGCGCGAGCCAGTGACCTGCACCGTATCCAGTTGCTGCACCCCGGGGGCGGGCGTCTGGGCACCCGCAGTTGCGGCCACACTCATCAACGCCAGCTGGATCGACCACGCCATCGCCTGTTTACGCATGAGAATTCTCGAGAAGAAAGTGTCGGCCTCGAGGGAGACCTGTCCCCCATTCACATTTCGCGAATGGACGGCGCGCATTTAACGCCTTTTTCACAGGGTTGACCACTGCCAATTTCTCTGGCAAAGGGTGGAAGCGCTTTCAGGCCCGTTTTGTTCAGCCTCGTCAACGCCCACAACGGTTTCCGGTCTTCCACCCGCCCTACCCATGGTGCGCTGCCGTCGCCATGATGGGCGGCCGCCCCGAGGAGTGCCTTGCCCATGTCCCGTTCCAGCGCGCTGTTGCTCTCGCTGTGTCTGTCGATCCCCTTGGCTGCCAGCGCTGCGGCAGCCGAACCGGTGCTGGTGATCCATGGCGGTGCCGGGGTGGAGCGCAGGAACCTGTCGCCAGCCGAGGAAAACGCCGCGCGTGCCGCCCTGCGGCAGGCGTTGTTGAAAGGGCATGCCGCGCTGACCGCCGGCAAGCCGGCACTGGAGGCAGTCACCGCGGCGATCACCGTGCTCGAGGACGATCCCACCTTCAATGCAGGCAAGGGGGCGGTGTTCACTCATGACGGGCGCAATGAACTGGATGCGTCGTTGATGGATGGCGCCACGCTGAAGGCCGGCGCGGTGGCCGGCGTGCAGCGCGTGCGCAATCCGATCCTGCTTGCCGAAGCGGTGATGCAGCATTCCCCGCACGTGATGATGGTCGGGCAGGGCGCCGAGGCCTTTGCCAGCAGCCAGGGCATCACCCTGGTGGACCCGTCCTACTTCCGCACCGACAAGCGCTGGCAGCAGCTGCAGAAAGCGCTGAAGCAAGAGGCCAGTGGGCAGGCGCACGCGGATCTGGACACGGCGCGCCACTTCGGTACGGTCGGCGCGGTTGCACTGGACAAGGACGGCAAACTCGCGGCAGGCACGTCCACGGGTGGCATGACCAACAAACGCTACGGCCGCGTCGGCGATTCACCGATCATCGGTGCGGGCACCTATGCCGATGCGGGATGCGCCGTGTCGGGCACGGGCTGGGGTGAGTACTACATCCGCACGGCGGCCGCGCACGATATCTGCGCACGCATCCAGTACCTCAAGCAGGGGCCGGTGGAAGCCGGGCGTGCCGTGATCAACGAACGCATTCCCGCACTCGGCGGCGATGGCGGGGCGATCGTGCTCTCCGCTGACGGCCGCGCAGCGACGCCGTTCAACACACAGGGCATGTATCGCGGCTGGATCGGGGCCGATGGCGTGCCACACGTGGCGATCTTCGCCAGCGAAACCCTGCCGTTGCCAGGCCAATAGCCTGTCCCGCCAAGGCAATTGGAGATTCGTGTGAAAAAATTCAAAAAGGTTGTTGACAGAACCCCCGTTTATCCCCAAAATTCACGGCTCTTCCACCCCGCACCGAAAACGCTTCGGCGCCACGGGGCAGGGTGGTAAGGAGGGATACCCAAGCGGCCAACGGGGGCAGACTGTAAATCTGCTGGCTTACGCCTTCGGTGGTTCGAATCCACCTCCCTCCACCAGTTTCATGTTGTGGCAAGAGCTTCCGATGCGGGAGTAGTTCAATGGTAGAACCTCAGCCTTCCAAGCTGATGGTGCGGGTTCGATCCCCGTCTCCCGCTCCATTGAATGAGTTTGAATGTATTCAAATTCGTGCCATAATACAAAACTCGCTCACGTAGCTCAGTCGGTAGAGCACCTCCTTGGTAAGGAGGAGGTCGAAGGTTCGATTCCTTTCGTGAGCACCATCTAAGTGCTACCAATTCAGACGATTTCGAGATAAGCAGCCATGGCCAAGGGTAAGTTCGAGCGCACCAAGCCGCACGTCAATGTCGGCACCATCGGTCACGTTGACCACGGCAAGACCACGCTGACCGCCGCACTGACCAAGATCGGTGCCGAGCGCTTTGGTGGCGAGTTCAAGGACTACTCCGCGATCGACGCCGCGCCGGAAGAAAAGGCGCGTGGCATCACGATCTCGACCGCGCACGTCGAATACGAATCCACCGAACGTCATTACGCCCACGTCGATTGCCCGGGCCATGCTGACTACGTCAAGAACATGATCACCGGTGCTGCCCAGATG
>Ga0160453_100084_pt1 | contig 98869 bp, 53 predicted proteins | sample HID1971K_E6MG_FD_108228 | JGI IMG/M metagenome (GOLD analysis project Ga0160453, IMG submission 108228) | Enriched millipede-associated microbial communities from UW Madison campus, WI, USA - HID1971K_E6 MG | ecosystem: Host-associated > Arthropoda: Insects > Digestive system > Unclassified ...
ATAGCTTGGTTTTCATGTACTTTGAAAAGGTACTATCTTACCCCGCTACGCTTTATAAATGACATCTCTTTAATGAACTTCTCGAATCGCCTCGCGGGTCTTCTCTATATTTCTTCGTTTCTTTTCTTCAGTTTCCCCCGGTCTTAATCTTCCAGGCTCAGTTTCGAATTTCAACGTTTCAATCTTTTTTATTCCGTTACCAAACTCCGTTTGGCAACTCCCGTTCTGTTTGGGATTGCAAAGGTAGAAATCTTTTTAGTATTGTCAAGCTTTTTATTAAACTTTTTTCCTTTTTATTTTACGCCGCTTTTAAACGGCTTAAAGAAATAACAACAACACTATCTTTCTACTTTCAACAATTCAAAACCACCTTCTCTTTATCCCTTTCACTGTTTCCCTTCCTCCGAAGCGGGATGCAAAAGTACGAAAATTATGCGTCCACACAAACATTAACCCACTGTTAATTGTAAGTAAAACCTAACTACCTACTCCTCAACCAGAAAAAATACCTTTTCTTTAAGAAAAACTGTATCTTACACGTGGAATAGCAACAACATTATTATAGTATATGTCACAAACGGTATGGCTAACGACCGGCAGGCCTGCCCTTCTCTAATCTTCCAAAGGCAAAAAAAGCACCATCCTTAAAGCATTCCCCTCACATAGCCCACACATTCCACACACATCCTTCACAAAAAGGTACCTGTTTGTGGCTTTGGTGTGAAGCAGGTGTGGAAAAGGTGTGAAGAAACGTACCACTTGTGAAGAACCAGGAATAAACAACTTCCTACCCACTAAGCAGCAGCCATTGAATCTTATATGCTTTTGCTATGCTTCCGGTGTGGGTGGCCTGTTCATTCATATATGGTTCATCATTTCCTAATGCTTTCCTCAAGGTTGGTTCAGTCTAACTTGTGTCAACTATGGCGCAGGGCTGGCGCAACTCTGCCGCAGTAGCAGAGGCAGAGGCTACCTTGAATACCGGCGAAGATGCACATAGCGTTTGTTATATGTAAAAGGACGAGACACATAGACATACAGAACAAGGAATTAAGGAACCCAATTATCCCTACCGCTTAATATATTTTTAATGGTATACACTTTCGCCTCCTTTGCACTAAGCTGATGCGACCAGCTGACACGACCAGTTGATACTGCACCTGCTCCTTTATTCCCAAATTCAGCATAATAGGCAGTTTTTTCTTTATCGGGAAACATTGCATCCCCCTTCCAGGGGTTCCATCCCTCAGGAACAATATGATCACCTAGTTCACAATTTATAAATACAGTTTTTGCATATGGCCTCCAGGGCCGGCCTAGAAATACCTTTCTAGCTTTTTCATCAGCAATAAGCCTGCAATTTAAAAACACGAAACCAAACTTTTGCCCCGGTCTGGTAGCGGCAGCAGTCACATAAGAATTTACAAGACTCTTAATGATGCAATTTTGAAACACAGCAGTAGCTTCGCCAAAAATAAAATCTGTAGTCCCTTCTATATAACAATCCTTATAAAATTGTCTGCTTTGCGCTGTTGCCGCGTAAAGCGTATCCTGGAAGCCGAGTAGTTTACTGTTTTTAATTGCAAACCGGTCTCCTTCAACATGTAATGCAACCGCTTGCCCAACGGGTCCGGATGCATTGGCAATCGTTAGGTTTTCTATTTCAGTACCATTTCCCTGAACAAGGACCGTATAAGAAGTGTAAGTACTAAACTTGTCTTTCCCAAAAGCATCCTTCCCCTGCACATAAACCTTTCCAGAGAAGTCGCTATTGGTTATAATTGTACTTTCCTTATCCTCCCCAATCAGGGAAATATTTGTTTTCCAGGAAGGAATGACCAGCTTTTCATTATAGCTCCCTTTTTTTATAAAGATCTTAATCCTTGCCTCACCAAGGTCCCGCACCGCATTCACTGCATCCTGTATCGTTTTAAAATCACCACTACCATCCTGTGCTACTTTTATTTCCTTAAGTGTGGTTACCTGGGAAAAAAGCGGCAAAGCAAAAAGCATCATGCAGCCTATCATGAGCAACCGGTGTTTAAATAAATATTTCATACTATATATACTATATCATTACTTAACAGCATTTACGTGGAACCAATCAAAATCAGCGAATCCCGAATCGTTTATTTTAGTTTCCCTGGTGCAGAAAAGGCCTACCTTTGCACCTATCCATTGTCCTACCTCGGCCTGGAACTCTTTTCCAACTTCTTCAAAGTTCTGACCATCTGTACTGTAAGCAAATTTACATTTCGCTCCTTTTGTTACCGTTACCCGTAGATATAGGTTAGCAGCCTCGATTTTAGTAAGCGTTGTTTCTGCTTCCACATTTCCCTTGTTTGCTCCCTTACACACAGAATAAACGAGATAATTACCATCCTTTCTACTTTTGATACCCAAACTGGCGTAACTTAATCCCATGACAATCAATCCTGCCTTTTCGTTTTCAATCTTCGTATTTGGCGAAAAGCCAAGCTTTGTCGTTACCATAAACTCTTCTGCAGGAAATTTCTGCATTAAGATATTCGGAACCTCCCAATAGCTTTTTGCACCTTCCGGAATCTGATCTGAGAACAACCTAAGTGTACCTTTGCTGGTATTCATAAACGACCAGGTGGCTTTTGGATTCGCCTGCCACTGCCATTGAAGACCAAGCGCCCTGTCATTAAATTCATCACTTTCTACAGGAGTCTGAACCGGATAAACCTTACCTACATTTGGCTTCTTGTAAGTCATTACCGGCTCCCCTATTCCATCTCCATCTTTATCAACACCTATAACCGGCCAATCGTTTATCCATTTCATAGGTTGCAGATGTACAACCCTGCCATACGCATCCTTATCCTGAAAATGTAAAAACCAGTCTTCACCAGTCTGTGTGTTGATCCAGGCACCCTGATGGGGACCATTAATGCTACTTTTGCCCTGATCCATTACTACTTTTCGTTCGTACGGCCCATAGATATTTTTAGACCGCAGCACCAATTGCCATCCGGTAGGAACACCCCCTGCAGGTGCAAAAATATAGTAGTAGCCATTACGCTTATAAAGTTTAGGCCCTTCTATAGTTGGATCCAGTTCATGCCCATCGTAAACCAATACCCCCGCATCCAGTGTTTTAGTACCTTCGGGATTTAGCTGTTTCAGGGCGATCACACTTTTTATTCCGGCACGACTTCCGGCATAGGCATACGCCATGTAGCCTTTTCCATTATCATCCCAAAACGGACAAGGATCAATCAGTCCCTTCCCTCCTTCAATCAATATGGGATCAGACCATTCCCCGGCCGGGTTTTTCGCCTTCGTTACATAGATCCCAAAATCAGGATCCGGATAATAAATATAAAACTCTCCTTTATAAAAGCGAATAGCAGGGGCCCATACCCCATTTCCGTGTTGCGTTTTAGAGAAATGATCAAACGGGGGCTGCCGTTTTAAAGCGTGATTGATAAGCGTCCAGTTCACCAAATCTTTGGAATGCAAAATCGGTAAGCCTGGAACGGCATCAAAACTGGAAGCTACCATATAAAAGTCGTCACCTACTCTTATTGCATCCGGATCAGAGTAGTCAGCATCCAGGACGGGGTTTTTATAAGTGCCATTTCCCTGATCGGCTACCCATACTTTTGAAACGTACTTTACTCCAGCTGGAACAGACTGGGCATTTACCCCAATTGCTCCGGCCAACAAACAGCTACTGAAAACTAAACGCGTTATATTCTTATTCATATCTATATATTACTTTACCATAAACCCCATTTTAATGAGGCCAGCTATTTTTAAGGCCTAGTGCTTTACAATCCTATTGGCAAGTTCTAAATTCATTTTTTTTAACGCTGACAATACCAGTTCCGCTATTCTTCGGGCACCATATTCATTAAAATGGGTATTGTCATCTACACCCGCCGGATAGTTAGGATTTTGCGCCGGTTCCAGCTTATTGAACAATAATTTGGAATTTTCAACGCCCATTTTCTCCAACAGTACCATACTCTCTTTGTCCAGGTCTATTAAAGGAACATTCATTTCCCGGGCCACAGTTCTCACAATTTCCGAATAAACCTGATGGGTTGGCAAAGGCTTACCGTCTGCGTTAAAACTCCTCCGGGCAACAGGCGTGATCAATATCGGAAATGCCCCGGCCTTAAGGCTTTCACTTACATATTTACCCAGGTTATTTTTAAATTCTTCTTCTGTGGTATATGTCTTTTTCGTCTTTACCTCATCATTATGACCGAACTGTATAAAAACGTAATCGCCTGCTTTTAAACTATCCGTCACCGATTTCCACCTGCCTTCGGCCATAAAGGATTTCGTACTTCGACCGTTCTGTGCGCGATTATCAACTGTTACCGACTCATCAAAAAAATTAGCGAATGGCATTCCCCATCCGGTTTCCGGATATTTGGAAATTTGTTTTATCGACATCGTGGAATCACCTATCAGGTAAACCTTAAGCCTCTTGACCGGGATATTAAAGGACATAAGTACGATCATACTCAAAAAAGCTAGGGCACTTAATTTATTACACCGTTTCATCTATAATTCTATTTGGTTAAACAATCATACAAACTTGGAATTGCTTTTCAATGAGGCGATAAGATTAAATCTATGCAATCGTTATCTAAATCCCATTTCTATCATCCAGCGCTCGCAGAGTTCCGTCCACATTTCAGCAGACCCCGGGTTATTGCGAAGCGCAATAGCATGTCCGCCCTGTGGAAAAACATGCAGGCTACTTACCACTTTGTGTTCCAATAATGCCTGGTAAAAAAGGAGGCTGTTATGTGGATCTACAGATTTATCATTAAATGCATCAGCAATAAAACAGGGAGCAGTGGTTGCTGTTACCCGCAACTGCGTAGAATATTTAGCTAGCTGTTCTGCCCCAGGGTTTTCACCTAATAAATTTTTCACACTTCCTTTATGTGCGTATTTGCCCATATCAATAACCGGCGAAACCAGGATCATAAAATCAGGGCGTACAGCAATCTTATCCAGGGTATCTCCAATTGAAGAAATATCTTCATTAAATGTCCCTGCCATACTTGCCAGGTGTCCACCGGCAGATGAACCCTGGATTCCGATTTTATCGGTCTTTATCCCCCATTTAACAGCATTGCTACGTATTATTTTAATTGCCCGCTGTGCATCTTGTAATGGTCCTTTTTCCCGCTCTTTTAAATCAGGGCTATTAGGGAGCCGGTAGTTTAACACAAAAGCAGAAACGCCCATTGTATTAAACCATTTTGCCAATTGTGTTCCGCTGATCACATACGCCAAACGCTCATATCCGCCACCGGGGCAGATAATTACCGCAGCCCCCTTGTTCTCCTGACTTGAAGGAAAAAAAGAATACATTCCGGGTGTCCCCACCTGGTAAATACGTTCATTCGCAATGCTATCTTTTAATTTTAGCCCTTTAGTGTTTGGCATTTTACCTGGTGGCCAAAGCGGAATAAATTCCTGTGCATCTACCTTACAAGCCCATAACAAAAGTACCACCAATACAACTTTCATATACTCCATTACTTTTTAAACGACTTTTCCTGTGCGCCGTGATTAAATGAGGCTTTAATGGCATCACTTTTCAAATCAGCGTTTTTCATCTGGATATTTGATGCCGACACACCATTGATGTCAAATAAAACCCCTGCCTTCGGATTAAATTTAACACCATCTAAATTGATGTTTTTACTACTTTCAATATATACAAAAGGGTCTTTGCCTTTTGTTAACAATACCGAGTTTTTTATTTCGATATGATCTGCATCAATTATCTCGATTGCGTTATTGGTATTAAGAAAAAGATTTTTCATCTTGATATTCTTAACCGCCATTTCTGGAAGTCCCCTGATAAAAACACCTTTTTCCGCTCCGTTACAAATGATATTCTCTATAAGTATATCCCTAAACTGTGGTGTCTCTATGCTAACATTTGGTACTTCCTGTTTCTCATTAGCTACCGGGGGTTTAGTCCAGTAATACATATCGAAAAATATAGCCTCATCAACAATGTTAAACATATTGAGGTTCTTAATGTAGATTTTCTCTACGGTTCCACCACGGCCCCTAGTTGTTTTGAACCTAATCCCCTTATCTGTTCCCATAAATGAACAATCTGATACAAAAATGTTTCTCGCCCCTCCAGACATTTCACTTCCTACAACAAATCCTCCATGCCCCGCATAAACAAGGTTATTCCGGATCACCACATTTTCTGTCGGCATATTCCGTTTTCGGCCTTCCTCATCTTTACCGGATTTAATGCATATCGCATCATCTCCAACATCAAATACAGATCCTTCAACTAGCACATTTTTACAGGATTCAATATCTACACCATCACCATTCTGCGCATAGTCCGGATTTTTCACCTTGATATTTCTTATCGTCAGATCATTGCACATCAATGGGTGCAGGTTCCAGGCTGGTGAATTCTGAAAGGTAAGCCCCTCCAAAAGAACTTTGCTGCAGTTTGTCAGCACAACCAGGTTCGGTCGTAAAAAATCTTTGATATCTTCGAAATCTGATAGTTTTTTTGCGCCCCCTAATAATACAGAGCTTTTTTCGAGATACGCTTTCTTTGTTTTTGTACTAGGGAACCAGGTTTTCCCATCTTCACTTACCAATCCTCCAGATAGTGTTTTTTTCTTCCATTCGGCTTCAGTCAGGGCATTTTTCCCTACCATACGCCAGGCATCACCATTTCCATCTATCGTTCCAAACCCTGTAATCCCTATGTTTTCCAGGTTCGTCCCCATAATTGGTGATTGGTTTCTGGCAGAGGGCTTGCCTTCGTAGTTACCTTCTATAATTTTATATTCGTTAAAATCGGCGGTAAACTGGAGTAATGCATTTTTTTCCAGGTGCAGGTTTACATTACTCTTCAATTCAACCGGCCCTGTAAGCCAATAGCCTGCTGGGATCAACACCACGCCACCCCCTTTTCTGTTGCACGCGATAATAGCATCATTAATACACTTTGTATTCAGCGTATTCCCGTTACTTATTGCCCCGAACCGGACAATATTAAAAGTGTCAGGTCTGAAAACCGGCTGTTTTATTTCAGGGAGTTTATCCCAGGAATAATCATTTGTTTGCGCAGTTAGGCATAAAGCATATAGGCTCAGCGAAACTGTGGCTAGAAAAAATCTTAAATAGTTTAATTTCATCTGTTTGTATTTGTGTGTCGGTATCTACTTTATAAGGTTTCACCGTGGTTTATTATTATTGGGTTTTAACCTGATTTTCAGTAATTATAGCGACAAGACTGTTGATATAAACTTCTATATTGTCATAAGCAGTGCTCAGGTTACGTCCGGCAGCATTTGCCACTTTAGGATCAAGACCTTTGGATTTTTCCCAGTCATCAGGCATCCCATCCCCATCTGTATCCAATAATACCGGTAAGCTTTGCAGCACAGGCCAACCATCAACATCGGACTGCGTATCGATGATTCCATTAGAACTACCATTAGAGCCTGCTTTATAAAAAGTTTTATTGCGTGTATGCAAAACCGTACGTGTATCAATTGCATCTCTTTTTAATACCGCGCCTGCATAATCAAGCACTTTATCATAAGCCTGCAATGCAGTATGGGTGGTCACATTATTGTCAATTGCCAAAGGTGTATTTAACTTCATTGCCAGTTTATCCGCATCGGACACTGTGCCATAACTACCGTGGAACTGATTGTACACACCATAAGTCCAGTTATCATTCGTAACCTGGGCACCTTCATTTACATAATTGCCATTGATATAGAATTTACCCCAGATGTCGTAAACCTCGGTACCGGCAATTTTATTCTTGTCGATAGAAAGAATACGCTCCTTCTTAGTCGTCGCGGGTCCGGGTTTATAATAATTATTGACAACGTTGACATTCATCGCTTCCCCACCATAAGCGTTATTCGTTGGCCCCCAGTTATAGAAAACATTGTTTCTCATATCTACCAGATCGGTCAAGGCGAAAGCTTTTCCGGCCTCTTCTCCAAACCTTGGATTACGGCTATCGTGGTTGGCCATTAAATTGTGATGGAAAGACGCATATTTTCCTCCCCATACGCCTCCGTAACCATGCGCTCCCTTGCCATGTACGGAATTTCTTAAACTTTCAGTGATTAAACACCACTGCAGTGTAAAGTTCTCATTGGCATAAAACGACACACATTCATCGGTAGACCAGCTCATCGAACAATGGTCAACAATGATGTTTTTCTGGAACCTCCCGCCAAAGGCATCACCCTCCTGCTGCTCGGTATCTCCCATTCTAAAACGCATGTATCGTACGATGACATTATCTGCACCAACATTCACTTCGTAATTCCTCAGACAAACACCATCACCCGGAGCTGTTTGTCCGGCAATAGTAATGTCCTTGTTTCTAATCACCAACCTACTTTTTAAAGGTATCGTACCAGAAACTTCGAAAACCACAATTCTAGGCCCTGTAGCCTCAACCGCAGCCCTCAAACTTCCGGTACCCGAATCATTGAGGTTCGTGACTTTAATTATTTTTCCGCCTCTCCCACCTGTTGCATTACGGCCAAAACCTTCTGCTCCGGGAAATGCGTATGCAGGTTCTGTAACGGGTTTTGGTTCTGGTGTACCGTTATCTTCTTCTTTTGCAGGGGTCAAATCTGCTTTCTTCTTTTTTTCACAATTGGTAAAGCTGAAAATGGCAAGTAGCATTACTGTACTCAATAATAATCTTTTAATGTTCATAGGAATTAATATCTTAAATGGTTAAAAAGGCTTCCAGGTTCCTAAAACCTTTTCTACGGTATATTCTTTTGCTTGTTCGTCTGTAAGCTGTTTAGACCAGGGCTGTCTTTGTCCTGCCTTATACCCATCGCCAGTGCTTTTGTATTCTGCGAAAAAGGCGGTGGCCTCATTTGCTGTATCTCCCCAATTGTTCCAACCTTCAGGTTTGATATGTGCACCCATATCGCAGTTTAAAAACACTACGTTTGCATTTGGTCTCCACGGCCGACCAAGGTGTACGCTTGCCGTCCCCGATGTACCTGTCAGTTTGCAGTTCAGGTATACATATCCATATTTTTTGCCTGCCGCAGTAGAAGCCGCAGTTATATAGCCATTTCTCAAGCTATGTAATGTGCAGCTTTCAAACAAAGACGTAGAACCTCCAAACATATAATCAACTGTACCAGCAATGTAGCAGTCTTTCAAATACTGCAAAGTATTATCTGCTGCATAATAAGTATCCTGAAATGCCAGGAACCGGCAATTGCGGAAAGCGGAAAAATTACCTCCTATATTAATGGCAAGCGCCTGCCCGGCATCGATACCCGCAGTATTTTCGAAAGTCAGGTTTTCCGCCTTAAAGTAATCTGCTTTAACAAATACCGATGCAGAACCAGAAGTTCCATACTTTACACCATTTGGATCTAATTTCTCGGAATAGTTGTCATAAGTCAACACTGTTTTCTCAGCACTCTCTCCTTTAAAATAAATATAATTTTTGTTCTTAGGGATGGTAAGTACCTCTTTATAAACCCCATTTTTTATCGCAATTAAAAAATATTTAGTACCATTTAAAGGTGCAGCATCAATTGCCGCCTGTAAGGTGGTGTAGTCCCCCGTACCGTCCTTAGCTACTACCTTATCCGGTTTAGGCTCTATTGCCACATTTATTTCTGGATCATCCCCAGTTGCATCCCCATCCTTTTTACATGCCATACAAATCAATAGAACCATGGTAAAGATTAAATACTTTATACTTCTTTTCATTTTCATAAGCCTTGTTATTTTATCTGGTTAAATCATATCCGTCTCCATCTGTATCTATCGGCGCAGCACTAGAATTCAAAACAGGCCAGGTACCTACATCGGCCTGCGAGTCGATTATTCCTTTTTTGTCAATCTTAGAGCTATTGTATGATTCTTGATTAAAGAACCGTCCGGAAGATAAATCCCACCGGACGGAATCATAAATGAACTTATTAATTTACTTAAGCCTCCAACGTGGATCTCCCGCAGTGCTTTTTCCACCGAAGCCACCATCTTTAATTGTAAAATTCCTGGTAGCAGGACTGATAAATATATCTGATGCAGTTTTGGTATAAGCTGTCATTCCCGGGATCTGAAGAGCGCCGGCCGACCAAAGAAAATCTGATGTCGTAAAGTTATTAGAACCGCTTACCGTGCCCGAAGAAAGTCTGAAACTATTTACAGCGATAACCGGTGGCGTGGCAGCGGTAGCTTTACCAGGGCCAAAAATATTATTGGTAAAATCTAAAGTACCAATAGCTACACCATTGTAATCGACCATAAACTTCGCACCTATTGGACTTCGGAAAAAGGTTGAGTTATTTATTTTCACACTCTCGGCAGCACTTTTACCAACTAGCAAGACCTCAGCTCTCGAAATGGTACTGTTACTGATGGTCACATTCTTCACCTTAGAAGCTGCGTCATCCACCGTTAATATTCCGTATCCACCAATACTATCGATCAGACAGTTGTTAAATATTAAACTGTTAATGGTTAAAGCACCTCTAAACCTGGCAACCCCTCTCGCATTTTCAATTCTGCAGGATTCAAACGTGATTGCTCCGATATTACCAGCAGAATTTGGATTAAATACGTATTTACCAGCTGCATCATTGGTTCTGATCACTACATCGGTAAAAGTGATGTAATCAATGCTGGCGTTGGCTGCAAAAGCAAAATTACTTCCGGTGTTAAAGAAAATCACCGCCTGTGCCGGCACCAACTGGTTTTCGCCACTTATAATGGTCACAGGCTTACTTAAATTGATACTAGGCATGCTGTATTCCATTCCTCTTCTTAATATAATTGTTGCTCCTGATGGAACTTTCAGAATGGTATCAGCCAATACCGTCGGCTTATCAGCAATTGCCGTTAAATCAACAATAACACCACTGGGAACTGCCTTTGTGGTATAGTTATTTGCCCCCCTGAATTTTGTCCCGCTATAAAGTTCAATTTTGTAAGCCGTTTCAGGAAGCAATGCTGCAACTAGCAGATAAGCGTTACTGATATCTGTGGTTGTTAGATTGATCGTTTGCACTACTGTATTATTAGCAACACTCAGCACTTTTACTGTCGTCACTGCGTCGCCTTCATTTCTCCATTTAAACAGTATCGATTTCGAACCTACGTCAGCCAACTGGGCATCCACGACAATGGTCGGGAATCTTGGTGTTTTTATAGCGCCTAAAAATGATGGTTTAGAGTTTTTTGATGAATCAGGAGCAACAGCGATAATCTGGACCTGATACAACTGCTCCCAAAGAAGGTCCTCAAATATAATTTTATTAGAGTCAATGTTTACAGATCTGTCAATGGTTTTAAAAGTATCACGGCTGATTTGTGCGATGTAACCTTTAACTCCGGTCATCTTTTGCCAGGAAGCCTCAATGTAATTTGAAGGAGACACCAGGTCTCCTTTGATTACCGGTCTGAATAACCTTGGCGCTTCACCAAACTCTTCTCCTTTTTTGCAGGAAACGACCCCACCGATCATCGCCATTAACAACGCAATGATTAAATAATTCTTGAACATATTTTTCATGATCTGAATATTTTTAATTTCCGTAACCATAACCATCATTTTTCAATGTTCCCATACTTGTTGATACGGTAGAACTGTGTAGGGGAAGGATGTACCTTACCGGGGTCAAACCAGTTTCATCTTTGTAACCTCGCCATGAATTTAGCACATAGTCTCCCGGACGTGTTAACGTATTGTTGTAAAGCGTCCTGAGCCAGCTTACAGCCGTCCATCCGTCAGGGTTACTCCCTTTACTTGGCACATCTTTTATAGGTGGGACTTCAGGTGCCTTTCTAAATGTCCCTCCATAAAAAATAACTTTTTTATCGGCAGTGTTCTTATAATATACAGTACCGGGCAGGTTGGCATAAGGACCTGCGCCATTATAGGTGTTCTCTCCCATTTGTGCCAGGATACTTTTGGCCTGCACAATTTTTTTACCATAATTATTCCAGCGGATGAGGTCGTAACGGCGAATACATTCACCTGCAAATTCAAACGCCCGTTCATCAACTATGGCCTCAAAAAATCTTTCTTTACTTGCACTTACCGCGTTGATATAATTGTCAACCTTCGCCTGGACAGTAGTTGCATCTTTAGGAAAGGCCCTTGCCCTAACACGTCTCAACGCAGCTCTACCTTCAGCTGTCGGACCGTCATTCAGCTCATTTTCGCTTTCAGCGAACATCAGCAGCACATCCGTGTAACGCATAATCGGCCAGTTGATTCCTGTTCCTTTTGCAGATGCCGCACCAGACGGTGTAGGCATTAAAAGTCTCGACCATTTAGCTGTACTTAAGCCATTTCCCGCCAGTGGAATCTGCACCAGATCAGAATTGTATTTAAATATGGCAAAAGATTCCAAACGGGTATCCAGGCTGTCATATGCATAATATAATGCCGGACTTAAGCCAACATAACTGCTGCTTGCGCCATAAGGATGGGTTCCACCATCAACTGTACGTCCTATATTCCATCCTACATCGCCAAAGCCAGGCGCAAATGCTACTTCAAACAAAACATCCTCGTTGCTAACTACCCTCCATTTACTTTGGTTGTCAAAGATATCCTGGAAACGTGCCGTTAGCGGTCTGTCGAAATTTGTCATCAGCTTAAGACTGTAGTCCCGGGCAATTTTATAATAATCTTTATAATCATCCTTTCTTTTAGAAGTCATATCAGGATATAGCCAATACCCGCCTCTGCACAATGCCAGTCTGGCAATAAGCCCCATTACAAATTCCCTGTTGATGCGTTCTACACCATATGAAACCTGGCTTGCAGGTTTCATTAATGGCTCAATACTTTTCAAGTCATCAATTAATGTAGTTAAAATTGTATCTCTACCCGTTCTTGGCAGATAAAAGTTATCCCCGCCACGTGTTGGTTTCAAATTGAATGGTACATCACCCCAATAATTAATCAGCCAATAATACCAAAGTGCCCTAAGCGCCTTGGCTTCCCCAAGTAATTGTTTCATTTCAGGGTTCTCGGCAATTTTAGATTGTTCGAGACCTTCTACGCACAAATTGGCCCTATTGATTGCACTATATGCGTTATTCCAGACAGTCCTGATGTCGCCATTAGCATCCGTTGCTTCTAAAGACCATATGTCCCTTCTAGAATTGTCGGGTGCAGACCCTACTCCTCCTATTTCAATATCTGTATTTCCAATGAATGTGTTAGACAACCTGGATGTAAACGCATCCTGATTAAATAAGGCATAAATACTATACACAGACTTGGTCGCATCGGCCTCTGTTCCAAAAATAACTTCCTGAGTGAAATTTGATGGAGAGTCTGTATCTAAAAATTTCTTACATGATGACAGGATGGTAATTCCCAGCATCAATAGGCCAAATATTTTTATACTTTTCATGTTATAATTCCTTTACTCGATTAAAAATTCAAATTGACACCAAACGTATAAGTACGGCTTTTAGGATAAGCTGAATAATCTACACCTGGTGTTAAAGCTGCGTAAGAGCCGCTTCTGGTAGTGGATACTTCAGGGTCATATCCAGTATAGCTGGTTAGCAGAAATACATTATAAGCCGTTGCGTAAAATCTTAAAGAAGATATCCCTACTTTCGATGTCAGTTTTCTAGGCAATGTATAACCAAGTGTAACATAGGTCATTCTAAAGAAAGAACCATCCTCTACTGCATCATCACTAAATACAGGCGAAGCTGTTCCACTAGAGAAAGGAGACCAGATTTTTGCATTTTTATTTAGTTCGGCTAAATCAGCCAGTTCTGTTACCAGCTGCCCCTCACCATTGATGTATTTGAAACGGTCTTCGTAATTCATGGTGTTGAGCATATTACCAAAAGTTGTACGGTACATCATGTTAAATGCGATACGACCTGTATTATAAATCTGATTCCCATACACCCAGTTAAAGAATGTAGACACATCAAATGATTTATAGGTCGCGTTTAAGCCAAAACCTCCACTGTGACTAGGAACAGCACTTCCAATTATTCTTCTATCTTTATCAGCCGTTACAAATCCGTCGCCATCCAGGTCTTTTAATTTCATGGTACCCGGCCTGATGCCAATAACACCCCCCAGCAGGGTATTTGAGTTTGCAACACCTGGTTTGAGCACATAAGTCCTTGTTAATGCGTCATATGAAGAAAAATCATCAACTGTATAAAATCCATCGCTTACGAATCCATACATTAAACCAATCGTTTTTCCCACCTGAAGTAAGTAATCGTCCTGACTCTTTAAATCTGTACCTGCCCAATTGGATTGAAAAATCCTTTCGTTGTTGCCATCCAGCTTATCAATTTTAGGCAGATTTCTTCCAATGTTAAAAGTCGCGCCAAGTGTAAAATCTTTCTTTGTAATCAAATTGGCATTCAAAGAAAGCTCAATTCCCTTATTGGAGGTCTGACCGATATTAATCAGTTGTTTTGTAAAACCTGTTTGTGGTGGAATTTCATTATCAATGATCAGGTCTTTTGTTGTATTCTGATAAATATCCAATGTTCCGGAAACTTTATTCTTAAACAATCCAAAGTCTAAACCAAAGTTCCTGGAAATTGTAGTTTCCCATTTCAGATTCGGATTTGGCAATGAGGAATTAATAATTCCATAATAAGTTTGGTTAATATCACCGGCACCATAGGTTCTATTCTGACTTGGGCCAAATAAGAACCTCCAGGAATCATTAGCAATACGGTTGTTTCCAGCCTGACCATAACTTAATCTTACTTTCAGATCGGAAATCACTTCCACATTTTTCATAAAATCCTCATCAGATGCCCTCCAGGCAACAGATGCGGCAGGAAAATAACCCCATCTGTTTTTCGGGGCAAACTTACTGGTCCCATCCGCACGTAAAGTGAGATACATAATGTACCTGTCCTTGAAAGTATAATTGACACGACCAAAGAAAGACATTAGATCTTCACCACGTTCTTCTTTGGTTTCAACTCTTTCAGAAGTACCTAAAGCCATGTTTGCAAAGATCATCTCCGGAGTTAAACTGTCTTCGAAATATTTTGCACGGTTAAAAACAGTATTTCCGAAAGTTGTATTTAACTCTTGCCCCAGCAATAAACCAAGCGTATGCTGCTTAGTTTTAAGCACTTTGTAGTTTGCAGTATTTACCCATCGGTAGGTATTGCTTGCACCGCTTGACAGCTCTACCAGCGGTTTATTTAAACCTACGTTTCGGGATTCACCTGTCAGTGGTCCCCAGTAACGCTTGTTGGTATTATTACGTCTTGTCACAGCGAGCTCAGACCTTAATGTCAGCTTTTTTGTAACATCCCATCCCAATGCGCCATTTAAGCTCAGATCTCCAAAAACCCGCTTTCTATAATCCTGCTGAACAAGATCAGTAGGTTTGATAACGGATCTAAGGAAATTATCAAAATCGTCATTCCCTTCAGCAACATCATCGGGATCTAGTATGATTTGATCAGCAAGGCCATTTACAGGTCTGGTTTGAATTCCGTCTCCAATTCTAATACTTGATGTGCCGGATGTTCCTGCCCCGTCTACAACATTATTTGAATATCTTGCTGCCAGATCAAGTTTTAATTTATTTGAAATTTGATGGTTCAATTTAAAATTGAAGTAAAAGCGTTCCTGTGCGGAATTCAACATCAACCCTTCATCTTTATTATAAGTTGAGTTAAAACTAAGCTTGGTTTTCTCTGTGCCTCCTGTTAAACTGATATTGTGTTGCTGCGATTTTACGAAACGACCAAAAAGCTCTTCCTGCCAGTCTGTGGGTTTTTGATACTTATACAATTCAAGATCATCATACACTCCAAAATATCTCGTAAAATTTTTAAACTCACTTGAGGTCTGCCCTCTCAACATACCATATTCATACTGCACCAATGCAAAATCATACGGAGAAAGCACTTCTAGTTTTCGTGGCAGCGTTTTAGCTTGTCCATATCCATTGTAAGAAATTGCAGTTTTCCCTGCTTTTGGAGATTTGGTGGTAATGATAACTACCCCATTGGCGCCTCTTGCCCCATATATGGCTGTTGATGAAGCATCTTTAAGCACATCTACATTCTCAATGTCCGTAGGTGCAATATTATTAATATTATCCACGATAAATCCATCGACAATGTACAGAGGTGTATTGTCCTGTGTAATCGATCCACCTCCTCTCACTCGAATGATCACATCCGCTCCGGGCGCACCATCAAGTGTAGTGACTTGCACGCCAGGTATTCTCCCGGTTAATGCCTCAGCAATATTTGCTACGGGTGTCTTCGCGATTTCGCTACCTTTTAGTGATCCTACGGCCCCCGCAAGATCTTTTCTGGCTACTGTACCGTAACCAATAACAACAACCTCGTTTAACCCTTGCTGATCATCCTCAAGAGTAACATTTATTTCTGAGCGTGTGCCCACGCTAACCTCTTTAGTTATAGAGCCGATGTAGCTAAAAACGAGAACCGCATTTCCGCCTGCCGGGACATTGATCGAAAAATTTCCGTTCGAATTTGTGGTACTGGCAGTAGACGTTCCCTTTAGCTTAATGCTCACCCCTACCATAGGTCCCTTGTCATCAGAAACTTTACCAGTAATTTTCCGGGTTTGCGCCCATGCTGTACTACATATGAGTAACAGCATAAAAATTGGAAGTAGTAATTTATTCATAGTTTATATTTAGTTTCTTGTTAGCAACCAAATATGCTATTCATTCATGCGGAGCATGGGCTTTGCAATGACAGAATGAGTAATGCCCTTCCTGTAGTAAGCTCGAATGGTTTAATATTTGGTTATTCGTTTAAACAAACTTACCTAACAGGCGAATTTTAGAGGTCTAATTTTTGACCAAATACGTCCAAAAACTATCAATAAAGCGTCAAAAGAACATTTTATCTGTTCGATCAGGATTTTAAGCCTTTAGACTTTAAATATTCGGAGGGAGATATACCATATTCTTCTTTGAAACAAGTGCTGAAATATTTGGCACTGTTAAAACCAACCGCGTAAGCGATCTCAGAGATGTTCTGTCCGTTGGCATCCAGAAACTGTTTCGCTCTTTTTAGCCGCATCTCACGAACAAACTCAACAGGAGCCAGATTGGTCAGGCTCTTAAATTTCTTATAGAAAGTAGTCCGTCCCATTCCTATTGATCCGGCTACAGAGTCGATATTAAATTCCACATCTACCATTCCATTTTCAACAATATCGATGATCTCTTTCAGGAAGATTTCATCTTTGGAAGTGATGACAATTTCTCCAGGGTTAAGCTCTACGGTTTTCTTACTGACCAGCAAAGATTCAAATACTTTTTTACGTTGCTTCAGGAGGTTATCTATCGAAGCAAGAATAAAATTAGTCTGAAAAGGTTTCGTGATGTAATAATCAGCGCCATATTTTAAACCTTCAATCTGATTTTCAACAGATGATTTTGCTGTAAGCAAAACTACTGGGATATGACTGGTTGTAACATTTTTTTTCAATTTATCGAGCAGTTGAATCCCATCCATTTCCGGCATCATCACGTCACTCATAATCAAATCAGGGATTAACTTAAGTGCCATTTCCAATCCTTCTTTTCCGTCCCGGGCTTCAACAACATTATAAAATTCCTGTAACTGATCAGCCAGAAATTTCCTCAGTTCATTATTATCATCTACCAGCAATACCAAAGGCAAATCCTGCTTGTTTGCGGGAGACAAACTGATTTCAACATTTGTAATGACTTCTGCAGGTTTTGGTAAAATATGTTTTGCTGCCATTGGAGTATCTATCACAATTCCTTCTCCATCTTTAAAATGATGTTTCCCAACTGGTACTTTAAGAATAACCGCCAAACCTTCATCCACATTATTCCGGGCCTCAATTTCACCGTGATGCAGTTTAACAATTTCCTTACAAAGCGCCAGACCTATCCCGGTACCTTCAAGGTTATTTCCTGGCGCCTTCTCTACCTCGAAATAGAGTTCAAATATATCGTTCAGCTTGTCGTTTGGAACACCAATCCCCTGATCAATGACACTAATCGTAAAGAATTCATCCTTTTTATCAATTACGATACTAATTATTTTGTGATCTGCTGTAAACTTAAAAGCGTTAGATAACAAATTATAAATTACAATATCTATCTTTTCAGCATCTATCCAGGCATTAAGTTCCTCAACATTTGAGGAGATGGAGAGTTCGATATTTTTTTCATTGGCAATTTCAGAAAAATGCTGAGTGATATCCTTTACGAGTGCCAATACATCTGTATGTGTCACCTGAAGGTTCATCTTTCCACTTTGGGCTTTTCTGAAGTCGAGCAGCTGGTTGATAAACCTTACCATGCGATTAGCATTCCTGCGTACCACGTTGATATACTCTTGTCCTTTAGGTGATAAATGCTCCTGGCGGGCTATTTCTTCGATAGGATTTACAATCAACGTCAAAGGCGTCCGTAGCTCATGAGAGATATTCGTAAAAAAGCTAAGTTTAAGTTCTGTTAAACGTTGCTCTACCGTAATTCGGTTACGAAGCCTGATCATTGTAAATACAATCCTACGGGCTATTTCTATTAAAATAGCCAATAAAACCGCATACAATATATAAGCCCATACGGTTCGCCATGGTGGTGGCGCAATTTTTATCGACAGTGTTTTTACGGGTAAAGTTTCGTACAGATCACTATTCAGGCTTTTCACCTCAAAAACGTATTTGCCCGGCGGCAAATTGGTATAAGTTGCTTTTCGTTGATTTTTTACGACATGCCATTCCGGATCGAAACCATTTAAGCGATAGGCATAAATCTGCTTATTGATTGAGCGGTAGTCAAGTACAGTAAAATCAATACTAATGATGTTTTCATTGTATTTAAGCTCAATTTTTTTTGTATCATTTATATCAACATTCAACGGAGATCCGGTTTCAGCAGGAATTACATCCTTGTTGTTAATCTGAAAATTGGTAAAAGTCATTTTTGCCTTAATTTTCTGATCAATAATTGCCGCCGGATTGAACGTGATATAGCCATTTATACAGCCAAAAAGTAAATCCCCATTAGGGAGTTTTAAACTTGAGGCCTCTGAAAGACCTGTTTTTGGTAAACCATCATAGGAATCATAATTTCTGAACCGCTCTTGCTCAGGGTTCAGTTTAGAGATGCCATTTTCGGTTCCCAGCCATAAATTATGGGCATTATCTTCGATAATGCTTAAAATATAATCACTGGGCAATCCATCTTCAATGGTGTACACTTTAAACTTTAATCCCCGGTCAGAGGATGCCATGACCCTGTTCAAACCTCCACCAGATGTGGCCACCCACATTCTGTTCTTACTGTCCCTGTAAATGAATTGTGCGTCGTTATTGCCTAAACTACTTTTATCACCAGGTATTTTACCATAGCTTTTAAACATGTAATCGTCCGGTTTTCCCTTATCCGGATCAAATATTACTAAACCATTAGTCGTTGCGACCCATATATTACCATTAACATCTTGTTGCACATGTCTCGCTTTCCAGGATCCAGCAGGATAGTTTTTAAAAGAATTATGGATATTCACAAACTTGATTTTATCCCCATCGGGTACCAGCAGATTAATTCCATACTGATAGGTGGCGACCCATATTCTACCTTTCTTATCTTCGAGAATGGAATAGATCAGATCACTGCTTAAGCTGTTAATATTCTTTTTATCAGCTTTATAATGTGTTAGCGTATATCTTGATCCCCCTGCATCAATTGGTACGGCCCTGTACAATCCATTTCCTTTTGTTCCCAGCCATATTGTACCATTCCGGTCCTGCATCATGTTATAGACCAGGCCAATGCTTCCCGAAGGCTTATTAATAAAAATATCTTCTACTTTTTTTCCCTTGTCATAAACATATAGGTTACCCGATTTTGAAGAAATCCATAAACGTTTGTTTTTATCACTAAATATTCCCCTGATCTCATTGTCAGACTTGTTAAGCGTCTTTGTAACCAGCAAGCCATGTTTAAAGTCATTTACCTGGAAAATAATTTTCTCTATTCCCCTGTCCCTTGTACTGAGCCACAAGACTCCCGCTTCATCAAGATAACTCCAGATCACAATGTTTGAGAATTGGTGATCAGTAGAGCCGGGTTTATTATAAAAATATTCTACGGTATCGGCAAGGGGGTTATAATAACCGAAACCGCCCCCTTTCATACTCATCCATACCCGGCCATTATGATCTTCAAAGACCTTATATTCTTTTGCTGTATTGTAAAAGTTGGCGTCATTTTCCTGAAAAAAGTATTTGAATGTCCGCGTTACCGGATTGTATTTAACCAGTCCATGTTTTTCAGGCTCTATCCACAACAATCCTGATCTATCCTCATATACGGAAAGGAGTGGTCCTTCGCCTGTAAAAGAAGATACAAAAGTATGTAAGCTTGTTCTGTCTATAGTGATAACCTCCAGATTGGCCGTTGCATAAATAGTGTGTTTATTTGTGGCTACGTGCAAATCATTGAGCCTGTTAGCTGATATCTTTTTCTTTAAAAACTGCCCCGAAGTTTTATGATAGCGGACCAGTTGTCCATCGCCTGTACCGAACCAAATATACTGTTCATCTTCAGTTACAGAAGTATAGGCAAGGCCTTTCGCAAAACTGGTGTCAACGACTTTATTTTTATAAACACCCGATTGGTCTACAGTAAGACAATTAAGCCCGGCTTCTGTCCCGATCCATACATGCTGCTGTTTATCTCCATATAAGAAGTTAACCTTATTGGAATATAACTGGAACCCGTCTTTTGAACTAACATTATACCCGGTGATTTCGGGTTTTGCAGATGGCAGGTTTTTAACTGCAAATACACCTTTATCAATTGTAGTTAACCATACCCCATTCTTACCCGTCAGGGTAATACCGGTAAATAAGATATTTTTAATGTTCTTTTCTGCAAGGATGTTTGATACGGAGAGGAATTTCTTATTTTTTTTATCAAACCGATAGACCTGATTGTCGTATACTTCGAGCCACAAATAACCGTCTTTATCCTCCTTAATATTATCAACCCTGTTTATCTTTAAACTGGAGCTATCCCCCGGCCTGGTTTTATAAGTCACAAAGTTATGTCCGTCAAACCTGTTGATACCGTCCCAGGTTCCGAACCACATAAAGCCATCACGGTCTTTAAGGATATTCATCACCCCATCATGCGACAGACCGTCCTCTGTTGAGTAATGTTCTATCTTGCATTTGATCTGAGCAGTACCCCCTACTGTTAAAAACAGCAGTAATATGATACAGTACAGCCCGGTTTTTTTAAGCATAATACAAACTTAACACATACACTTTTATATCTGGTGTGATAACAAGATTAAATACTATGTGTTAATAAAAAAAGGATATGGATGATTAAAACTGTGCAATCGTTTTCCAATTCAGTAATCGCAGTTTTCGGGAACTCTTCTACTTGTTTAAGTCCTCATTAAGCCTGGGCGGCACTAATCCTTTTTCAACCATGAACGAATCAACTAATTCTTTAATTTCGGTTGCTGATATATGTTCATAAAACTTGATCACTATTCCATTAGGTGCAATTATTTCCATTACTGGCATTCTGTCTTCTATCTTTCCTTCCTGCCCCGTTTTTTTATCATTTGATGTTTGCATATGGTATACATAACGAAATAGGAAAAGATTTGTTTAATCATTTCTTTTAGTTTTTTCCCAGCCCGGAACCTCTCAAATTCCTGGCTATAATCTTGCCTGCCCCCTCAGGCTAGCATGGAACACGCCAGGAGATTTAGCCACCTATTTATTTAAATTTATTCTAAATTAATTTGGTTGTTGAACTATTGCGTCTTACATTTGCGGCCGTTAGAATTAATCTAAATAAGCAAATGAAATATCTATACGCATTTTTTGCAATCACAACGCTCTTTTTATTCAATCAAAAAGCATTTCCACAGCTTGCTTCTGCTCCTGCAAGAGGAAGTATCAAAGGGAGGGTAAGGACGAATGACGGAAAACCTGCTCCTTATGTAAATATATTTATTGTAGAAAGTAATAAAAAGACACTTTCTGACGAAGATGGTTACTTCAGTTTTATCAATTTAAAAAACGGGACATATACTTTAAAGACTTCTTTTGTAGGTTTGAAAGTTCAATCCCAAAAGGTATCGGTAACAGAAGGAGAAACGACCACAATTGAGTTTATCCTTACTGAAAGCTCGGCCCAGTTGGATGAAGTTTCAATTAGCGGTTACAAGAGCCCTAATCAAAAGCCAACAACATTGGGCAAAATAGCGATCGCACCTAAAGACCTCCCTCAATCTGTTCAGGTAATCGGCGCAAAGGTTATTGCCGATCAGCAAGCCAACCGTTTGGGCGATGTAATGAAGAATGTTAACGGTGTGGCATTAGGTGCCAACCGCGGCTCTGTAGGCGAGACCTTTTATGCAAGAGGATACAGTCTTGGTGCCAATAACGTATTCAAAAACGGAGCTAGAACTTCCATTGGCGGGATGCCAGAAGCCAGTACATTGGAATCTGTAGAGGTACTTAAGGGTAGTGCCGCTTTACTTTATGGTGGCGTTACAGGTGGTGCGGTTGTCAATATGGTAACCAAAAAACCTAAATTTGAACCTGGTGGTGAAGTATCCATGCGTGTAGGTAGCTACGACATGTACAAACCAATTGTTGACGTATATGGCCCATTATCTGAAAATGTTGCTTACCGCGCAATCGGTTCCTATGAAAAAGCACGTAGCTTCAGAGATGGGGTAACTTCAGACAGGATCTATGTAAATCCCTCTATCTTATATAAGATTAGTGAAAAAACCGATCTATTGGTACAGGCCGATTATCTTAAAAGTAACTTCACTCCAGATTTTGGTATTGGAACAATAGGTAATGCGGTATCTCCACTAGGAAGAAACGTGTTTGTAAATACTGCCTGGGCATATAACAAAACCAATACAGGAACAGTGCAGGCTGCCTTAAATCATAAATTCAACGACAACTGGAAATTAAGCGCAAATCTTAGTGCACAATCATACAACAGGGATTATTTTTCAAGTGAACGCCCTTTTTCAATTGATAAAACTGTTATCGGTTTATGGAACCGTGCGCTTACCCGCTCCAGGACCAGAGAGCTTACTTATAACGAGCAGATCAATTTAAATGGAACTTTTAAAACTGCAGGTATAGTACATCAGCTTTTAGTAGGGGTTGATGGCGATCAGTCTAAAATCATCACCGGTGCATTTACCAATCCGAATCTTTTAGGGCCTTCAACTGCTAGATATTATGATCAGGTAAACCTGCTTAACCCTTCAAGCTTCAATATCCCTTCAAACTTCAACAGGCCTGAAACTTCATTAATTAGTAATACTGAAGGTATTGTAAACAGATATGGTGCTTTTATCCAGGACCTGATCAGCCTTACCGACAAGTTTAAAGTTTTAGCAGGGGTAAGATGGACCTTCCAGGAAACTCCCGTAACTAATATTACCAACGTAAACACCAGGGTAGAAACAAAGGGAACAGCGGCTTTAAAAATTGACAAAGCTTTTTCTCCGAAATTCGGATTGATTTATCAGCCATTTAAAACCACATCATTGTATGCGAGCTATGCCAATAACTTTACCTCGAACACAGGTATCGATGTTGCGACAAATGCTCCAATGGGACCATCTATCATCGATCAATACGAAGCTGGAATTAAAAATGATTTCTTTGACGGAAGACTTTCTGTAAATGTAACTGCCTATCAAATCAAAAACGACAGGTTTGCACAAATGGCACAATTTAAATCTGACGGCTCGCCAAATTCCGATGCTACTTTAAAAGAATTTAATGGTGCCAGTCAAAGTGACGGTGTTGAACTTGATGTTACTGCAACAATTGTTGAAGGCCTGGACTTTATTGCCGGCTATAGCTATAACTATATGCGTTATACGAAAACATTAGCTGGGACAGGAATCGTTGAGGGCGAACGTTTAGTTGGTACTACAAAAAATACCGCCAATGGTACTTTATTTTATACCATTCAAAACGGTGGCCTAAAAGGTCTAAAGTTAGGTGGCTCTGCTTTTTATACCGGCGACCGCAATGGTGGCCGTAATACGAACAAGAGTACAACCAACCCTTCAACAGGCATTATACCTATTAAAGGTTTTACCACATTCGATCTTTCGGCCGGTTATGCATTCAAAAGGTTCAGCATCCTGGGTAAACTTTCAAACATCACTAACGAATTAAACTACTTTATCCACGAGAACTATAGTGTGAACCCTATTCCTCCGAGACAGTTTATGACTACTGTAGCTTACAAATTCTAATTTAATACTCAAAACATACCTAAATAAAACCGGGCTATCTTTAAAGATGGCCCGGTTTCATTTAAACCAATAGCATATCAAATGATATCCCAATCTACGCCCTGTTTGACCATAAAATCACCTTCTCTGAAAAGGCCTCAGGCGCTTTTGCCCTTCAGCAAAAGATGCCAGCCTTAGAAGAGAATGGTTATTTTATTTTATTATGTTAAATTATGTTAACGCCTTGCTACCGTCAAAGCCTTTACATAGCTTAGCGTCCTGTTATTTTTAATTGACGTTATCGTATTATTAACTTATCTTTGCAGAATGTTTAAAATTAAACACGTACTACTATTAAGTTTCACCATTATAGCCCTTACTATTGCGGGCTGCAAAAGCCAGTTTGAAAAAATCAGACTGAGCAATGACGTAGCCAAAAAATACCAGGAGGCTATGCGGTTATATAACAAGAAAAATTACGCGAAAGCGTTAATCCTGTTTGAGGACCTTTCTCAGAAATACAGGGGAAGGGCGGAAGCCGAAGAGCTGAACTACCACTATGCCTTAACGCTTTACAAAATAAAAGACTACACTACTGCAAGATATCAGTTTAAATCATTCGCCGACACCTACCCTACCAGTAAATATGCTGAGGAATGCAGGTATATGAGTGCATACTGTTACTACCTTGATTCACCAGCTCCGAGCCTGGATCAGGAAAACACCTACAAGGCTATAGATGCATTGCAGTTGTTTATTAACTTTTATCCAAAAAGCGAACGCGCTGCTGATGCCAGTAAATACATTGGTTTGTTGCGTGCAAAGCTGGAAGACAAAGCTTTTACCAATGCTAAACTGTATTATGACCTTGGTGGTTTTGATATAAGCAATTACAAGGCTGCAGTCATTGCATTAAAAAATGCGCAAATCGATTTTCCAGATATTAAGTATGCTGAAGAAATGGATTTCCTGATTGTCAAATCACAATATGCTTATGCAAAAAACAGTTTGGAACACCGTCAGGAAGATCGTTTTAACGAGGCCATTACCTATGCCGATGAGTTTATCGAAGGTCATCCCCAAAGTAAATTAATGGATGATGCAAAAGCATTGAGAAAATCTAGTGAAGAAGGTATTGAGCATGCCAAACGTTTTCTGGCAGAACTTTCTAAAAATCAGGAAAAATACAAAGCATTACTGGCAAAGGATGCTAAATCAGACACTACAAGTAAGAATACAAAAACCCCCATCAAATAATGAGTACTAATAAACCAGCTGTACCGAATACTACGGTAACCAGAAATGTTAATGATCTAGATCAGAAAACACAAAATATTTATGAGTCTTTAGTTATTATTTCTAAAAGGGCTAATCAGATCTCGAACAATATGAAAGAAGAGTTACACGGCAAATTAGCTGAGTTCGCTTCTTCTAACGATAACCTGGAAGAGATTTTCGAAAACAGAGAACAAATTGAAATCAGCAAGCACTATGAGCGTTTGCCGAAACCTAGCTTAATTGCAATAGATGAGTTCCTGAATGATAAGATCTATTACAGAAATCCAGCTAAAGAGCAACAATAAAACTACGCATAGGTATTAAATTGCATTAATGCTACCTTAAAACCATGCTTAAAAATAAAAAAATAATTCTTGGCGTTTGCGGCAGCATTGCAGCTTATAAATCAGCTATACTGGTAAGGCTACTGGTAAAGGCTGGCGCAAACGTCAAGGTAATTCTTACAGCTGATGCGGCTAATTTTATTACACCGCTTACCCTGGCTACCCTAAGTAAGAATCCTGTTTATACCCAATATTTCGAAGAAGAAACCGGCGTTTGGAGCAATCATGTTGAATTGGGCCTTTGGGCTGATTTCATGATTATCGCCCCCGCAAGCGCAAATACCCTGGCTAAAATGGCCGGAGGGTTGTGCGACAATCTCCTTACCGCCGTTTATCTATCAGCCAAATGTCCGGTATATGTTGCACCGGCAATGGATCTGGATATGTGGAAACACGAAAGTACCAGGAACAATATCGATAAAATAATCTCCTATGGAAACCAGGTCATTCAACCTGGCAGCGGAGAGCTGGCAAGTGGTTTATATGGTGAGGGCCGAATGGCTGAACCCGAAGAAATCGTTGCATTTTTAAATGATAAAATTAAAGCTTCCCTCCCACTATTGGGAAAAAAAATAATGGTTACCGCAGGCCCTACTTATGAGGCTATTGATCCGGTCCGCTTTATCGGCAATCACTCTTCAGGTAAGATGGGCTTTGCCATTGCAGACCAGTTTGCCAGCTTAGGTGCTGACGTAACCTTAATCACGGGACCAACTGCCGAAAAAAGTAATTATCCCATTAGGCGTATTGATGTGGTCAGTGCCGCCGATATGTTACAGGCTTGCAAAGCCGAATTTACATCCGCAAACATTACCGTGATGAGTGCCGCTGTTGCAGATTACACTCCAGTGCAAAAAGCGGACCAGAAGATTAAAAAAACGAGCAGTGAATTTAGTCTGGACTTAAAAAAGACAGCAGACATCCTTGCGACATTAGGACAATCAAAAACTTCCGACCAAATACTTGTTGGCTTTGCCTTGGAAACACAAAATGAAGAAGAATATGCCAAATCAAAGCTGATAAAGAAAAATCTGGATCTTATTGTGCTCAATTCATTAAACGATAAAGGTGCCGGCTTTAAGATGGATACCAATAAAATAACTATATTTAATAAAGCTGCAGAAAAAACAGTGTTTGAGATGAAATCAAAAGCTGAAGTAGCCATTGATATCTGTAATGAAATTCTAAAATTGGTTAAAGCATGAAACGAGCCTGCGCTTACATTTTCCTGATCCTTTTGTTCTGTTATAGCTGCGCCACTGCACAGGAGCTCAATAGCCGCGTACAGGTTTTGGCCCCTACCGTTGCCAATATCAATAAAAGAAATGTAGAAGTGCTTCAAAACACCATCAGGGATTTTATAAACAACAATAAATGGAGTAATGAAACCTATACACCGATTGAGCGCATTGAGTGCAACTTTGTGATCACTTTAACCGCATGGGACGGAAATTCGACCTACAAGGCCGAAGCGCAAATCCAATCCAGTCGGCCAGTTTACAATACCGCTTACAATAGTACCTTATTAAATATAAGCGACAAGGATTTTGATTTTAATTATAGTGAGGGACAATCGCTGGATTTCTCTGATCAGAACTTTATCTCTAATCTAAGTTCGCTGCTTAGTTTTTATGCGTATACCATTATTGGCTTAGATAAAGATAGCTTTAGTAAATTGGGGGGCACAAATTATTACAATAAGGCCCAAAATATATTAAATGTTGCCCAGGTATCAGGAAACAAAGGCTGGAAGGCATTTGACGGACTTAGAAACAGGTACTGGTTAAATGAAAACCTGCAGAACAAGAGCTTTGAAGATCTGAGGCAGTTTATTTATGATTATCATCTGAACGGGCTTGACCAATTGCAGGAAGATCCGGCCAAAGGTGCTAAAAAGATCATCGGCCTGCTCTCCGACTTAAAACAGTTGGATAAACAAAAAATAGGTTCCATATTTCCTAATATGTACCTCGCAACCAAGGCAGACGAACTGGTAAACATCCTTTCCTTAACAGATCCTCAGGACAAAATCAAAGCGTATAACTTGCTTTCGGAAATTGACCCGGCCAATCTCAACAAATACGAAGCGCTAAAAACCACCCGTTAAGTACTCAATTGCAACATATTAAAAAAATATGTTAATTTATTTTGCATCTACGAATAGATTCGTATATTTGATTACGAAACTATTCGTACAACGAGATCATGGCAGAAGCAAATCAACTTAAACCTACAGAAAGTGAACTTGAAATCTTACAAATCCTGTGGGAGAAAGGAAACTGTACGGTTAGGGACGTACATGAAATTTTAGAGAAGAACAAAGATTCGGGTTATACCACTACGCTTAAATTGATGCAGATCATGCATGAAAAAGGTTTGGTTGCACGCGACACTTCTTCCAAAACCCACATCTATCATGCCTTACAGAACCAGGAAAAAACACAGCAGCATTTGGTTAACAAAATGATCGACAATGTTTTTAACGGGTCAGCGGCACGTATGGTTATGCAGGCATTGGGTAACCACAGTACCAGTAAAGACGAAATAGATACCATAAAAGAATACCTGGACCAACTCAGTAAAAAATAAGAACTATGGAACCTCTCTTAAACAATCTGACTAAAGCTATTGGATGGAGCATCTTTCACTCCCTATGGCAAGGGGCTATTATTTACGGTATATTGTTATTGATTACCATAACAATTCCTAAACTACAACCAAAGGTAAAGCATAACCTTGCATTCGGTGCAATTTGCCTGATCTTTATCTGTTATTGCATCACCTTCTTTTCTGTGTTTAAACTACCCGTACTTACAGAAAACAAAAGTGCTACTTCGATAACGTTAACAACAGAATATTATCAGTACATGAGTTCTATGCCGCAGCAGATTAGCAATAAAGCCGAATATATCTTCCCCTACCTTGTTGGAATTTACGGTATAGGATTAACCTTTCAATTACTGTTGCTTAGCATGGGCTATAAGAGAATGCTTAACCTTAAAAAAGCGGCCCATTTCGCAGTACCGGCCGAATGGAAAGCTGCATTTGAAAAATTAGTTCTGCAGCTTAACCTTCGCCAACATATCGGGTTTTATTTATCTGATAAAATTAATGTACCCCTGGTAATCGGATATTTTAAACCTGTGGTACTGTTCCCGGTTAGCCTTGCCTCACAACTTGATATGGATCAGGTAGAAGCCATATTGATACACGAACTTTCACACATCAGAAGAAATGACTACCTGTTAAACTTAATCAAAACTGGTATCGAAACCTTACTTTTCTTTAACCCTTTTATATGGTTAAGCGGGAAGTTCATCAATATTGAAAGGGAGCATGCCTGTGACGACCTCGTATTAAAATTTACGGGGAACCCAATGACCTATGCCCATGCGCTTTTGAAGCTAGAAATATTAAAAGACAAATCAGTGCCAGCTTTTTCCATGGCAGCAACTGGAAAAAATCAACATTTATATCAACGTATTAAAAGGATCACCGATATGAAAACCAATTACATGAACATCCGTCAACAAATGTTTACCATTACATTAGCTATTGTTACAGTAATTTCACTGGCATGGATTAAACCCTCAAAAGCAGAGAAAACAGCGACAAAGACAAGCTATCAAAAACATATAGAAGTCGCTGGTTTTAGCATCAAACAGGAAGCGGTACCAACACAGGCGCCCGCAGCTCCCGAACTTACTGTAGTACCCAAAGCCCCATCGGTGCGTATTCCTGAGCCACCTAGTCCACCAGCTCCCCTTGCGATACACAATGCAGCTGCAAGTCCGGTAAAGTATATTTATCAGGATACAACCAAAAAGAAATTAAAATATACCATTATCACAGTTGATGAAAAAGGTAACAAAAAAGAATATCAATCGGTAAAAGAAATGCCGGAGAGCGTTCGCAATGAGGTGATAAAAGAAACTTTTCAGGCTAACAGCAATTTTAACAATGAATTAAAGATTCATATTGATACAATTCTCAATAATAGCCTTGCATTTTTAAAATCACCGGAATGGCAAAAATCTATGGACGAAATAACTGCAAAGGCAGCGAATTTAGAGCAATATTTTAATTCCGCTCAATGGAAAAAACAGCAGGATGAAATTCGCAAAAATGCAGAAAGCATTGGTAATTATTTCAATTCAAAAGAGTGGAAGCGACAACAGGAAAATATGCGTAAGCATGCTGACGAAATGTCCCAAAAAGCTATTCAGCAACAACAATTAATGCAAAAAATAGATGCAGAGAGGAAAGCAAGAGAAAAAGCAGCGAAAGAAAAACCATAGTATGACCTGCTAGGAGACACTTTCTCTTATAACGCTCTCCTCTTTTGTGAAAATTCTCTTGATCTGGCTAATTTCATTTTCATAAATTGTGCTTTTGCGCGCACCGAAATAAAGCGTATTTTCAATGATGGGACTGCCTTCCCATGCAAGTACGATTTTTCCCTCGGTAATAGCTTCCTTGCAAAGAAAATCAGGAACAATGGAGAATCCTTCATGATCACTCAGACAACGTACAATAGAACTGATGTTCGGCACGATATAGTTGGGCTTAAAATCCGGATGTTCATTAAAGTTACTGAGCCAGAATTTTTTTAAGTGTTCCATATCAGCTGTAGTGCTGTACCAGATTTGCTGGCGCAGCCAATCCTTTGCCGCTGCGAGATCATTACTTTTCAATAAAGGCATTAGCACATCCATATTCGTTTTGTTTCCACAAACCAACACAATCTGCTCTTTAGAAAAAGCCTGGTATTCCAGGTTCTTCTGTGTACCCTTTTGCGGCGTGATGATCAAATCAAGTAAGCCCTTATCCAGGTCCTGCTGCATTTGAGGATATTCCCCGAATTTGATAATTACGTTAAAGGGCAAGGAAGAAATGTGTTTCTCCAAAGTGAACTGAAAAGTTTCAAAACACATACCTATGCTTATAGTCGCTCTATCCACAATAGAACTTTTATGAAAGAGCTGCTGTGCAACCTCCAGCTTATCCAGTGGCTCTAACACAAAATTATACAATACCTTTCCTCTTTCTGTGGGCACCATTTTTTTTGCCGAACGATCAAATAATTTGTATCCCGTATAAGCCTCCAGCGAATTCAGGTGTAAACTTACCCCTGGTTGTGAAATATATAATGCCTGTGCAGCGCCTGTCAGTGTACCCTGATCATAAATCGCTTTAAAAGTTCTGAGCCATTCCAGATTTAACATCATAACCTATCATTTTTATGATACAAATGTATGATTTAAATTATTATGATAGTAGATGTTATTTAGGGAACTTTGTCCTGTCAAATAAAAAAGAATAGAATATGGAATATAGAAAATTGGGAAATACGGATATCGAACTCTCTGCAATCACTTATGGCGCCTTTGCTATTGGCGGTACAATGTGGGGCGGCAACGAAAAAAAGACTTCAATTGAAGCTATTCACGCCGCTCTTGACCATGGGATAACATCCCTTGATACTGCCCCGTTTTATGGTTTCGGTTTGAGTGAAGAACTCATTGCCGAAGCATTAAAGGGAAAAGACAGAAGCAAAGTACAATTGCTAACAAAGTTCGGCTTAGTATGGGATGGCAGCAACCAACAAAACGGAGAACATTTCTTTGATATTGAGGAGAATGGCAAAAAGTTATTTGTCTTTAAATACTCCTCCAAAGCTAACATCATCAAAGAAGTAGAAGAAAGTCTAAAGCGTTTAAATACAGATTACATCGATTTGCTGCAACAACACTGGCCTGATGCCACTACACCTATAGATGAAACGATGGAAGCGATGGAAATCCTGATCAGACAAGGAAAAATCCGTGCAGCAGGAATTTCTAACTATAGCTTGGAACAGTTAAAACAGGCTGAAAAAACGATAAGTCTGGCTTCTAACCAGGTTCATTATAGCATGCTTAACCGCAACATAGAAAAAGATCTTGTCCCGTATTCCATTGAAAAAAATATCGGCATCGTCGCCTATAGTCCAATGGAAAGAGGATTGCTTTCTGGCAAATATTTTCTGGATGCTAAATTAAAAGTGGATGACCATAGGAACGGTTATTTCAATCAGTTTGATTTAAGTAAAGTAAGTGCATTTCTGGAAAAAATAGCACCAATTGCCGAGCAGAAGAATACAACACTGGCTCAATTGGTTTTACGCTGGACAACGATGCAAAAAGGTATAACCGTAGTACTGGCGGGAGCTAGAAATGCCGAACAGGCTATCGCCAATGCCGGAGCGATGGCGTTTAGTTTAAGTACAGCCGAATTGAGCTTCATTGATTCGGAGCTGAACAAAATCTGATTAAAAAAATAAAACATTATAGTTATGTTATTTCAACCTTATCAATTAGGAAAATTATCGCTCAAAAACCGGATTGTAATGCCACCTATGACAAGATCAAGAGCTGGAGATGGGGAAATTGCTACCGATCTCATGGCCGAGTATTATGGACAAAGAGCATCTGCAGGCCTCATCATATCAGAAGGAACGCAAATCAGCAGACAAGGACAGGGCTATGCCTGGACACCGGGAATATATACACAAGATCAAATAGCGGGCTGGAAAAAGGTAACGCATGCGGTTCATGCCAAAGGCGGTTTAATATTCGCCCAATTGTGGCATGTAGGCCGTGTTTCACATGTATCATTACAAGAGGATAACCAGGCCCCGGTTGCACCGTCTGCGATTTTAGCTGAAGGCGTGAAGGTGTTTTTAGACCTGAAAGGCAAAGGGCCAAAAGATGGTGCGGGCGAAATGGTGCAACACTCCATGCCCCGTGAACTGACCGTTCCGGAAATCAGACAGATTATTCAGGATTTTGCACAGGCAGCTAAAAATGCCATTGAGGCAGGATTTGATGGCATAGAATTACATGGTGCAAATGGCTATCTGATAGAACAGTTTATTGATTCTCAAACCAATCACCGTACCGATGAATACGGCGGCAGTGTCGAAAACCGGTTACGCTTTTTAAAAGAGGTAGTGACTGCGGTAGCCGATGCAATAGGCAAAGACAAAGTCGGTGTACGCCAAGCCCCGCTTACCACATTAATGGGTGCCCAGGATGATACCCCTGAAATCACTTATATCGAAGCAGCAAAAATCCTTAATGAAATAGGTATTGCCTACATACACATTGCCGAAGCAGACTGGGACAATGCACCTGTAATGCCCATAGCATTTAAAGAAGCCTATCGTAAAGCATTTAAGGGCACACTAATTTATACTGGCAAATACAGTAAAGAACGTGCCGAAGAAGCGATCAGCCGGGGTTGGGCAGACCTGATCTCGTTCGGCCGTCCTTTTATCGCCAACCCCGATCTACCGTACCGTCTGCAAAACAACCTTTCATTAAATGAGCCCGACAGAACCTATTTCTTTGGCGGGGGAACCAAAGGATATACAGACTATCAAACACATGAACAGTTCATTGAAAACTAAAAACTATAGCCGTGAAAATTTTCTTAACAGGTGCAACAGGCTACATAGGTAGTTCTGTTGCAAAACGACTTGCAGAACAAGGTCATACAGTTTATGGCCTTTTCCGTAATATCAATTTATCAGATGATCTTAAAAAGTTGGGTATTGTACCTGTCCATGGAACCCTGGAAGACCAGGAATTACTTGGAGCATATGCAAAAAAAGCCGATGCTATTATTCACACGGCCGATTCAGATCACCGCCCCGCAGTGGAAACCATCATAAACGCCATTGAAGGAACAGGAAAAACTTTTATCCATACATCAGGATCCAGTGTGGTTGGAGACGATGTTTTAGGTGACTATGAAAACCCTGTTACCTTTAATGAAGAAACGCCGTTTGTACCTATGGATGTCCGTCAGGAACGTGTAGCCATTAATCAGTATGTGCGGGCCGCGGGAATATTCCGTAACATCAGGAGCATTGTCATTGTCCCTTCCATGATTTATGGAGACGCGATAGGATTAAATGTTGAGAGTGATCAGCTACCGGTAATTTTCCGCAAGTCAAAAGAAACCGGGAAGGGTGTTTTTGTAGGTCAGGGTATCAACAGGTGGTCTAACGTTCATATCTCAGACCTTGTTGACTTATATCTGCTGGCATTGGAAAAAGCACCCTCGGCCTCTTATTTCTATGCAGAAAACGGACAGGAAAGCTATAAAGATCTGGCAGTTTCAGTGAGCACAGCGCTAGGGTTTGGCGGAGTTGTTCAATCCTGGAAGTCGGGTGATGCACTGGCGGAACTTGGGGATTGGGCGCGTTTCGCGTTGGGTTCCAATAGCAGGGTCAACGCTGTACACGCACGCAGACTTTTAGGATGGGCACCCGCAGGGATATCTATAACAGAATGGATTCTTACCTCAGGTAACAGCAATAGGTTATGTTCCTAAAATGAAATCTATATTTCCGACGGAAAGCTACGCTAAATCTTCTGGCTTTTTTTGTGTTGTTCATCACTAAGTTTTCATAATTTAGCGACATCATATGCTACAAAAACTTTCCATCCGTAATTATGCTTTGATAGACAGTGTTGAGCTGGAACTTGATAAAGGTTTAAACATCATCACTGGTGAAACTGGTGCCGGCAAGTCTATCATGCTTGGTGCGTTATCACTTATATTGGGTCAACGTGCCGAAACAAAGTATTTTTTCAACCAGGATAAGAAATGTATTATAGAGGGTTGGTTTTTACTCTCCGATCAATCGTTAAAAGGTTTATTTGAAGAAAATGACCTTGACTTTTATAAGGAAAACACTTTAAGAAGAGAAATCTCTACTGATGGTAAATCCAGGGCATTTATCAATGATACCCCAGTAACGCTTACTGTTATGAAACAGGTTGGAGAGCATTTGATTGATATCCATTCGCAACATGCTACGCTGGAAATTAGTGATCCTGCGTTTCAGTTATCTGTTGTAGATACGCTTGCCGGGCACCAGCAATTACTTAACGACTACCGCAGCAAATTTAAACAGTATAAGCAGCAGCAGCACCATTTAACCATGCTGCAAACAAATGCTGCTGAAGCCAGGAATAAGCAGGATTACGAGCAATTTCTTTTTAATGAGCTGGAAAGTGCGAATTTACATATTGATGAACAGGAAAAACTGGAAACAGAACTACAAATGCTCAATAACGCAGAGAGTATTAAAAGGAGTTTGTTAACGGCCAATAATCTGTTAAGCGAAGAAGAAACAGCTGTACTACCTATTTTAAAAGAAGTAATCGTTCAGCTGAACCAGATAGAAAAATTTAACCCTGCTTACGAAGCCCTAAACGAACGGTTGCGCTCTGCATTAATTGAAATAAAAGACATTGCGGCGGAGACATCCGGATTAGAAGAACATATTGTATTTAACCCTTCAAGAATAGAAGAAATCAATACCAGGCTTGATCTCATTTATAGCCTGCAACAAAAGCACCGGGTAAATAGTATTGAAGAGTTACTGGTGATACAAAACCAGTTGTCTGACAACCTGGTCAATCTTTTAAGTGGAGATGAGGAGATTGAAAGAATCATAAAAGCACTTGAACAGATGCATACTGATCTGGTACAAATAGCTGAAAAACTCTCTGCTAACCGTAGTAAGGCAATACAAACTACAGAAACCAGTGTTGGCAAAGTATTGCAGCAAGTGGGAATGCCTAATGCAAAAATAAAGATTGAACAGGCCACTGCAGCAGAACTAAATAAAGATGGTAAAGATCTCATCAGCTTGCTGTTCTCGGCCAATAGTGGGCAGCCACCTGCCCCAGTGGGCAAAGTTGCTTCGGGCGGAGAGCTCTCCCGCTTAATGCTGGCCATTAAATCCATTATGGCCAAACATACTTCCCTGCCTACATTAATATTCGATGAAATTGACACAGGGATTTCTGGCGAAACCGCCTTACGGGTTGGAGATGTAATTGGCGAACTGGAAAAAAATATGCAGGTTATTTGCATTACCCATCTTCCACAAATTGCGGCAAAAGGTAATGCACATTACTTTGTTTATAAAAACGAACAGGGTGAGCGTACAACTACAGGTATCCGCAGACTGGACAATCCGGCCCGTGTAGCTGCAATTGCGGAGATGTTGAGTGGCAAAAAACCTGGTGTTTCGGCTATGGAGAATGCCAAAGATCTGTTGGGTTATAAAAACTAAATGGCCCAAGCGTTCTCTAAACGTTCTCCGTTCTGCAAAGAAAAAATTTCTTAACTTCGGCCTGTTTTAAAACAAAAATACTATGTATAACTTATTAAAGGGTAAACGTGGCATCATTACCGGCGCATTAGATCAAAACTCCATTGCCTGGAAAGTTGCTGAAAAAGCACATGAAGAAGGTGCATCATTTGTATTAACAAATGCCCCTATCGCTATGCGCATGGGAGAAATTAATGCTTTGGCTGAAAAAACAGGATCACAAATTGTTCCTGCTGATGCAACCAATGTTGATGAGCTAACCAATCTGTTTACCCAATCTCAAGAAATATTAGGCGGTAAAATTGATTTCGTACTGCACTCTATAGGTATGAGTGTAAACATCCGTAAAAAGATCCCTTATACAGAATCAAACTACGATTATTTTATGAAAGGGATTGATGTTTCGGCAATGTCGTTTCATAAAATGCTGGCCGTTGCTAAAAAACTGGACGCAATTAGTGAAGGTGGTAGTGTGGTAGCACTTACCTATATGGCTGCACAACGTACTTACCCTTTCTATACTGATATGGCTGATATCAAAGCAATGTTGGAATCAATAGCACGTAGCTTTGGTTACCATTACGGATTAGAGAAAAAAGTACGTATCAACACAGTTTCTCAGTCTCCAACTAAAACCACAGCAGGTACAGGTATCAAAGGATTTGGTGATTTTTATGATTATGCCAATGCAATCGCTCCCCTGGGCAATGCAGATGCAGAATCATGCGCAGATTACTGTATTACTTTGTTCTCTGACTTAACCCGCATGGTAACCATGCAGAACCTTTTCCATGACGGTGGCTACTCTTCAACAGGAGTGAGTGATATTGTAATGCAGAAAATGGGTCTGGAAGAACAATAATTATAAGCACAGAAAAGCCCTGCAGTCAATAACCTGCAGGGCTTTTTTATTCGTAGATTTTTATACCGACCGCATCCGTCATCTTACTTTTTTTACCCTGTTTGGTTTCGATCTGCACCTGGTAATAATAGGTCTTGCCAACTGTAACTTTAGTGTCCGTAAAGCTTTCTACCATTGCACCCAAACTGGCAATCTCTTCAGCTTCCTCATTCCCTTCCGTACTACGGATTACCCTGGCAGACTTTAATTCATCCCCAATCGGATTGTTCCATTTTATAGATACCGTAGTGCCCGAACGGAAAACCCTTACATTCGCAGCCCCGTTGATTACAGCTGGCTGAATGGTAATACCAGCCTCCAAACTCGGACTACTCATTGTATCTTCATCATTACCCACAGTTCTTAAACTATAGTAGTAAACCATACCTGCTTTAACAGTGCTATCCCGGTAACTATTGGTGCCAGGATTCAATAATCCCAGGCCTATAGGCTTTAAAGGTTCCGTCAGCGTATCGTTTACAGATTTCGCCCTACGATAAAGCCTATAGCCTTGTATAAATGGTGATTCATTAAGCATATTTGGCCAGCTGACCCGCAATACGCCTGTTCCCTCATTCAACACATTCAGATCATGCGGGATAGGCAAGGGATCAGCACCCTGAATATGTGCAAAAACCGGCTTACTTAAATCGCTTAACTCATAAGATGTATTCTGATCAGTTACTGCATATGCATAGAGACCTGGCTCCATATTTTTCGGTAAGGTATCTGTATAAGAAACGATGGCACTATCGGTTATAATGATCGGGCTTATCCTTTCCATTCTCTGTGTTTTACCTACAGAGCGATAAACGTAATAAGCGCGGGTATCCTCTTCTGTTCGTTTCCAAACCAAATTCACAATGTTCTTACGCTGCATCAAACGTAAATTTTGAGGCGGGAAATAATTGCCGCTGCTGGCCTTTAATATACCAGATACGCGCGGCGAAGTAGGTGATTTTTCGTACGTACCATTTAACCTGATGCTATAATAGTATGTTTCTACAGGATTTGCGTAGTGATCCATGTAAGTTGTATCTTTTGACGGTACACTTGCAATTTTAACATATTCCCCATCGTAATCAGCGCCTTTAAAGATGTCTATTGAAATCACGTCTTTGGTGTTCTTTAAATTCCAGCTTAGCTTTATGGCCTTTTCTTTTTCAACGGAGCTGGTTTTAAAATTTACTACCGAGGGTACAATAGTTTTATCAGCTACATTAAAAGCGCTTAGCTCTGCTGAAAAACCGCCTACATTACCGGCCGCATCAATTGAACGGACCACATAAGTATAGGGTACTTTTTCAACAGTAGTTTTATCGGTAAACTGAAGGATTAAAGCACCGTCACGGGTTAAAAACATTGGCTCCCCCTGTATCTCTTCAAATCCCTTGCGCAGATAGTAGCTTCTGAAAAGCTTGCATGTATTCATTAAGCCCTGATCAACAACATTATATTCACCAACAATGTTCCCGTTTACAGATTTGATACTCAATGGACTTAAAAGTGTTTCCAGACTTTTACCTGGAAAATGGGTCTCTTTACTCACGCTTTCAGTAATCACCTCGTCTTTACTACCAATCAGCTGTACTTTATAAGAATAGCCAGCCGTACTATCTGCGGTACCATCGTACCATGCCGTGCCGTTTGCCTGGCGCAACGGATAGTTTTCCTGCATCTCATTTGGTAAATTTATGGTAAGCCCGTTCGTTAATCTTTCCCATATTGATTTAAGTCCGATATCCGATAAAGGCCCTGTATTTAAACCCGACAGATATTGTACTTTCAGCATTTCGCCCTGCAGCTCTTCCTTACTTTTAGGGAACGTTAAATCAACCTGTTTTACCCAGGCTTCCTTACTTTTTTGGCGTAAAATCCTATAAGTAAAATCCTTCGGCAGCTGGCTGCCACACAATATCCAAATGCCTTTTGGCCCCGCATGGGTACTTATTGTATTATTTTGTGCGTTTACCTGTGTCGCACTAAACAACAGGGCAATTGCAAACATTAATCTTTTAAAGCCGGTTTTATTTGAAACTAACATAGTTATACAGATTATTTTGGTAATGGACATTCTGACATTCCGCTATCTTTTCCTAAGAAAAACTTCATGCTTGTACCCTTGGGCTGATATAAGAACCTAACACCAGCATCAACTGAGCCGTCAAATGTAAGGGTCTCAACAAGCAGTGACTGCTTCACAGAATAGCTCAGTGTTACACCAGCGCCACCAGCTATGCTAAAGCCCGCAGGGTTATACTCGCCCGAAGCCGTAATCTGCGCTCTTACGGCACCCGATATAGAGGTTCCCGTTATTGCGCTCATCCCTGCGGTGACTTCTGCGTGGGCACTCACCAGCGCTTTAAAGCTTGGCTTATTAAAATTGGCCCCGATAGATGCTTCAACACCTACCACCGCATTAAAATAGATGGCTGCGACGCCAATATCTAAACCTTTACGCTCGTTTATGATATCGTAACCACCGGTTAAGAAGAACCCTTGAAATTTGCTCTTATTCTCATTTAACCAGCAAATATTATCTTTGGCCCGGCTATATTGCGTTACCTTTGCTATGCTGTTGGAACTTAGATCTGCATTGGCAAATAAGAGCCCGATGTTAAAGGTACCAAAACCATCAACCAACAGTGTACCCGTATTCAGTTGTCCGGCCCCCAACAATAAAAATCCCTGGCTGCCCCCATAACCAACTTCAACATCACCTGAGAACTTATAACTTCCAAAAGGCACTTCATTCATGCGCAGGCTTCCGGTCATGCGCCGACTTTTAAAATCATAAGTCATCTGAACATCTCCCAATGGAGTTGAGATCTGATCGGCAGTGATCCCCTGGGCATTGGCCTGAATATCCCCAAGCACTTCAAAATTATAAACAGGCTTGTTCAGCACCAATTTAGCCGAGTTGGGATCATTCAGTTCCCCGGAAAATTTAAGTGTAGTCCAGTCCTTATTCTGCACCCTCATCCCATTCTTGCTCTCATCTCCCGAAATGTTCAGGGTCAGACTACTTGCAGTTGGGGCACCAACACCATCCAAATTCAATAAGCCCTTATCTAAAATAATCTTTCCTTCATTACCCAATCCAAAATTTAAGGTGCAGGGAATTGGATTTAATTTCCCGGGCTCAACTATGGTACCCCTAATACCTGTAACACCTTTTAATTTAGCATCAATAATGATCGGGGCATTGGGATCACTGGCAAACTGAACATAGCCTTTACCTTCAAAGCCCATTTTTAAGCTCATCGGCCTCATGTCCAGGCTAGCACCTGGTTTTTCGAAAAGCAAGCTCATCGCCACGTTGTTTACCCGGGGCAAATCAAAAGCAGCCTGGCCAGTTAATGAATAGCTACCTACGTTACTGGTAACCGACGCGGGATAAAAGGTAAACCTAGGGTTATCATACAATGGGATACCTTTTTCGGCACCCGATAAACTCACAATATCTTCTTTATTATAACTGATGAGCTGAAAATAATTGACATTCAAATTGGTTCCTCCAAACTTACCTGCTATTGCCGGAATAGCGATATTGGCCACACTGCCAGAACCAATCGGAGTTGCCGAGAAGCGCCAGTGCGGTCCCTGGTCGCTACCACAGGCTTCATCAAATACCAGGTTAAAATTAGTTTTGGCCTTACTGATACCGGTTAAGGGTAACATCCCTCCTCCCAGCGATAATTTGGTAACATCAAAATCCTTGATCACACACATATCCTTACGTAAGTTAAAGGTGCCTACCGGAATATCTACCAAACCTGTTTTGATCAATGAATTGGTCGAATAAATCCCTCCCTTTTCTACATTAAGCTCCCAATCCCTTACTTCTAATTTCCAGGTTTGCAGGTTTACGATCAGGGGATCGGTTTTTTTAGCAGGATATATTTTATTCCCGTCCAGTATCAGGTCATTGATGTCAATATCTACCGTACCCGGTGTACTTTTTGGAACAGTACCCGTAAAATTAATATCCAGATGGATTTTACCATCTTCACCAATATATGATTTCTTTGCTTTCGCAGTCGTTTTGAACCCGATAAATGAGAAACTGAGCGATTCACCGGCCTTATCGGACAAATAATATTTAGTAGCCTCTTTAGGCCCACTATAAATAGCATTGATTCTGGTTCTGTTTGGATCCCTTAAACTTGCCCCTGGCTCAGAAAGGTAAAATTGGATTGGTTTATCATAACCCGGCTTTAAAGGGTCCCTTTGTGTAAAATCGAGATAAGCAGCTGGAAAATTAAAAGAATTATCGGCAATACTAACCCTTGCCACAACCGATCCGCCTTTACTTGTTGATTGTATCCCTAAAGTAGCACCGCTGGTTCTTTCCAGCAATACATTGTACTGGTCCAGGTATTTCATTTTCAATTCCTTCAAGGCATCAAGAGGTACGATATCAACTGGCTGATAGTTATTCCCTCCATCAAAAACAATGTCGCTGATCCTTAATTTGGTATCCGGGTTTAGCCAGGTAAACGAGGAATTATTTTTACTCAGGTCTACAATACCTGTAACCTGGACCTTATTGCCCGGAAGTTTTTTTATTTTTTCTACACTCAGTGGAAATCCATAAACCTGATTAATCAGCGGACCATCAAAAGTATTCAGGGCAAAGTCTGCATTGGCCGCCTTATTGATAATCTGAACAGGTCTTACAGCTCCATTTACCGTTACATTTGCAGCCATCGTTACATGAACCGTAACATATTCATTGTTAGCTGTGGGCAGTCCCTTTATTTCATAAAAACCATTTTCATCTGTATAGTCCTCCAATGCGGCCAGGTCGGTTTTTACAAGGTTTGCCGATGGTAAAGCGTCCGAGGCTGAATAATCAACATAGACCCGGGCATTTTTGGCAACAGCACCATTTAAAGTTACCTTACCACTTATCTTTGCCCCCTTTTCAACCTTAATCTGGTAAGTAAACTCTTTATCCCCCTCCTCGTTACTGATGCTGAAAATTTTTGGGATATAGCCATTACCCTTCTCATCTGAGACTTGAATGGTATAGTTATTTACAGAAACGTTTTCAAATTCAAATTTCACTTTCGAATCCAGGCTAAGCTTACTCAACATAGTACCGTCTGCATTGTTGACATCGTTATTGATGGTAACGCGGATATCGGCGTTAGGTATCTTCTGCCCTTCTGTCGTGGTAATATCAAACAACATGCGGTGCATGCGGCGTTTTAAAATGAAATTCTTAATTAAGGTACTTCCATCCATAATAGGATCAATAACCACTTCAATAGGAATAAATGCAGGGTCAACAGGAATAATTTTCAATTTTTGCGATTTACCTGCCGCAACTGCCAGGCCCGTAACATAATTTTCCACTATGGCTTTTCCAACAGGTTGCCTACTCACAATCAGGTAATCATCTTCCCTTACCACATAAGCATCTATTGCTATTGGAAAGCTGGCCGAACCTGTTTCTCCCATCACCAGGCCTTTAATCTTCGCTCCGTAAGTTTTCCTAAGAATTTCCTCATAATTCTGTCCGTTGGCTTTCAATATCTTCAAGGCATTAACTTTCGCTAAATCCGTCAGTGTTGGCGAGCCGGGATTACTGTATCCCTGGGGTGATGCAGTAATTGAAAAATGATCGTCATCTGCCCAACTAAAACCATCAATTGATCCATTTGTGATCTCAAAATACCCGTTTTGATCGGCAGTGATTGTTTTTGCCGGTTTACTTATAATCTTTTCCTGTTTGCTGTTTTTATCGTATACCATCAAATTTACGGGAGCATTAGGTATAGCCACGCTACTGTTGTTATCTATCACCCTACCCGAAATCCGGCTCGGCGAAAGCCTTACATCAATCTTGGTCCTGGTACCATCACTATATAATTTTGTGATAATCGGGTCAAACCTACCACCATTTCCGTCCGGCGCCGGTGTAATTATAGCCCAGTATTCTCCATTTTTCCATAACCTTTTATTGTTCAGATTAAAAGAAGCTGTATTTCCTGCCCCCATTGTAATGCCTACAGTTTCGTCCAATACCCATTCAACCTCTCCGTCATAACCGCTAGCCTGGGCCTGGGCGCTTTTCCAGGTGCCCCCGCCGTTTTCAGCCTTTGAATAGTATTTAGTTGCGTTACCGTTATAGGTGCTATTGATTAATTTCTTAATCGGATGCGTAGCCGATCCTTCACCGGGTGGATAAATCCCTGCGGCAGGTCTTTTCTTTTCAGGTCTAAAAAGTACAAGTGTAGCTCCTTTTAACCCATCATTATCTGGCGCATCCACCACGTCATACCATTTGGAGTTTGAATTCTTTACTACCGTAGCAACCTTAGCGGTTACTTCTACTTTATACTCGTTAATTTCATCAATATTAATCACCGAAACCCCCAGGTTAACACTACCAAAAGGTTGTACAACAAAATGATCAACCGTATTGCCAGCGTCATTATTTATCGTACTTACCGGTACAATGCCTTCGAAAGAAAAGTATCTTGTCAATACCCCTTTTTCGGCCAATGGCCCGGTGTTTAAGTTATTGTAATCTTCTTCAGCCATCGCCGCAGGTCCTGAAATATTGATTGATTCCCCTACATTAATTTTACCCATTTTCGCAGGTGACGACAACTGTTGCAGTTGAAAATTAACAGGATTTATCGGATTGCTACCTGGCTGAAATGGATTGCCACCACTCCCGCCCACTCCATATTTCCCCTTCAGGTCGGCCGCTCCGGTACCTATCACGATCACTTCCAGGTCTCCCCCTTTAACATCTGGTCCGGCAGAATCATCTGTACGCACCCCTTTGCCCGTAGCCTTTCCTAGCTCTGCGATCTGCCTTTCGAGCATCTTACTGCTCCCCCTATCCACCATAAAGGTCCCTGTCTTAGATTGCTTTTCAAGCCTCTCAATAGTTGCCGCCAGTGCAGCGGCTTCCTTCGCTTGTTTTTCGGCTTCGATTTCGGCACAGGTTTGGCCAACAGCGACGTTGCTTGTAGCAACAAGTTCAACATTGTAGTCTTTCATTTCCACAAAATCGAATATTGAGAGGTCGTAATTTCCATCCTTATCAGTAATACCCGTAGCGACTATCTTATCAAAATTATTCCCTGTCCCGGGTATATTCATATACCGCTCTTTTCCGTCAGGCCCCGTTACTTTTTGCTGAACAGCACTGGGATAAACCTGACAATTGTCGTTAACAAGGACCTGATCCGGAAAATTATTTTTATTGATCATCTTAACAGTAAAAGGCTTATTGGCATAAGGATACAATACCCCTGGTGCGCTGGGCCATTGCTGCATAATTTTACCTTTAATGCGGGCGGTAGGCGGCTTCTTAGAAACCATCGTGTAGTTAACGCTGTTGGTATATTTTACCTTAACCGCAGTAGACATCCCCATACTGGTACCCAGAAACTGCTCTGGCGCCACCAAATCTTCTTCATTAGGTGCCAGCGCCTTAATGTAATACTCATCCAGATCAGCGTATCTAAACAACAGTCTGTCAAAAACTACCTGCGCCTGCCCATCCTTAATAAAAGACTTCGCTTCTGCCACCAGGATATAATCTTTTGGCACCTTAAACAATGGATTTTTCAAATCAATGTCCCCCTCGTATTTCGGTACAAATTCAGACTTTACCTTTCGATAGATACCTACCAGCACTCCGGCACCAACCTTTGATTGTGAATTAATCAGACTGTTATCTACCTTATAATTCTGAGGTACATCTTTACCGTTTTCATCCTTAAAAGTCCCTGTATAATCTGATCCGAACTCTTTAAACAGTTTAACAGTAACCGTTTGATGGAAGACATTGGTATTGATATCCTTTACTTCTAAAGTATCTTGTGTCCGTTTAATAACCGTCCCATCAGCGCCTGTAATTATTTTCGGAACATTGATGAGCTTATTCTTTACCCTGTTCTGATAGTATCCACTGTTAATCGCCACCGCAAGGTATTTAAAACCTGTATCGGCAGGCAATTGATCTATCTGCGCAGTAAAATTCCCTTCTGCATCAGTAGTGCCGTATGCTACTGGTTGCGGCACAGACTTACCATTCGCCATAACCATACGGCTTTTATCCAACCCTTCATCAACACTTTTTACAACCTGCAAGGCAATTGCAGCCTTGTTGGCCCCATAATATTTAAGCTCATCAAAAGTATAATTTAGTTTACCCCTGATGGTTAATTTGGGCACTGCAACCGGTGGTTCATCCATTAAAACCCAGTCGCAGGATTCCTTTCTGCCTATTTGTTTCCCACTTTCATTTAAGGCGGTTAAAACAAACTTATAACTTTGCCCCAATACCAGTCCCAGCTGCTGTACTTCCTCCTTGCTGAGGTTCAGCATTTGCACCGGGGCATCTATTTTCAAACTAACTGAGCTTTTCCCTAAACTCCCCTTCTGCCGGTAAATTACCAATCCATAACTTTTTATGGTCTCAAAAATATCTGGCGCTTTAAAACTATCCTTTCCACCTTTCGATTTAGTTGCCGCATTTATGGGTACCGGACTTACATTTACCCTGGTATAATGCTTTAATAAATTACTATCTAAATTACCAAACAACCTGATACTCTCTATCTGATCTCTCCATAACCAATTAAAATTCAACCTGGTGTTAGGGCCAACCATTACCTTGTCGCTCCCGCTTTTGCAAACGGGCGAGGTGATGTTTAACAGATCAGGAATTATGCTTGGCGGACTAACAACCGCCAGCTGTTCCGAACTACCGTATACGAACACATTGGCCTGACTTTTACCATCGTTCATAAAGCCGGTTTTACCACTTGGGTCTGATGCAATGATCCGCCAGGCATATTTTTTACCCACTTTTAGTGGTACATTTGCGCTACCATACCTATAAACCGTTCCGATTATCCTTTGGTTTAACAGTGGAAGTGTTACCGAATTTAACACCTGGTTAGGGTCGGCCGGCACATCTGGCATTTGCGCTACCTGGATGATGTACTGTGTATTCATTGGAACAGTACCCGGGTTTATCCAGTTAAAAGCAATGTTCTGTGGTGTGATGGCATTTACCTTTTCAAACGACATTGGCGATACTAAAACCGGTGCATTTGGGTAACTGATGTCAAATTTTGTACAACCAGACTCAGAAATGGTTTGATTGCTGTTCATGTCTACCGCTTGAATACAGAAATCATAATTCCCTTCGGGCAGGCGTGAAGTCCTGACCAGTTTCACTTTATCAACCCCGTAAACATTTAATGAATTGAGATCGAATATATCTTTTAATGCGGTTCCGTTTAGTTGTTTGGTTTCATTGGGCTGCAAAACAATAGGCTGTAAGGGTACATAAGTAGATTTAGTCGAAACCGAGATACCATTGTTGCCCGTTAACTGCCCTTTTAGCTTTATATTTTTTGGTGTTGCAGTTAAATTTCTGAGAATTAATAAAACCTTACCGGCATTTGCCCCCGAATAATCGGAATAATAGGGAGAATATGGTGGCTGGATGTTTACAGTAATATTAACCTGTACTGCTTGTGCAATTGCGTTATTACTCACAAAAAAGCAAGACAGTAATAAAAATAAAGGCCGTATAATTCTTTTAAAATCTCTAATCAATGGTAGAATATTTTGCATGACGTAGCTTATTTAATGATTAAAAAGAATGGGTTAAAGAGAGGTTGCTGTACATTTCATCGAATGAAGGAAGGCTGATATCTTTTGAATTACTTTTAAGATAATTGAGTGATAAATTCGCCGCATTTCTTTTGGTAAAGCGGAAAGAGCCGTTAAGACTACCATTTAAGATATTCCCCGCATCTTTTCCATTATTTTTCTGTTGCTGATAGCTAAACATGGCATTCAGACCTAGCTTTCCTTCCAACAAATCTTTACTTGCACCTATTGAAGGTCCGAAAAATACAGTATGTCCTAAATAAATATCCGCTATGGTATAATTAACACCCGCGTTAAAATTGAGCCCCCTTTTTGGGAAACCCAATTGATAGGATAAATTGGCCATTTTACTGTTAGACTGACTTTGGGCAGAGGTAAATTTATTTAAATCAACCAGTGCCTGAATGTTTCCGACCAGAATAAAACTGTGCGAAACCAAGGTATCAGCAATGCTGTACCTGAACATAGCATTAACATTATGGTTCGTTTTGGCAACCCTTAAAGTATCAACCACCGGATTTAACCCTCTGTCTTGCGTAATCCCGTAATTGGAATAGCGTAAATCAATGCCATAATTCTGTTTATTATATGATGCATTTACCGAGCCGATCTTTCGGTTAGACTGATAGGCCTTATCGCGTAAAAGATTGTCGTTCTGCAGACCAAAAGTTCCATTAAGCTGCATCTGTCCCTTTAAGAGTTTAACTCCCCCCTCCAGCGTATAATTCTGCACATCGTTTTCAAAATAATAAGCACCCATTGATTTAAAATCAGGATCTATCCTTTTGTATTTTACCAGCACGTTATAATTTTTGCCCTGATAACCCAAACTGGTATGTCCGGCGCTTAACAGTTGTGTAGATGCATTGAGTGTAATCAGGTCTTTAATAAAATCTACCTTTTCCAGTTTCAGGTTCTTCACCGTATCTGCCAGCAGGTTACGGGTAAATATGCTACCTGCGGCTTCCAGATCAAACGTAAAATGTTTAAAGAAACTGAACTTACCGGAGATCCCTAAAACAAGGTTCTCCGAGGGGGTTAAATTAAACGAGCTGGGCTGGTTTTTTATGGAGCCAATTTGGTCTTTTCCTTTTACAACGATAACATCCACATGGTTCCGGTCTGTTCCCCAGCCCAGTTTGGTACTAAAACCGGTACGCCGGTAGGCCGGTGTTTGAGAGAAAGCAGAAAGCTGTGAAGGATCTTCTTCAATGGCTTTATTAAAACGGCCATAAATAAACCCGAACCTCAGCTTACCGGGGTTTAATTCCAGGCCTCCACCTAAAAAATTATATCCGGCCAAGGTGTATGGCGACCACTGTATACTTTGCCAGCCCGCATGCAAAGTGATCCATTTGTAAGTAGGGCTCATACCATATTGATTAAAAGGCTGTGTGAAACCCCTTTGCTGGTCACTAACCACTACACTAAAAGGAAAGGAAACCCCGTATATTGAAATCGTTGGCGCACCATTAAACAGGTAAGAGAAGGCCCTTTGCCGTGGGGGAATACCACTAGAATTATAGGTACCCATCCCCAGGCCCAAAGTACCGTTTATGGTAAATGGTTTTTGCTTTACCAGTTGTTCAATATCCTGGGCAGCCAGGTATCCGGCATTCACCATTAGAAGAAATGAGAAGATCAGCAGCGCTTTCATAAAGAAAATAATTAATAGGGATGACCAATAAGGGAAACCGGAGCATAAAATCTATCCTCCGGTATGAAGGTGCTATTTCAACTGCTTAAAGTCCTTTTCCTGTAAATTAAGGTTCTGTAAGGTTTGCAGCATAGGAACCTGGTTAGGATTAGAGGCACTTAAGGCCCCTGTAGAATTTCGCGGAACAATTACTATCCGGACTTTATCCACCGGGAAAGAGGGGTGCGTTACATTAGGATCAGGATAAGAAATCCGGAGCTTTGCATCTGTTGTATTAATCCTCAAATGGAAAGTATAGTATACATAAGCAAATGCTGTTTTTTCTGTATAGTTTAATTGTTGCCAGGTATAACTGCCAGCCCCTTCACTTTTGCGCATATATACTAAAACAACACCTTGTTGTAATGCATTTAAATGAACTGCAGGTATGGTAAACACAGTTGAGGTATCGTTCACAGAAACACCCTGTTTTTTAAGAACATATCTGTTCGGATCAAAGCCTCCCCAGCTAAAAGTAATATTATCAGCGGTTTCCAATGCAATAACATTTGCATTGCCATCAGCACCATTCTGTCCTTTAAGCGAAGTTCCCGTAAGAAGGTTCCAAACACCTCCGGCTTTCGGCCCGTAAATGATATAAGTTGATAAATCAATGTAAAAATCGCCGTCATTTCCGAACGTGTTTTGCGGCAAACCACCCCCATTTAAAATAGACTTGCCATTTGTGCCATTGCTACCGTTTGTTCCGTTCGTACCATTTGCTCCGTCTGCACCGTTGGTACCGTCCGAACCTTTTAAGGAAATCCCTACGCCCCAGCCATCAACTGATTTTGGCCCATACATCGCGACAGTAAGCCTGTTCATATAAAAATCCCCGATCTTACCGAGCGTAGGGTCCGGTGCCCCCAGACCACTGTAAATGATAGTACCATCTACTCCTGCTGGGCCGGCCGGACCTTGCGCCCCATCAGCACCACGCAGTAACAGAGCAATACCCCAACCGTTAACGGCTTTCGGTCCATACAACTGATAACTGGTTTTATCTAAGTAATAGTCACCAACAGCACCTAAACCCGGTGATGGAACCCCGTTACCACTAAGGGTTGTACTTCCATTGGTTCCATTTGTACCGTTCGTTCCATTTACACCATCAGCTCCGTTTGTACCATTAGATCCGTTGGTACCATTCGTTCCGTTTGTTCCTTTCAATGCCAATGCTGCCCCCCAACCGACCCCGGTTTTCGGGCCGTATAAATTACCTGTATTTTTGTCGAGATAATAATCTCCATTTAAACCCATTGTAGCAACAGGCACACCCGCTCCACTGTATATGATACTACCGTCTTTACCCGCTGCACCTGTTGGTCCCTGGGTGCCATCAGCCCCCCTTAATAAAATCGGAATACCCCAGCTGCCAGCTATTTTCGGGCCATATAACAGATAATTCGTCTTATCTAAATAATAATCTCCATTTAAACCCAAACCCGGCCCTGGAGCCCCCGAACCGTTTAAAGTAGTACTTCCATTCGTTCCGTTAACACCATTTGTTCCATTAGCCCCGTTAGTGCCATTGATGCCATTTGTGCCATTGGTTCCGTTAACACCCATTAAGGTAATCGGTGTTCCCCAGCCATTAGCAAGCTTTGGCCCGTATAAATTGCCTGTAGCCCGATCCAGGTAATAGTCACCTAAATTGCCGGTTCCCGATGTTGGAATTCCAGTACCGCTATACATGATACTACCGTCTTTACCGGCAGCGCCTACAGGGCCGGCATTCCCTGTTGATCCTTGTGGCCCGGCAGGGCCTTCAGGGCCTACCAGGCCTTGTTCTGAGCAAGAGCTCATCATGATATACAGCGTGAATATCATGATCCATAAGTATTGATTCTTCATAATAGATAGTAGGGTTGATATGTGTCAAAATGCCGGGTTCATTGCATCAGGATGATAAATAATCCTGAATTTACCTTCAGTTAATTTGCTGGTACGATTGGGGTTTGTTTCATAGAGGGCATATAAAACCGGAGAAAAGGTACCTTCTATGATATAGGCTGTTTTATCACTTTTATCCATTTTCGTAATCTGTACAGCATTTTCCTGTACGGGTACATCCGAAGTGATACTCGCCATTTCCTTATCAGAGCTTTTGGCTTCGGGATAATAAAATACACCACTCAAAATCCCATTGTCATTTTTGGTTGAGGGATAATTACCTGGTACAAGCTTATCTACTGCATGAAAAGACAGGTCCATCCTCGACCCGTCCGCAGCCTCCGCAAAAATGGAAAACTGTCTGCTCAGTGTTTTATAGCTTACAGTATAGGTTTTAAATTCTTTTGATGGAAAAGCTTCCCATAAAACATTGTTTATTTTTACAGAAAAGAACTGATCTGCGCCACTTTCAACGTTAGCATTAGTAGTGTCTTTACCAGTATCGGAATTGGGACCACAAGAAACTACAAAAAGAAATAATAAAGCACAGCTGCCCAGTAACATTACATACCTTGATCCAGTTTTCATAAGCACATTTTTTATAACCTGAATCTAGGTCAATGCGATAAGAACCACGATAATAATCTACCAGGGTATGGAAGTAATCGATGAACGAAACTATTTATGGTATTTTACGATAAAAAGATAACCTGCATTGTCGTGCCTTCACCATTACTGGTGATCTTTAGCACAGCGTTTATTTTAAACAAAAGTTCTTTTACGATTAACAAACCATAGCCAGACGATTTACTTTTCACATGGGTATTGTTCAATAAATCATCAATCTTATCACGAGGGATCACTTCCCCCTGGTTTAAAATAGACAAGAAGGATTGTTTCTGATCATTAATACCTGCGCTTAAATAAATCACCCCATCGACGAAAGCGTGATTGATGGCATTTTGCAAAAGATTACGGAACACAATCATCAATAAATTCTGATCCGTCTGTATGCTATCAGGACTGATCTCTCCTACCTGAATATTCAGTCCCTTAACCTCGGCCTGTCCCTGCATGATAGAATTGGTTTCCCTAAAAAGTGCCCTTATATTAACTTCGTCTTTATTCAATTCAAAATTATCCATCTGACTTTTGGACCAAAGCAATAAATCTTCCATTGTTTCCAGTAAATATGATGAAGACCGGATCAGCTGCTGCTGATGTCGGCTTTGATCCTCCTCTGGCATAAAACGGGCATTTTCTTGTTGTAATTTTAAGAAAGTAAAGAGCTGGCTTACCGGACTGCGCAGATCATGAGAGATGATGCCAAACAATTTGGCTTTCGTCTGGTTGGCTTTTGTCAACTGCTCATTCAGTGAATCAAGTTCCTTGTTCTTTTTGTCCAGCAAAACATTGGCGCGCTGTTTATTTCGAAAGTTCAAGTAAATCAGGACCAGGGCTGTGAGCAACAGCAACGCCCCTGCAATGAGTAACCAACGTGTGATGGCTTCCTGCTTAAGTTCGAGTTTCTTATTTTCGTTCTCCCTGTTCAGTTCCGTTATTCGTTTTTTCTTGAAATCGTTCTGAAAACGGGCTTCCATTTCCGCCAGGTTCAAGGAGATCTTATTTTGACTAAGCGAATCAGAAACCAGCACATATTTATTAAAATAAGCTGCGGCACCTGCATCGTCACCCGATTTTATCATTACATCCGTCAGTGCTTTCAATAAATCAACATACTGCTCTTTATTGTAAATACTCGCGCCATGTTCTGCTACTTTGTAATATTTAACTGCCTCTGAATAATTACCTAAATGCTTATAGTAATCTCCATAAACATTATTAACCGATGAGCTCAGCAGTTCATTGTTATCCAATCTGGCTTGTTTATCTGCCTTATCAATATAAGTCCGGGCCTCCTTATCGTTACCCTCCTTTAATTCCAGATGTGCCATTTCAATATTTGACGAAACCAGTTCAGACCATTTAGAAGGCTTTGTTCCGGCAGTTTTCTGCAGTAAGCCATAATACTTAAGGGCTTCTTTCTTATCATTTAAAAGGCAATAAGCCCTGATTAGCTTGCCATAAGCCGTTATATCATAAATAGCCGATAAGTTCAGGTAAGGCCGTGCTTCGTTTAAGTACTCCAGCGCCTTATTCGGTTGCTTTAGATACAGATAGATTTCTGATACCATCATTAATATGACACCATAATCCAACTTTCGTTTTAAAACTTTGGTGGTATCCGCTACGGGCTTATGCAGCGCAGCGCTTTTCAGAAAATTGCTCAGGGCGATGCTGTAGTAAAATTTCTGCTGTTGGTTATACAAACCCAGATTATAATAAATATCCCCTTTATTCTTTAAGGTATCTGTGGCCTCAGCAATCTGCTTTAATTTCTGTGCCGCTTCATCAGCCTTAGTCTGCAGCCCCATATAATGATAAATGGCAATCAGGTTGCCCAGGGGCCTTAAACTACTTTCAATCAGCCCCCCTTGTTTAGCTTCGTTATAGGCAGTTTCGAAATGTGCCCTGGTTTTAACAAAATTTTGTTTGTAATAATAACCAGTTCCGATTGCCTGGTTAAAAAAGAACTTGTAACCATGCTCCTTAGGGTACGTCAAGCTTAGCCCCTCTTCCCCTGTCCTGATCAGTAAATCCAGGCTCTCTGGTTTCCCTGATAAGGCTGCGCTGATTTCTTCACAAGCTTTTTTCTTTTCTTTCAGCAAGGAAAGGTGGTCATTATCTTGCGCAACACAAATTGCACATAAAAAGAAAGAACAAAATATCAATAGGGTCCTGGTATACATATCAATTAAATTTAAACGCTGACCTTGCCTCTCTCAGATAAGTCTTGCCAACGGGCAGCATACCCGTCCCCATATCTATCTGTTTTAAATGAAAACATTGTACCTTACTGATCGCAATCACATAACTTCTGTGAATCCGCATAAATTTACCCAGGGGCAACGACTCCAAAAAACTGGATAAAGTAGCCAATGTTAAATAGGTCTTTTTTTCTGTTACAATTTTGGTATAATCCCCAAATGCTTCCAGGTAAATCACTTCGCTGGATTGAAGCCTTACTGTTGTATATCCTTCCTTAAAGACAATACTCTCACAATCAAATAAGACATCGTACGACTGGGCCTTTTCCTTGAGCGCTAAAAAATCTTCCAGCCTTTTTATACAGGTACCAAACCGGTCCGGTTCAAGTGGCTTCAGGATATAATCAAAAATCTTTAGCTCAAAGCATTCCAATGCATACTCCGGATAAGAAGATATGACCACACACAATGGGGCGCATTTATTAAGGTTTTTAAACAAATCCAGACCACTGACATCCGGCATATCTACATCCAGAAATAAAAGATCAGGCTTGTTGGCACTGATACTTTCCAGCGCTTCCATCGCGTTTTCAAAACTCCCCAGCAACTTAATGTGGCTAAACGTTTTAAGCGCTGTTTCAACCGCTATCCTGTCTAAATAGCTGTCGTCAACAACAATACAACTCAGGGCATTTGCCATAAAACCGTTCAATATTTTACATCGAAGGTACTGCTATACCTCAACTGCACATAGTAAAAATCAACGGATTTTAAATTGGATTGTTAAAGAACTTGCGGGAATGCCATTCAGATGGGGTACATCCGTAAAAGCGCTTGAACTCCTTAATAAAGTGGTTTTGATCAAAAAAACCAAAAGTATAAACCAGTTCCTGCCAGTTGGTAGAACGATGCTGCTCAAGAAAATTATTGATGTGGTTAAACCGGACAATACGGCTAAAGGCTTTAGGACTAAAGCCTACTTTTTCACGAAACTGATCGCCCAGGGTAGTAGCAGACATCCCCATGTTACGCGTAAGTTCTTCGATTCGTAGTACACCCTTGTTTTTCTGAATTTGCTCACAGGCATAAGCAACCCTGCTTACATCGGTTTTTGCAGCCATTAATAAGCGCCTTAACAACCAGCCTTCCAACAATGCAACAACTTCAGCTGCTGAACCCGCAGCTCCCTTGAGCTGTTCTGTTAAACTGGTCATTTCAGGAAACAATAAACGTACATCGGTGGCCTCGTTGGAAAAATAGCGCTGCGGGATACCAAATAGCTTAAAAGCACCATAAGGTTTGAATATCACCTGCACCAGCATTTTTGGAAAGCGGTCAAAAGAGCGGTATTCATCAAGCAACCCCACAAAACAAAGCGGATAGCTATGAATAATATCAGTTCCCGTTTCCCGGAACATGTGTTCCTCATCCAAAACAAATGTCATTTGTGTATGCTCTACAGGATAAATATCCAGGGAACTCATTTGATCATCAACCGCCCCCGGCCCCAGATAGCAATAATTATGTACATAAGACTGAAGTGCCGGGTGTGGGGCAAATACATTGATATTCACACTGTCTTTCATAATTCACAAGAGCGATCTTTACGTCAAACACATGATAAAAATATGTAAAATCATTCATTAACTGTGCTTTGCATATTAAAGATAGGAAAACCTTTTTTATTTCCGGGATAACATAATGCAGATTAAATATTACATTCGCATTCATGAAAAAATCCCTGTTCATATTACTGCTTATCTTATCAACAGGATATCATGCCTTCTCTCAAAACTTATTCTCTATAACAGGTACAGTGAGGGACCAGAAAGAAAGTCTGCCTGGCGCTGGTGTATATTTAAGTGGCTATAAGGTTTCCACAGTAGCCGATAGCGAGGGGAAATTCAAAATTAGTAACCTTAAGCCCGGAAATTATGATTTGCTGGTACAAATGGTAGGTTACCTTCCCTATTCAAAAAGTGTCATTATCTCGGATAAATCTGTTCAGGTTGAACTGCTATTGAAAGAAAGTACCACTACGCTAAATGAAGTGGTCATCCGCGCCGACCCAAACAGGGCAAAATATATCAAACAGTTTAAGGAGTTCTTTATCGGCACATCACCAAATGCGGCACAATGCAAAATATTAAACCCACAGGTTTTAAATATTGATTATGATGTGACCAAAAGTCTGCTGACTATAAAAACATCGGAGTTTCTAATTGTGGAGAACAAGGCTTTGGGTTACCGCTTAAAATATATGCTCGATAATTTTGAATACAATTCCAGGACCCGCATCATCTATTTTTCCGGCCATCCCTTTTTTGAAGAATTCAAAGCCTCGGGGTCAAAATTACAAAAGTACATCAGCAAAAGGGAAACGGCTTACTACGGTTCTTCGCAACATTTTTTCAGGTCGCTTTATGCCGGAAACACAATTGAGGAAGGGTTCATCCTAAACAAGATGATAAAAATCCCAAACCCTAACCGTTATCCGGACAGCATCATTTATAAAAACCTGGTTAGGTTAAAAACCCCGGCTAAATCAACCGTTATCAGTAAAGGAACCATGCTTAGGGATAGTGCAATGATCTCTTTCTGGTTAAAGCAACAGGATATGCCTAAATATGTAGACTACCTGGACCGCAAAGAAATTTCGCCCAGCAACCTCGTATCCACTTATAATCAGAATTTAAAGCTACTTGATTGTAGTGGAGCGCTGGCGGTCAGCTATACCAAAGAAAAAGAATCCCTGGCTTATTCCAAGACCGGATTCTGGGTTTTTCGTCCACTCGACATACCCGATTATGAGATATCTGTAGCCAACATCACGAATAACAGTGTCCGCTTTTATGAAAATGGAAGTATCTATGATTCCAGGGCCATGCTTTACGAAGGTTTCTGGGCCTATGAGAAGGTGGCCGACATGGTTCCTATGGATTACATCCCACTGACAAAGTAAAAACTGAAAATACGGAGTACCACACTTGATCTAAATTTAACATTGAATTAAAACACCGCGGCTACATTTGAGCAATTGAATTATGCTCAATCTTTGTGGATCAGTTAGATAACAGCCTCTTAAAGGAATTAATTATTTTGCTAAAAAAAGATGATGTGCCTGCTTTTAACAAGCTGCATAACTACTATAAAAGCAAGATATACCGCTTTGCCTGGCGTTTTGTACGATGTGATGAATCCGCAGCAGAACTTACCCAACTTGTTTTTATTCATTTATGGAAGTACAAAAATAACATCAACGAAGAGAAGGATTTTAATTCGTACTTGTTAACCATCACCAAAAACCTGGTCTACAAAGAGTTTCATCGAAAAGCTAAACTGGCGGCATACCAGTCTGAAGCTATCTCAACAGACCCCGGCTATGATCCTATTGGCAGCTCAATGAATTTAAAAGACTATAGGCACCTTGCGGAAATAGCGATTGACAGTCTACCTCCACAGACTAAAAAAGTATTTAAACTAAGTCGCGATGAAGGTGCTTCGTATGAATGCATAGCAGAACAACTTAACATTTCAAAAAACACGGTCCATAGTCATATGGCCAAGTCTTTAAGCCATATCAGGGCATATTTTAAGATCCATACCCCTGAAACTATTCTGGCAATTTTCAGTTTCCTGAATTTATTTTAATAAAAAAACAGTTTCGACTAGACATCTGGTCTGTTTGGAGGATATATACTTATGTAAGGAGATCATTAACTGCTCCTATAAGTAATGAAACCGCATACCGAAGAAGAAATAAAAGCACTCTTTAAATTATATCTGGATCAGCAAACCACTGCGGAACAGGAAGCCATATTGTTTGCATATGTAGCCGAACATGATCATACGGAAGATCTGTTTCGTGAAGAGATTACCAGTACCTGGCATACAGATATTGGTACGCCCTCCACACAAAGAGCTTTAGCGGCTAAATCAACTTTTAGACCTGTTTGGTTGAAATACGCTGCTTCGCTATTTCTTATTTGCGGCATTGCCCTTTCCTGGTATCTTATAAATCATGATAAAGAAGAGCAAAACCATGTTGCAATCAGTCAGATCATCAAGTCAACAAAACGTGGTGAAAAATTGAAACTATTACTTCCTGACAGTTCAGTAGTTTATCTGAATGCCATGAGCAAGCTTAGCTTTCCTAATCGTTTTGAACACGGCAAAAAACGGGAAATAACACTAGAGGGAGAAGCTTTTTTTGAAGTTAAACACGACAGCAGCAGACCATTCATTGTACACAGCGGACAATTACAAACACGTGTGCTAGGTACTTCATTTAACATTAATGCGTATCCTGAATCCAGAACGTTCAATGTTTCGGTACGTACCGGTAAGGTGGGTGTCTCGACTGATGAAAAAGGGAAACAGCAACTACTCGGCCTACTCACTCCCGGCAAACACCTGATGTACAATCTAAGGGATAAAAAATACACAGTCAGCGAACAAAAAGCAGGAGATTTCAACAGCTGGACCGAGAACCGTTTTATTTTCAGGAATGAAACTTTGGGCAATATCCTGAACAGTTTAAAACGCAGTTACCTTATTGACTTTAAAATAAACAGTCCTAAAATATTAAGCTGCCATTTCAATGCGACTTTCTCAAATCAAAATATAAAAGCGATTATGAACCAGCTACAGACGATGAGTAGTGGCAGCATACATTATAAATTAAATCCGGACACAACAGTTATTACCTTATGGGGGGAGGCATGCCAATGAGCAGATAAAACAATATAAAAAATAGGAAATCCTAAATTCCTGAAACTTAAAAACAAACAAAATATAAAAAATGAACCACCCTGCGGCAAACAGGGCGGTTCTTATAAAACGTTTCGTAACTCGTGAAAATTAAAAAACCTTTTGAAACTATGAAGTTAATGCTATACTTTTTAATAAAAGAATACTTTAATAAAATTAACAAACAATGGCTGGGCGCTACCCTGCTGCTCACTTTAATAAATATCAGTCCTGTAACGGCAAATGCAATTAAACAAAATACAGATGAAATCCGTATCAGCTTAAAATTGGTGAAAGCTGAATTATCCAATGCGATCGGCACTTTAGAAGAACGGTCCCGTTGTTCCATCAATTACAATCCAGCCATATTTAAAACCGGACAACAAATCAGTATTGAAGTAAAGGATATGCCTTTGAGCATGGCACTGAAAAGATTCCTGGAAGGTACCGGGGTAACTTATAAAATCAATGATCCTAAAACTATCCTCTTATACAAAATACCCGAACCGGTAAAGCCCGGTAAAATCAGTGGCCGGGTAATGGATGAAAAAGGCGAAGCACTACCTGGTGCCGGAGTTAAAATTATTGAACAGAACCGTTCGGTAAGTAGTGGAGTTGATGGTTCCTTTAGTATAAGTGCTGACCCGGGAACGTATACGATAGAGGTTAGCTATATCAGTTATCAAACCAAACGAATTACTGGTATAATCGTAAAAAGTGGACAGAATATCACCATGAATATCAGCATGAAACCGGCTTCTGCGACATTAGATGGGGTAGTTGTGACGGCGGACTATAAAAAGACTTCGGTAGAAGGCCTGTTAACCCGCCAGAAAAATGCATCAGAAATGACCAACGGCATTAGTGCCGAGCAAATTGGCCGTACACCCGATAAGCACATCGGCGAGAGTTTAAACCGCATTAGTGGTGTTAGTACAATGGATAACAAATTTGTGGTGGTACGTGGTATTACAGCACGTTACAATGCTGCAGTATTAGATGGAACCGCCTTACCAAGTACTGAAGCCCAAAACCGCAGCTTCTCTTTCGACATGATCCCTTCAAACCTGGTTGATAATGTAGTGGTGAGCAAGACCATCACGCCAGACATGAACACCAGTTTTGGTGGTGGATTAATCCAGATCAATACCAAAGACATGCCTACAGAAAACTTTATGAGTTTTGCTATTGGTACTTCATACAATGATCAAACTACCGGAAAACCTTTTTATAGTCACCAACGTGGTAAGTATGATTTCCTTGGCTTTGATGATGGAAGGCGTAGCGCACCGGACAATTTATTAATCACAAACTATGCGGTGAGAGGGCCTGGAACCATAGGTGGGTTTGAAACGCTTACTGAGATGGAATATAAGGAGCGTGTTAGTGAACAAAGCAAACGCTTTAAATATGATAATTTTACGCTTTATAAAGCTCCGGCCATGCCCAATCAGAATTATCAGTTTACTATGGGGAGGTTAATGTCATTAAATGCGGATAAACAATATAAACTGGGATTTACTGCTGCTTTAAGTTACCGCAATACACAAAACAATGTTGCTTTTGATGACTATCATAGAGGTAAATGGGCTTATGAATACAACAACAATGGTAATTCTTATAGTTTCAATACCACCTGGGGTGCCTTATTAAACATGGGGCTCCAATTGGGTCAACATCGTTTTAGCTTGCGCAATACCTACACCAGGGTGTTTGACAATGATCTGGTACGTACAGCAGGTTTTTCCACTGATCAAACTGACGAAATCACTTCCCGTCCCCCAACCATACGTGAGAATGATGACCCGACCTTTACGAGTCTGATGCAAAATAAACTAATGGGGCAACATCAACTAGGCAAAGTAAAAATAGAATGGGATGCCGCAAGGACTGCCATAAAACGGGAGGAAAAGGCAATAACGACTGCCGAGCAATTCCCTCAGTTTATTGATGGCAATTTTTTGTATTTATATTATCCAGGGGTATACTCTGAGCCAAAGGCAGCGCCGTTATCCAGCCAATACTCTAACAACAATGAAAGTCACTACACCTGGAATGTCTCTGGAACGCTGCCATTTAATATTGCTGGTTTACGCAATACCCTTAAAGCCGGTTTTTATGGCAATCGTAAAAAAGGAGGCTTTGATTGGAAGATTGTACCTTTTACATCCAGTTCCGCCCAAAAAGATCCGAAACTGGCATTCATTTCCATAGCAGATATGCAAAAACCGGAGAACATGCGTGTAGATGGTTACGGGTTCCAGATGTGGTTTAATGATAAGTATTCAGGAAAAAGCCGCAATGATGCCGGATATTTAATGCTCGATAACCGTTTGGGAGAAACATTACGGTTAGTTTGGGGTGTACGTGGTGATTATTATAAATATACTGCCGGCAATAACCCGTTACTACCAGGCACGCCATCTGTGTTTGAGCTTAAACATGAGCCAGCTTTTAGATGGTTACCATCCGCCAACTTAACCTATAGCGTTACGCCTAAAATAAACTTACGGACTTCCTGGTCTATTGCCGTTGTACGTCCAGAATTGATGGATAATACTCAATTTTATCGCTATAGCCCGTATCTAGATGGCATGATACACAATGTGGGTATTACCAGTACCAAGATCACCAGTTATGATGTTCGTGCCGAGTGGTTCCCTTCATTAGGTGAAACATTTTCGGTAAGTGGCTTTTATAAAAACTTTGATAAACCCGTGGAGCTTAGTCAGGCCGCCTCAGCAAATCTCTACTATGTAATTTCAAATTCTGAATGGGCTAAAGTGTATGGCCTGGAATTCGAAATGCGGAAAAATCTGGACTTCATTGCTGATAAAAAATGGTTAAGTGATTTGACCTTGTTTGGAAACGCCACCTTACAAAAGTCGCAGGTAGAGGCTAAGTTCGATCCATTGGTTGCAACAGAAGACAAAATTATTTCCAAACTAAAACGCCCCATGTCGGGACAAACCCCATACTTAGTAAATATAGGTTTACAGTATCAGTCAACGCGTTTTGGTTTTAATGCGGTATACAACAAAACAGGGAGAAAAACGTATATCGTTGCCGCTGAAGCAGGCCTGATTGACTATGAAATGCCGAGAAGTCAAACGGATGTACAACTGAGTTACAAATTGTTAAAAAACAGAATATTAGTTAAACTCAACGGAGGGAATTTATTTAATGAATCTTCCTCTTTTTACAAAAATAATCCAGACCCTATCGAATTTAAAAAGGAAGGTTACAAAGCAGGAACTTCAGAAAACTATGAGCCCGGAGAGCAAAAAACATTTACCCGGCGCTTTGGCCGCACGTTTAGCTTACAGCTGAACTACAATTTTTAATTCTTAAAACTGAGTAAAAACATTAAATATGAAACAGTCATTAAAAACCAATAAAATAATACTTACTGTTGTGATTACTATGATTTCGTTCCTACTTTTCAGTTGCAAGAAACAGGAAAAAGTGGTTCCCGACCCACCTCATATTATCAAGGTACAAATTCTGGGGAGCACCGTAAACGATACGCTACAATTTGTAAAAAACGGAAAAGTAATTGCTGAATCTGGAAAATCTGATGGTGAATTTGGAATGGATCTTCTGCTCACATTAGAGCAGCCAGAAGCGGAAATACAAATCCGTAAAAAAGGGCAAACAGCTATTATAGCTACCCGAAAGATCGTTGCAGACCAATTTGAACAAGTCATTAGGTGTTATTATGACGGAGTAACAGCTTACGATGAAACCGTGGTTTTTAAAATCAAGGGTTATTCGGCAATTACTGTACTCGAGGTGGTTATGGATGGCCGGGTTATTGCCGAAGGCAGCAGTTCCATTTCACCAGAGCAGATAAATATAGGGTTTGAACCTGGACAAAAGCATCTTATACAAATTAGAAAGAAAGGCGACAACACCGTGTTACTCACCAAAGAAATTTCTCCGGAAGAGGCTAAAAAACCAGTAAAGTTCTATTACGATGGTTTTACGCTTCGTGAAAGCATTAATCTCCAAATCCCCGGGAACCCGGCCAATATGCTCTTTACAGGCAAATTTACAAGCCTCATTAATGTGTATAATGGTCCTGTTGATATTTTATTTTTTAATGGGACTTCAACGAAGCCCTTTGAGCATACGGCCACTAACATTCGTCTTGAAATTCCTACGGATGGCACTTTCAGCAAGGCAATAGAACTACCTCCAGCTGCACCGGGTTTAAAATATTCTTATAAAGTAGTTAAAAGAGGTACTTTAAATGATTTACCTTATACACTCACAAATGAACTTATGCCCATAAAACCTGAAAGTGGATATAGATTGATAGATTTTAAAGCTGGTTATACACTGATGGCCGATATTACAGACCGGAAAGATGTCAGAGCTTCTGGTTCCATTAAGGGCACAAATTTCTTCATATCTGAAAAGGATATTAAATTCTTTTTTGATAATTAATTTGTTGCCCAGTATAAAAATCCGATGATTTATTAAAATGATGAGGTTTTCTGAAAAGGTGGCTTAAATACCTTTTCAGAAAACCTCTTTTAAATTCTAAATCAGCATTGCGAATTACTAATATTATTAGTAATTTTAGCTAATGAATTTAGATAATGAAAAACCAGACAACTATGTAAAAGGACGGGGAGCCCAGTTTAATCCGCACAACCGATTTGCAAAAAACGATTATGTAAAGGAGCATGAAGAAGGTATTGACGAATGGGAAGAAGAGGATCATAAAACTACTTTCATCTTTGGCAAATCAAAATCTATAGTTAACAAAGTAGAGAGTCCTGATGTAGGGATGGCCTACTCTTTAAACCCTTATCAGGGTTGCGAACATGGATGCACTTATTGTTATGCACGTAATGCACACGAATACTGGGGCTTTAGTGCCGGGCTCGACTTTGAACGCAAGATTATTGTAAAAACAGATGCGCCAGCTTTATTCAAAAAGTTCCTGGAACGCAAAGGCTGGGATGCCTCTGTTATTTCTTTATCCGGGAACACAGATTGTTACCAACCTGCTGAAAGAAAATTCAGGATCACCAGGCAGCTATTGGAAATTGCATTGGAATACAGGCAACCTATTGGGATGATCACTAAAAATGCGTTGATATTAAGAGATATTGATTTGCTTACAGAAATGGCAAAACTGAACCTTTGTATGGTATATGTCTCCATCAATAGCCTGAATGAACAGTTACGTCAGAAAATGGAACCCCGAACCACTACGGCAAAACAAAGACTTAAAATTGTAGAACAGCTTAGCAACGCAGGCATCCCTATGGGTGTAATGGTAGCGCCATTGGTACCAGGTTTAAGTGACCATGAAATCCCTGCTATTTTAAAAACCATAGCCAATTGCGGGGCAATAGCCGCTGGTTATACGGTGGTGAGGCTCAATGGTGCAATAGGTGGGATATTTGAAGACTGGTTGCGTAAAAACTATCCTGACCGTTTTGAAAAAGTATGGCATATGATCCAGTCTTGTCATGGCGGAAATGTAAATGACAGCAGGTTTGGCGACAGAATGAGGGGTGATGGTAATATTGCGAAGTTAATCAGGGATAGCTTTAAGCTTCATTGCAGGTTAAATCAACTTAATGAAGTAAAAATAACACTGGACTCTAGTCTTTTCAAAATCCCTAAAGTCCAGCTTAGTATGTTCTGATATTTATTTTGTTAAGGAAGGAAACTGTCGCATTCACGATAAGCTTGTACCACTCGCATTTCTCCTTCTTTACCCGGTTTTGAGTTGCCATGCTCCATGCCCATCACACCTTTATAACCTTTCTCATAAATGTGTTTAAAAAGGTTCTTATAGTTGATCTCCCCTGTTGTCGGCTCTTTACGACCAGGGTTATCACCAATCTGGATGTATGCGATTTCATCCCAGCACCTGTCCATGTTAACAATTAACTGTCCCTCGGTTTTCTGCATGTGGTAAATATCATATAGTATTTTACAGGCGGGGCTACTCACCGCCTTACATACCGCATACGTCTCATGTGTTTGCTGCAAAAATAGTTCGGGCGTATCGCTCAATGTCTCCAGTACCATCACGAGGTTATGCGGTTCAAAGATTTCCGCACCCGCACGCATCGCGTCAATAACGTTAGCAAACTGATTTCCATAGGGTAACTTGCGCTCATAAAAGCCAGGCACTACGGTAAGCCATTTGGCATTACACCTTTTAGCAGCCTCAACTGAAAGCTTACAGGTTTCTACAAACTTGTCCTTAAATTCTTTCTTTCCTGTAGTCAATGAGGTTTTCCAATTGTCACCACCATCGACCACAAAAACACCCATCCTCATCCCTAATTTGGCGAGTAAGTCTCCTATCTTCGTTTGTTCTTCAACTGGTCTTCTTAAAAAGCCATTGTCTTCAATAGAACGAAAACCCTGGTCGTACATAAACCTGATCTGGTCGAGAAAATTATTACCGGCATTATTCTTAAACATGCCCTCGTGCGGGGCGTAATCTAAATTAAAAGTCTTTCCTGCCAATAACTGATCGGCTTTATGGCCATGTTCAGTTGCAGCAACGGCACTTAAAGAGGATCCTGCCACCAATGCGCCTGCAGCAGCAAAACTGTTCTTTATAAAATCTATTCTGTTCATATGTTAGGTTTATCTGGTGTCTGATTGATTATAGAAATGGTTATTGAATGATCATTTTTTTAAAACCTTTGGTCAGTGTATCTGCCACACTGCCATCCTTTCTGTGGTATATGATATATGCTTCCATTCCCCTCTTAGCGGCAACAAAATCGAGTGCTTCCTGAACACCCATAGCCATAATCGGACTATCATAACCATCTGCGGTAACAGCGTCCTTCGCATAAATCGTTACACTGATCAATGCGTTATCCAATGGATAACCTGTTGTAGGATCAATAAGATGAGCTATCTTTTTTCCTCCCTTCTGCAAATACTTCCTGTAATTGCCGGCGGTAGTTATTGCTCCATTATTGATACCAATAACATGTCGGATCACAGGTTCGGCATTAGCCGATAATGCAGGCCCTTCAATACCAATACGCATTGCCGAACCATCAGGTTTGGGTCCCTTCATCCTCAGCTCGCCCCCGATTTCTACTACAAAAGAAGTAATCCCTTTCTTAATCAGGTGATCAGCTACCACGTCAACACTATAGCCTTGCGCTATTCCATTCAAATCTACACTAATACAGGGTTTGTTTTTTGTCAGATGATTTCCTTTTAAGCGAAGGTTGTTCATGCCCACACACTCCAATAGCTGTTTAACTTTTGCACTATCAGGGAATTTTTCAATCCGCTTAGGCCCGAAACCCCAGGCCTGGACCAATGGGGCCACAGTTACATCGAATTTACCTTTTGTAGCTTTGTAAACCATAAAAGACTTACGCATCACCGCGGCAAAATGAGGATCCAGGTCCAGACCTTCATTCGATTCATTAAACTTGTTGATCAATGAATATGGTTTGTAGAGCGACATAGAAGAATCTATTACACTCAAAATACTATCCACCGCAGATTTGGTGACCAGACTATCGGTTGCAAAGTATTTTATAGAATAATCCGTGCCTTGTGCGTACCCATGAATGGTATATTCCTGCTGCTGATTGCTTCCCTTAAAAAGGAAAGTAATCAGCAGGGGAAATAAAAATAAAATATACTTAGTGATTGAAATCACGCCGTTTTAGAGAACTTTCGTTTTACCTGGCGTAGGGATTGGGTAAAGACCGTTCGCATCAGGTAAAACCTTAGGATTAGCATTCCAGCTTAATTGATCAGGGAATAAACTGTTATCAGCTTTTAAAGCATCATCCCATTTAATCACCTGTCCCGAATACGTAGCATACCTGCCAACAATTGCTGTAAAGCAACTTTTCGCTGCACGTTCAGCATCCCAGAATTTGTACTGGCCTTTAGTAATGGCTTCAAACAGCTCATCATGCTCCGTTTGGTAAGGGTTAGCATTACCTTTCGTATTGTGGCTGAATATTTCCTTTCCTTTGTGGTCCCACAATACCCCATTATGTCCTGCGGATAAATACGTGCGGCCTTTTGTACCCTGGAAAGTTTCATCAACGCGGTTTGCAGTACCTTCAAAATGGCGGCACTGACTATAAATTACGGCACCATCAGCATAGGTAAGTTCTACAGCATGGTTATCATAAATCTCACCATAATCCTTACCGGTTCTCCAGGCACGGCTACCAGTTCCCTGTATCGAAACAGGATAAGCATTTTTAACCCAGTTGGCAATATCTATATTGTGAACATGCTGCTCAACGATATGATCTCCGCATAGCCAGTTAAAATAATACCAGTTACGCATTTGATATTCCATTTCAGTTTGGTTAGGCTGGCGTTTTTTTACCCATACACCACCACTGTTCCAATATACCTGTCCACCAACAATATCACCTATTGCACCATCTTCTATGCGTTTTATTGTTTCTCTGTAATTGGTCTGGTACCTGCGTTGCAAGCCTACCACTACATTTAGTTTTTTCTGTTTTGCAAGCTCGGCAGCGGCAAGGACTTTACGGATTCCTGGCGCATCAACTGCAACCGGTTTCTCCATAAATACATGTTTACCTTGTTTTACAGCTTCCTCAAAATGCATTGGTCTGAAACCTGGAGGCGTAACCAACAGTACCACATCGGCCAATGCAATCGCTTTAGCATAGCCATCGAAGCCTACGAACCGACGGTCCTGCGGTACATCTACCTTTTCTTTAAATCTTTCAGCAAGCTTTTGATAGCTGCTGGTCAGCCTGTCTTCAAAAGCATCGGCCATTGCAACCAGTTTCAAATTAGCTTTAGTACTTAAAGCCTGAAAAGCAGCTCCGGTTCCCCTGTCGCCACACCCGATCAAGGCTATTTTAATGGTATCATCTGTTGAAGAGTGTCCGCCTGCAAAAGCAAACTGGTTCAACATTACCCCTCCCGCAACAAGCGCAGAGGCTTTTAAAAATTCGCGGCGTTTGTTATCACGCAGATCTTCGTTATTCATTGAGTTTAGTTATTTGGTTTCTAGATTTGTGAGTTTTTCATTTAATAATCAGCAATAGGTGCTTTATTGTAATAAGCATCAATTTCCGCTTTTGAAGGGACTTTTACCGGTCTTACCAGTCGCATTCCAATAAACGGTGCTTCAGGGAACCACCAGTTACTTTTTGGAATCTGCGGGTCTAACTGCTTCCATACCGGGTCAGATGCCAGTCTTGCCGCCGAACGTACATCTTTCGCCTGGTCATCATATGATCCGCCCCTGATTACGTTTGAATATAATTTTTCAGGAACTGAAACAGGGTTATTTGCTTTTTCCCCTTTTACAGAAGCATAGAAATCTGCCTTATATTGATCATAAGTCCATTCTGCAACATTTCCGTACATGTCAAACAGTCCCCATGGGTTAGCTTTCTTCTGCCCTACCTGGTGCGTTTTGCTCCCGCTATTTGCCTTATACCAACCATATTCATCCAGTTTTGACGCATCATCCCCAAAAAAGTATTCCGTTGTATTTCCGGCACGGCTCGCATACTCCCATTCGGCTTCTGTTGGCAAACGATAAAATACACCTGTACGGGCATACAACCATTTGCAGAACTGGATGGCATTATAATGCGTCATAGCTAGCGCCGGATGGTTTTCCTTGCCCATACCAAAGGTCATATCCAGATAAGGTTTTGTAGGCCTGGTTACGGCATCTACATTTGCAGGCACTGCGCCAATACTTTGGGTAGTTTCGTAATCTTTGTACAAGAAGGGTTCGTAGATATCCCAGGTCACTTCATAGGTTCCCATCCAAAAGGCATCCAGGTTAACTTTATGTACAGGCTGTTCATCGGCCTTACCTTTTTTGCTTCCCATTAAAAACTCTCCTGCCGGAATAGCTTTCATTTCAAAGCTCAATTTTGTACCATTAATTTGTTGTGTGTAGGCTTCTTGCTTTTCCTGGGCCGATGCCTGTATGGCACACAAAATCAGGGGCAATGCCAATGATAATTTAAACTTCATTGATAATAATTTTGATACTTATGATATTTTAACCTAACCTATTTTATATCTAAAATAGAGGCATTTATCTGAAAACCAAAATCTAAAAGCATATAATTTCACAAATTGTGTAAAAACAACACTAAGTAAGTAAAATAAGGTAAAATAATGCCAATAAAAAACCCGGTCAGCAATTGCTGACCGGGTTTTTTATTTAATATTTCAACATACTTACTCTATGCTTCCTTCTTCTTTTTTCTTTTTCTTACCTGGGCTTTTATTCACCACCACGATCTGATCATTCTCTTTGTCGTAATCAATTTCCAGGGTATCCCCTTCATGGATTTCACCTTTAAGAATCTCTTCGGCAATCGGGTCTTCCAGATACTTCTGAATGGCACGTTTAAGCGGTCTGGCACCGAAGTTCGCATCAAAACCTTTATCAGCAATGAAATCTTTCGCTCTTTCTGTTAGCTTAACCTCATAACCTAAGTTATGAACACGTCCAAACAATGATTTCAATTCGATATCGATGATCTTGAAGATCTCTTCTTTACCCAATGAGTTAAATACCACAACGTCATCCACACGGTTTAAGAACTCAGGTGCAAAAGCACGCTTTAAAGCATTCTCAATTACTCCTCTTGAATGTGAATCGGCCTGATTGGTTTTAGCCGAAGTAGAAAAACCTACTCCTTGTCCAAAATCCTTCAACTGACGTGCACCAATGTTAGAAGTCATGATGATAATGGTATTTCTAAAGTCTACCTTACGACCTAAACTGTCTGTAAGCTGTCCTTCGTCTAACACCTGTAACAGGATATTAAATACATCAGGGTGAGCTTTTTCAATCTCATCCAGCAGGATTACTGCATAAGGTTTTCTGCGTACCTTTTCAGTCAGCTGTCCACCTTCTTCGTAACCTACATATCCCGGAGGCGCACCCACTAAACGGGATACCGCAAATTTCTCCATGTACTCACTCATGTCAATCTGAATCAGCGAATCATCACTGTCAAACATGAAACGGGCAAGTTCTTTGGCCAATTCCGTTTTACCCACCCCTGTAGGGCCAAGGAAAATGAACGAACCAATTGGTTTTTTAGGATCTTTTAATCCGGCCCTGGTACGTTGGATGGCTTTGGTCAATTTCTTAATCGCATCATCCTGTCCGATAATCTTAGTAGCAACGGTATCGTACATATTCAACAGCTTAGCACTGTCTGTCTGTCCCACACGTTGTAAAGGAATACCGGTCATCATCGACACCACCTCGGCAACGTTATCTTCTGTAACCGTATAACGTTTAGTTTTGGTTTCAGCTTCCCACTCAGCTTTCGCACGCTCCAGCTCTTCCAAAAGATTCTTTTCAGTATCTCTCAATTTTGCTGCCTCTTCGTATTTCTGACTTTTTACTACTTTATTTTTTTCTACTTTGATTTCTTCAATCTTGTTCTCAATTGCGATGATATTATCAGGAACATGAATATTTGTCAAATGCACCCTTGATCCGGCCTCATCTAAAGCATCAATCGCTTTATCTGGCAAGAACCTGTCGGTAATATACCTTGAGGTTAAAGCCACGCAGGCATTAATCGCTTCATCAGTATAGGTTACCCCATGGTGATCTTCATATTTCTCTTTAATACGGTTCAGGATCTCGATGGTTTCATCAGGTGAAGCCGGCTCGATCATTACCTTTTGGAAACGACGGTCTAATGCGCCATCTTTTTCAATATACTGACGGTATTCATCCAGTGTAGTTGCCCCGATGCATTGTATTTCGCCCCTTGCCAAAGCAGGTTTGAACATATTTGAAGCATCCAGTGAACCCGAAGCACCACCCGCACCTACTATGGTATGGATCTCATCAATAAATAAGATCACGTCTGTAGATTTTTCCAGCTCATTCATCACCGCTTTCATACGTTCTTCAAACTGTCCGCGGTATTTAGTGCCGGCAACCAACGACGCAAGGTCTAAGGTTACCACACGTTTGTTGAACAATACCCTCGAAACTTTACGCTGAACGATACGCAATGCCAACCCTTCTGCGATAGCAGATTTACCAACACCCGGCTCACCAATCAGAATAGGATTGTTCTTTTTACGACGTGACAAGATCTGGGACACACGCTCAATCTCTTTTTCACGGCCAACAATTGGATCCAGACGACCTTCTTCAGCGGCTTTAGTTAAGTCTCTTCCAAAGTTATCTAAAACAGGGGTTTTAGATTTAATGTCAGAAACCTTTTTAGGGCTGCTAAATGCTTCTTCTTCGCGATAGTCATCATCACCACCTGTTGATGCACTATTTTGCGTTTCATCTCTAAATCCGTTTTTATTCACTTCAACCTCCTGTTTAAATATCTCGTAATTGATGTTAAACTGTAGCAATATCTGCGATGCGATGTTATCATCATCACGAAGGATAGAAAGCAATAAATGCTCTGTACCTATCAAATCGCTTTTGAAGATTTTCGCTTCCAGATAAGTGATTTTTAATACTTTTTCTGCTTGCTTGGTTAACGGAATATTACCAAGATTAACCGTAACACTCGATGTGCCCCTAACCGAATCCTCAATTGAGCGACGAAGTTTTGAAGTATCAACACCCAATGATTTCAATATCTTAATGGCCATACCATCGCCCTCGCGAATAAGGCCTAACAACAGATGTTCCGCTCCTATGTAATCGTGACCTAATCTCAGGGCTTCTTCCCTGCTAAAGGAGATCACATCTTTGACTTGTGGTGAAAATTTAGCTTCCATATATACCTTTCTAATTCGGGAATGCTCTAAACTATAAAATTTGTTTTATAAATAAGCACCCGTATTTTTTTTAATTTATCAACAATTACGCCATAGCCGCAAAAATAGATGTTACAACTGCCGTTATTTCAGAAAACTTACCAAGTTCTGACTTTTATGGTAAGTTTTATAAATCATTAAGCAATTATGTCATCATTTATTACTTGTTGATTTACACTCCCTATATAACCACTATACCAAATTGAGTAGAATCCCCTTCAAAATCAGCTATTTTATACCCTATCAAATATAATTAAAACAAGGTTCAGTTAAAGAATTTTTTAATGCCCTTAGCTTCCTTATATTTGCAACCCTGTCCGGATAAATGGCAGTTGATTTAAACAAGCTATAAATGCCTTTTTTAAGGCGATAAAATACAGAAGTAATTATGTCAGACGAAAAAATAATCTTTTCAATGGCGGGAGTAAGTAAAATTTACCCCCCTCAGAAACAAGTTTTAAAAAACATCTACCTGTCCTTTTTTTACGGCGCCAAAATTGGTGTAATAGGTTTAAACGGTTCAGGTAAATCATCCCTTTTAAAAATCATCGCTGGTCTTGATAAATCCTTCCAGGGAGAAGTTGTTTTCTCTCCGGGCTATACAGTGGGTTATCTTGCGCAGGAGCCGATTCTGGATGAAAATAAAACCGTAAGGGAAGTTGTTGAAGAAGGCGTTGCCGAAATCACAGCAATATTAAAAGAATACGAAGAAGTGAATGAGGCATTCGGGTTAGAGGAAAATTACTCAGATCCGGATAAAATGGATAAGTTGATGGCCCGTCAGGGTGAATTGCAGGATAAAATCGATACGGTTAATGCCTGGGAACTGGACTCTAAACTGGAACGTGCAATGGACGCGCTGCGCTGCCCTGATCCGGACACAAAAATTGGTGTCCTGTCGGGAGGAGAGCGCAGACGTGTAGCTATGTGCCGACTTCTGTTACAAGAACCAGATGTATTGTTGCTAGATGAGCCTACCAACCACCTTGATGCGGAAAGTATCGACTGGTTAGAGCAGTTCTTAAAAAATTATAAAGGAACCGTTATTGCGGTAACCCACGATAGATACTTCCTGGATAATGTTGCAGGATGGATCCTGGAACTGGATAGAGGTGAAGGTATTCCGTGGAAAGGAAATTACTCTTCGTGGTTAGACCAGAAAGCAAAACGTTTGGCACAGGAAGAAAAAACCGAAAGCAAACGTCAGAAAACCCTGGAACGTGAGTTGGAATGGGTACGTATGGCACCAAAAGCCAGACATGCAAAATCTAAAGCCCGTCTATCAAACTATGATAAACTAGCTTCGGAGGACGGTAAAGAAAGAGAAGACAAACTGGAGCTGTTTATTCCGGCCGGACCAAGACTGGGTAATGTGGTAATTGAAGCCAATGAAGTCACCAAATCTTATGGCGACCGGATTCTTTTTGAAAACCTGAGTTTTTCTTTACCTCCGGCAGGGATTGTTGGAATTATCGGTCCAAATGGTGCTGGTAAAACAACGTTGTTCCGCTTAATCACGGGGCAGGAAACTGCCGATGCGGGTACTTTCCGCGTTGGTGAAACCGTAGCCTTAGGTTATGTTGATCAGATGCACAATGACCTTGATCCGGAAAAAACAGTATACGAAAACATCACAGATGGTTTAGATAACATCCAATTGGGCAATAAAGCCGTAAACGGACGTGCTTATGTTTCTAAATTCAATTTCAATGGCGGCGACCAGCAGAAAAAAGTAGGTATACTTTCGGGTGGGGAACGCAATAGGGTCCATTTGGCGATTACCTTAAAGAAAGGCGCGAATGTATTGCTGCTGGATGAGCCTACCAATGATATTGACGTAAACACACTTAGGGCATTAGAAGAGGCACTGGAGAATTTTGGTGGCTGCGCTGTAGTAATTAGTCACGACAGGTGGTTTTTAGACCGTATCTGTACCCACATTCTTGCTTTTGAAGGTGAATCCCAGGTTTACTTTTTTGAAGGAAACTATAGCGATTATGAAGAAAACCGTAAAAAACGTTTGGGTGATGTAACCCCTCATCGTATCAGATATAAAAAACTGGTTTAAACAAATAGCTTTTTAAACAACGGCCGATATTGCTATTAAACAATATCGGCCTTTTTTATGTTCCAATTATTCTCTCGGAGCAACAAAAGAACACATTTCTCCACAGTTAAATACAACTGCAGTCACAGTTAATAACTGAATCATTACAAACAGGCTTCCTACAGGAAACTAGCAGGGAGCCGACAGGCAGTTTGCCCCTGTTAAGTCCCTGTTATGTCCCTGTTATTCCCCTGTTACGTCCCTGTCACCTAGAAGGGGTTTTAAAATTTCCTATTAAGAAACACAGAATGACAATACATTACTGAAACCGTCCGTTATTTATAGTTTTTTCTGATCTTCTCCAGCAGTTCTTTTGTCTTTTTTATCCCCTCATCTTCTGATCCCGGACCGGAGAATTCAATTCCAACAATCCCCTTCCATTTCGCAGCGTTTATGATTTTAAACATACGTTCGTAATCAATATCACTTTCCTCCCCTTTCTCATTAAATTTCATTGATTTCGCACTTACCCCTTTTGCGTAAGGCATCATCTCTTCTACCCCCAAATACTTATCATATTCTTTTCCATCACCCAATGCAAAATTACCGAAATCAGGCAAAGTCCCACAAAAAGGATTGTTCACTTGCTTAATTACATCAGCCAACCATCTTCCATTAGAAGAATAACCGCCATGATTTTCAACAATTACATTGATCTTCTGTTTTTTACCATATTCAGTAAGTTTCCCTAATCCATCCACAGCAGCAGCCTTTACCTGTTCGGCAGTTCCCTTACCCGCAGCATTTACACGAATTGTTTTACAACCCAGATATTTGGCAGCATCAACCCACTTATAGTGATTCTCCACTGCTTTTAACCTCGCAGCGGTATCCGTATCACCTAAGTTCCCTTCATTGTCGACCATGATCAAATGGTTCTGAATTCCTTCCCCATCTGTCCTGCTTTTAAGTTCTTTTAAATAGGCCGGATCTTTTTCTTTCTTATCGAAAAAGACACTTACATACTCAACGATATCAATCCCAAAGTCTTTTTTAGCTTTAAGCGGAAAATCAAGGTTATTTAATTTCTTGGCAAATAGGGTATTGTGCAATGACCATTCGGCCAATGAGATAGTAAAGAATTCCTTTTTACCAACACTAAAGGCATCTAAAGGAACTAAAGAACCTAAGGCAGCCGCCCCGGTTAACATACCTAAATCTTTTATAAAACTTCTGCGATCTTTTGTCATCATTTGTGTTTTTAGTAACACCTAAGATATAAATTTCTTTCGGAAGAAGAAATTCCACTCTTAAAAGGATATTCCCCAAAACGCCGATGTTAGTCTATCCCTTTTTATTAAAAAAGCCATTAAAATACATCAATTGATATTTTATGGCATTGGACCAATAGTCCCAATTGTGTACACCAGGTCTAATGATAAAATCATGAGGAATATTGTTGTACTGTAACTGTTCATGTAATTTCATATTTACCTGGTAAAAGAAATCCTCTTTACCACAATCGATGATCAAAGCTAACCTGTTCGGCACCAGTAAATGGGTCATATTTACAATGGTATTTTCTTTCCAGCGTTCTGGATTTTTATCATAATCGCCCAGTCTTTTAGCGATATTCCAGTTTAAAGGAAAAGGAGTAAAATCCACCCCGCCACTCATACTTCCCGCAGCTCCAAAAATATCCTGGTGCCTAAAAGAAAGATACAATGCACCATGTCCACCCATACTTAAACCAGTTATAGCCCTTCCTTTACGGTCTTTTATTGTTTTATAATTTTTATCGATCCAGTTTACCAGTTCAGTTGCCACATAGGTTTCATATTTCCATTCAGGATCAACCGGACTATCAAAATACCAGCTGGTTACGTTACCGTCCGGACAAACGATTATAGTTTGATAATCATCAGCATATTGCTGTATTGCGGGCACTTTTTTAATCCAGCCCGAATACATGTCGCCAGCACCATGTAAAAGGTAAACTACCGGCATATTTTTACCTTGAGCGTAACTATCAGGGGTAATGACAACGGCTTTAATGTTTTTCTTCATCGCGGTACTATAAGTTACCACGGTATCTACTTTAGCAGCAAAAGCAAGCTGAGCGCCAAGCAATAACGCCAGGCTTAAAAAAAGCAATCTTTTCATTCTTTATATTTTGGTTTTATTTGTGTTTCTTATTTAGTTTTTCTTGAAATTTACGCCAACCATCATCGATTTACCCAAATACTTGCGGCACCAACTAATGCGGCATCTTCCCACATTTCCGTCTGACGGATCCTAACATTTTTATTAATGATCTTTTGTTCCACCTGCGGGATAAAATGATCCCAGGCACGTGCGATATTCCCACCAATAACCAATACTTCAGGATTTTCATCGGCAATAAAATCATTCAGAAAGCTAGCGAGATTTGTGGCGAATTCCTCGAATATCTGGTTTTTCAAATTCGGTTCCGCATTATGGATCAGCTCCTCCACATTCTTTACATCCATCCCAGTAAGCTCGTGGTACCTACCCAAGAACCAGCGTGTTGAGAGGTATTCTTCGGCATGCTGTTCAAGAAAAGGAAGTGCGGCACGGTTTACATCGATCACTGTCCCCGAGCCGTTACTTGCTGATCCGAGCCCCGTACCGAGTGTGATACCAATTACCCTGCTTACGCCCGCTGCTGCACCCGCCGCCATTTCGCCAAGTAAAAAGGCGACCGCATCATTTATAAAAATAATGGATCCTCTTTCAATATTGAGGGTCTCAGATAAAACTTTACCTACATCCAATCCATATAAAGAATCATACTTCTTTACGCCTTTGAACATCGCAATTCCGTTCTCATAATCAAAAGGACCGGGCATGGCTATACCTATCTTCACCTTATCTGCAGGAAGTCCTTCAACCAGCGGTGCAAGCGCTTGCACCCAAGCATCAAAAATTACAGGGGCAGCATCCTTAGCGGGTACCCTTTCCCGTTTCAGACTTTCAGTAATTACTTTTTGAGTTGAAGGTTCGATATAGGCAGCGGTAATGTGCGAACCACCGATATCTACGCCAATATAGGGAATTGAGGAAGGTTCACCTACCTCCAAAAATGATCCATAATCCAAACCATATAACCTGGCAGCTTTGTTAATCATACTATCTGCCGGATAAATAAAATCTTCCTCAATCTTACTGTATGTACTCAGGGAGAGCTTTAAACTTTCAGCGATTTCCACTTCACTTTTTTGAGCATTCTCTCTCAAAAATCTAAACTTTTGCCCCAGTGTCAATTTCATAATATTTATTTAAACTTCAGTAACCAACACCTCAAAAAAGCAACAGTTACCTCTATCAAATATAAAAAAACAACCTAAACAAACGTAAATTACAAAAAATTATCCGCCCCCAGTATCCACCATGCTTGTCCACCCTGATTGTCCGCCCTGCTGAAGAAAAAATCACCTTCTCTGAAGCGGCCTCAGGCGCTTTTGCCCTTCCGCAAAAGACGCCAGCTGCTGAAGAGAACGGTTATTTTTTTACTTTAAATTCTGTCCTTCTATTCGCCTGGTGTTCTGCTGCCGAGCATTTCACTCCGTTCCCACACCTATTCAACAACATGGTTTCTCCGTATCCTTTAGCGGTAAGCCTATCCTTATCAATCCCTTTATTAATTAAGTACGCGACTACGGAATTTGCCCTGGCCTGGGAAAGTCTCATATTATAAGCATCATCACCTCTGCTATCTGTATGTGACCCCAACTCAATATGCACATCAGGATACTCATTTAGTATCGCTACCAACTTATCCAATTCAACAGCAGCATCAGGTCTGATATCTGATTTATCAAAGTTGTAATAAACATTATGCAGCACATAGGTTTTACCTACTTCATATTTTTTAGGTTCTTCAGGTTTCGGTTTTATCGGTTCAGGTTTAATCACCTCAGGTGCTTTATAAACGAAACTATAAATATCATCGTCCCCCATTCCGCCTTTACGATTTGAAGATAAATATCCCGACAAGCTATCTACGGTACTAAAATAAAAGTCATCATAAGTCGTATTTACCGGATACTTAAGGTTAACAGACTTAGCCCATGTTGCCCTTTCTCCTTTGCTACAATAAATATCGTATCCACCCATTCCCACTTTTCCTTTCGATGAATAATACAATTCTCCAGCTCCGCCAATCGTAGGAAAAGATTCTTCATCAGCTGTATTTATTTCAGCCCCGCAGTTCAGCGGTTTGCTCCAGCTACCGTCAGCTTGTTTTTCCGAATACCAGATATCTGTTTTGCCCGTTCCCCCTGGCATATCAGAAGTGAAGTACAATACATTACCATTTTTTGATAGTGCAGCATTCCCCAGGGAGTAAGCTTTTACGTCATTGTATGGAAAAGCTTTCAGGTAGCTCCAACGACCATCAGATTTTACGGCTATGATCAGTTCAAGACGACGCGTATATAGCCTTTCACTATTCTTATTTTCCTTTTTATCTACCGGCAAAGTACTGGCATAGGCGCGTGTAGCGATAGTTACATAAGCCGTATCCTCTGTTGCGTTGACAACCATCGGGCCTACGTGATAATCCGCATCAAAAGAAGAATACTCTTTCCTGAACACGGGTAGCTCATTGGTTACCACATCCGCAGCTGTAGCCTGAAAAAGCTTCAACCAGGGGTTTCCTGTCCATTTGTAAATATCATTATACTTCTTAAGATCATCTGTCGGGCGTTCGGATGTAAATACCAGCCCTGTCTTTCCAAAATAGTTCAGCCCCCAATCCGCATACTTCGTGTTTAACCCTTTGGCATTGTTTACAGTAAAACGACTAGCTTGTTTCATCCACACTGCCGCACTGTCACAAGAAGCTATCTTTAGGGCCAGTATTGGCGCAGTTACCTGTGATGGGTCACTAAGCCCTTTACTCATCCCTTCATACCTTTTATATTGCGCCTTAGCTTGTTCAAACTGCTCATTGGCCAGCAATACTTCTGCATAGTAGAAATGTGTTAGCGGTTCAGCTTTTGGATCCGCTGTAGCAAGTCCGTACCATTTCCCGGCACTTTCATAGTCGTTCATTTTACGGTAGCAGGTAGCCAGGCGTTCCAGCAATTTTACATCAGGGTTCTTTTTACCGGCCAAACCAGCATACAACCTCGCCGCATTGTAATATTCGTAGCGGTTAAAGAGCAAATCTGCCTGCTGTCTTTTGCTCAGTTGTTCCTGTGCGTAGACAAAATTTCCCAGCATAATGGCGATTATATTTAGAATGATGATTCGTTTCATACTTCGTTCGGCTTAAAAATAACGTGGACTTAACACTCTTTCTCTTTTTCCCTGCAGACTAAAACTTACAGAAACTTCGTGTGATCCCTGCTGATAATTAGATAACTTGCTGGTGGTATAATCATAGGAATAACCTATTCTGAAACGGGGATTGATAAAAACCTCTAAAATGCCCGAAATGGCATCATTCTGATCGAGCCCCCTCTGCAAATTCGTCTTATCCCAAAATTTAACCCCTGTACGATAGGATGCTCCTACCCAAACTACCTTATTGATCAGCAGATAGGCATTCAGGTCCACATTAGTGGGGCCTTTAAAATCTTCTTTGATCATAAATGTAGGTTTCAGATCGAACGATTCGGACAGCGGGATCATTACACCGCCGGTCAGGTAAATGTGACGTACCTGCTTGATGATCCTGTAACTATCAGAAGTAACCGTATCTCTTCCCGTAGTCAAAAGATCAACAGCTGAAGCGCCGATGTAAAATTTTGGAGTGTAATAATAAATACCAAAACGCACGTCAGGGGAGAGCTTACTTTGATTGCCAACCGGAATAGTCCCGTCTCCGGGATCAGTAGCAATAAATTTGGAACCATCCAGATTATACTGGGTGGCACCAAATGCAATTCCAAAGCTCAACCTCTTGGTATCTTCCGCATCCAAACGTAACCTATAGGCATAATTCGCATATACTGAAGATGTATTTTGAGGTCCCAGACGATCAGTTGTGGCAATGAGCCCTAACCCGACTTTCTTATCCGGGTTTTTGGTCAAGCCGTCAATGGAAGCTGTTCCTGTACGCGGTGCGCCGTCTATACCAACCCATTGGGAACGAAAACTGAGATTAACGGTCAGGTCTTCTTTATACCCGGCATACGCAGGGTTCACCGCCAGGCCATTAAACACATACTGACTAAACTGTATCGTTTGCTGTGCCTTTACAGGCGTCGTACTAAGTACGTTTACACTTAAAAGGAGTACAAACAGTACGTGATATCTTTTTAAATCTTTCATATTTTCTCCTTACCTTTTTATAAACAACCATCCTTTAAATACAGTAATGGTACCCGATTTCTCCTTACGGCTAACGAGGTAGTAATAAGTTCCCTCGTTCAGCTGGCTACCATCCCAGTCGTTCGTGTAATTGTTACCCCTGAACACTTCATTGCCCCATCTGTTGAAGACCAGCACCTGCGTACCCGGATAATTTTCCAGTCCCTTGATTTTGAACGTGTCATTACTACCATCATTATTTGGCGTGATGATATTAGGAATTACAAAATCAGATACATCCACTATCGTTTCGACTGTATTACTCAATACTTCCGGTAGTCCTTCTGAAGGTACCGTAGCTGCCACATTGGTAATCTTGCCGGTAAAGGTTTTCGATACCATACCGGTAATCGTAATCGTAACTTTATTGGCCGCTCCTGTGGGTAAATCGGCTGTTACACGTACATTATTACCATTTCCGCTCAATCCGGTAAGTACTTTGGCTTTACCTGCGACAGTGGCTGTCCACCTTACGTTGAAAATATCATTACTTATCTTATCGTTTATGGCCAGTGCCAGCGCATCACTCAAACCACTATTGGTTACTTCAAGCACATAGGTAATTAAGTCGCCCGACTTAGCCGTTTGCGGACCTGTTTTAGTAATGTTCAGTCCAGGTTTTCTACTTACCTGTGTTTCTACCGGAGGCGTTACCACTGGCGGATTTCCAGGTTCTTTTGGCGTTGCTGTAGCCATATTAAATAGCTTACCACTAAACGAAGGATCTACCGTACCAGTAATATTAATCGTGATGAAGTCGGCCTGCCCCGCTGGAACTGTAGCAGTTACACTCAGGTTATTACCCGTTCCGGCCTGCCCTGTTGAAATGGTGGCAGCACCCGATGCTGTTGCAGTCCAGCTAACATTGGTCATTTCCAGCGGTACCCTGTCGGTAACTACCGCATTCTGTGCCGTTGATGGACCGCTGTTGCGAAGTACAATCTGGTACTTCATTTCCTGGCCTGCAATTACAGCAGCCTGACCTGTTTTAGTAATTTTCAGACTGTTCAGATTTTTAACGGTAGTTGTAACATCCGAAGTGATGACAGGTTTAGATGGGTCCCCCGATGTTAGTGTAGCCCTATTGGTAACCGATCCGGTAAACAATGGATCCATTTTACCTGTTATGAGTACGGCAATACTGCCATTTGCCGGGATATTGGCAGTAAGCTGCACGTCATTTACATTGCCACTTGCGCCAGAACTAATTACAGCTCCCCCATTTACCGAACTGTTCCATGTTACGCCGCTTAACTGTGCTGGCACCACATCTCTTATTTTAACACCTATAGCATCTGAAGGGCCTGAATTGCCGATCAACAAAGTATAAACTATAGTTTCTCCAGAATTGGCACCTGATGGCCCTGCTTTCGACAGGCTCAAGTTGGCATTGTTTACAATAGCCGTATTAACTACATTAGACACTACCGGTGGGTTACCTACCTCAGTTGGCCTGGCTGTAGCTGTATTGCTAAAGCTGGTCATTGTTGTATTTGCAGGAACCACTCCTGTAATGCTTACAGTCACTTTAGCCGTACCTGCCGGAACATCAGCTTTCAAATTCACTGTGTTTCCTGTACCGGTAGACCCTGACCTGATCAGCGCGCCGTTACTAGCCAGCGCTGTCCAGCTTACATTACCCAATGGTGCAGGAACAATATCTGAGAGATCAACGTTCAGGGCATTACCCGGACCAGTATTGCTCAGTTCCAAAGTATAAGTTACCGATTTACCCGCTTCAACACTAGAAGGTCCGGATTTAATCAGCGCTATTCCAGATTTATTGATCACATTGGTTGTCACAGTACCCGATGTTACCGGTGGATTACCAGGTTCGGCCGGGGTAACCACTGCTGTATTTACGAGTGTACCGTTAAAGCCAGGATCTATTGTTCCGCTAACGATGATGGTAATTTCATTACCTGCACCTGCAGGGATATTTGCCGTAACCACAACTGTAGCTCCAGTTCCTGTGCTGCCGGTGGTCACAGCAGCTGCCCCAGTGCCTACTGCTGTCCAGCTTACATTGTTGATGCCAACTGGTACAACATCTTTAACAACCGCCTGAACGGCATTACTTGGCCCGTTATTGCGTACTTTAATCACATAGCTGACCGCAGAACCGGAAACGCCATTTTGCGGGCCGGTTTTACTGATCACCAATCCAGATACAGAACCTACGGTAGTTTTTACAGAACTGGTATTGTTAAGCAAGTTAAAATCTGCTATACCAGCAGGCATACCCACAGTGGCTACGTTGGTGATCGTTCCCGCTGGGGTACCTGGTTTTACGGTACCATTTACCGTGATTAAAATATAATTGGTACTGCCTACAGGTATATTTACCTCGGTTAGAATTGCATTTGTGCTACCACTAGCTACACCGGCAATGCTTGCCGCTCCAAAAGCCTGGGCAGACCAGCTCAGGGCTTCTATCTCGGCAGGCACATTGTCACGTATTGTTATGCCAGCTACATTCGCCGGCCCATTGTTATTTACCCTAATGGTGTAGGCAATTGCTGAACCCGCGCTAATGGCCTGAGGCCCTGTTTTCTCAATTGCGATATCAGTTGATAGGTTTACTGCCGTCACTACCGAACTTTCCCTCAGCCCATTGGCAGTAACCGTTACCTTATTGGTAAAGAGTGCTCCCGCTGTAGGTTTAACCACTCCACTAATCTTGATGGTAATGGCGGTATTCGGATTAGCATCGGCTGGTATATCGGCCAGTGTATTGATGTTGTTTCCTGTACCACTTGTTGCACCAGTAACCGATGCGCCACCTGTTGCTACCGCATTCCAGCTGGTCACGGCCACATCATTAGGTACAGGGTCGGCAATCTGCGCCCCAACAATATTTCCCGCGCCACCATTTCTGATGACGATGGTATAATTGATCGGATCTCCGATATCAACAGAAGAGGGACCGCTTTTTGATACCATCAGTACAGGATCGTTGTTTACCCTGGTAATTACCGAACTGGTGTTCGATGTCGGGTCCGGATCAACAATCAGGCTTCCCGGCGGGAAGTTTGCGGTCGCTGTATTGATAAATACAGTACCATCCGCATTGCTTGCTTTCACCTTCCCTTTCAACTCAATACTAATTATTCCGGTTCCAGCGGGGATATCACCTGTAATATCCACATCACCGGTTCCCGAAGTTGCACTTACTGTTGCGCCGTTTTGCACAGTTGCTGTCCAGGTAGCACCAGCTTCAAGGTTGGCCGGTACCGCGTCTTTAATCAATACGCCTGTAGCATTACTTGGCCCGTCGTTCACAATACGCAGGGTATAGCTCATCATTTCACCTACCGCAATATTGGCAGGGCCAGACTTGGTAATCCTTACATTCGCCACATTGCTAATCGTTGTTGTAACGGTACTAGTTGCAGGCGTAGGATCTGTAATACCAGGTCCAGGTGTAGCCGTGGCAGTATTCACTATACTTATTCCGGTATATCCCGCGTTTACAAAGGCATTCAATGTGATCAATACCGTAGCGTTGCCCGATGGAATTGAGGCGTTGATATTGATGTTTCCTGTACCATTAGCTGTTCCGTTAACTAAAGCCCCGTTTTGTCCGGTGGCAGTCCAGCTTACATTGCTGAGTCCTGCAGGGACCACATCGGTAATATTTACCGCAGGGGCATTACTTGGCCCTGCATTTTTAACTGTAATGGTATAGATGATAGGTGATCCGGCGATAATTGATGAAGGTGCTGTTTTCAGGACCTGAATATCGGCCACCTTTGTCACAGCAGTCGTCACTTCTTCAGCGGTAACCGGTGGGTTACCTGGTTCTAAAGGTGTAGCCGTAAAGCTGTTCTTCAGGGCCGTTCCAGCAAATCCCGGATCCACATCTCCTTTTACCATCACACTTACCGCATTTCCACTTCCTGCAGGGATATTAACTTTAAGTGCTACAGCACTTCCTGTTCCAGTACCATTCTGAGCTATGCTAGCCGCTCCACTTACGGTGGTCGACCAGCTTACATTGTTAATTCCAGCTGGAACAACGTCGTTAATCGCCAGGTTAAGCGCATCACCCGGACCATCATTAAATACTTGTAAAGTATAAGTGATACTTTGTCCGGCAACGATGGTTGATGGTGCAGATTTTATAGCCCTGATTTTAACCTTATGGTCTATAGTGGTAATGATGTTGTTTGATGATACCGGCGGAATACCTGGTTCGGACGGAGTAGCTTTAGCAGTATTACTGATTGAGCCTGGCGCTGCCGAAGCAGGAACCTTTCCGGTAATGGTAACGATAATCTGGTTGCCATTTCCAGCGCTGATATTACCCGTGAGCAACAAGTTGTTCCCTGTACCAGTCGCTCCCGTTAGCACTGCGGCATTTCCTGTTGTCACTGCCGTCCAGCTTACACCGGTCAGCCCGGCCGGAACAGCATCCGAAATACTGAGGTTTCGTGCATCAGAAGGCCCATTATTGCCTGCCGTTAAGGTGTAAGTTACAGTTTCACCGGCCGAAACTGCTGAAGGACCTGTTTTAACCAGGGTAACGGCCGGTGCCGAGTTTACTTTGGTTGTCACTACCGAATTTACGGCAATGCTTCCCGGTTCAGCAGGTGTCGCAATTGCTGTATTCACCAGGTCGGCAGTAGCCCCAGCATTCACCGTTCCTTTAATGGTAACTAAAATACCGTTACCTGTTCCTGCCGGAATATTGGCATTCAGACTAACCGCATTGCCATTTCCATTTGCCCCGTTTGTAATCGTAGCGCCGCCCTGTACTGCTGCTATCCAGCTTACATTACTGATATTTACAGGTACCTGATCGCTAATTGAAGCATTATCCGCATTTGCAGTCCCGGTATTGGTCACGTTAAGGGTATAAACAATTGGCTGGCCTGCCGAAATATTGGCAGGGCCATTTTTAACAATAGCAAGGACAGGGATTTTGTTAACCACCGTAGTGGTGTTATCATTAATTGGCTGGGCATTAGGCTCGGAAGGTGTGGCTACAGCGGTATTCATAAGGTTGCCCTTGTAGCTGGCCGAAAGTGTTCCTTTTACTGTAATCGTGACTACATTGCCCAGACCTGCCGGAATATCGGCATTCAGTAACAGTGCATTTCCTGTACCAGTTGCACCGGTATTGATCACTGCAGTGCCCGAAGCGCTGGCAGTCCAGCTCACAGCACTTAAAACTGAAGGGACCTGATCACTAACGGCAAGACTCCTTGCATTACTTAAACCAGTGTTGCCAACAGTAATAATGTAACTGATCTCAGACCCAGAAATAGCTGAGGCCGGACCGTTCTTACTGATGATGATACCCGGTTGTGCACCAACCTCTGTTTCTACAGGCGGTGTAACTACAAATGGAATATTGTCGTCAGGAATTACGGTTCTTGCCACATTATGGATCTTCCCTGCAAAGGACGCATCAACAGTTCCTTTCAGGTTAATAGTAATTTTGTTATTTCCTGTTCCAGCTGGCAGGTCGGCGGTTACCTGTAACTGGTTTCCTATACCAGTAGCGCCAGAAATCACTTTCCCCGTACCTGAAGCAGTAGCTGTCCAGCTCACACTGCCCAGCTGTGCCGGAACGGCATCTAAAATCGAGAATGAAAGCGCATCACTCGGTCCGGTATTTACAACCTCGATCACATAGGCCAGTTCACCGCCGGCTATGGCTGTACCCTGCCCTGTTTTGGTGGTCACCAACATCGGCACCCTGCTAACAATAGTCTCCACAGGCGGGCTTGTAACTTCAGGATTACCAGGCTCAGCAGGTTTAGCGGTAGCCGTATTCAGGATCCTGCCTGCAAAAGCAGGGTTAACAGTACCCGTTACAGCGATACTGATCTTACTGTCGGCTCCTCCCGGAATATTGGCATTCAGCAGGACGTTGTTCCCTGATCCACTGGCGGCACCATTAATGCTACTGCCTCCCGATGGCGTGGCCGTCCATGTCACCAGTTTTATATCTGAGGCCACAATGTCACTGATCGCAAGATTTTTCGCGTTGCTTAAACCTGTGTTGCTCACTTCAATTACGTAACTAATCCGCTCTCCCGCAATGGAAACGGAAGGGCCTGTTTTACGAACTGCGATAACCGGGCGTTGTGTAACATCTGTTTCTACAGTTGGACTGGTAACAACCGGATTCCCTGGTTCTGAGGGGGTGGCAGTTGCCTTGTTCAGCAGTTTGCCTGCCGGCATGGCCGGATCAACTGTTCCATTTACGGTAATCGTAACTTTATTACCCGCAGCAGCAGGAATATTCACGCTCAGGCTGATGTTATTGCCTGTTCCCTGAGTGGTACCATTGATGCTGCCTGCACCTGACACTACCGCTTTCCAGTTTACATTCTTAATCTCAGCAGGAACAATGTCCTCAATCAGCAGATTGGCCGCGTCACTTAAGCCTGTATTGCTGGCTTCGATCACATAGCTCATTGCGGCACCGGCAATGGCCGAAGCAGGACCGGTTTTACTCAGTACAATTACCGGACGTTGAGCGACCACTGTTTCTACCGGTGGGGTAGTTACCGTCGGATTGTCTGGATCAGTTGGCGTAACGGTGGCCTTATTGCTGATCGTACCTCCATAAGAAGCGGCAATTTTACCTTTCACATTGATGACAATACTATTTTGCTGCCCTGCAGGAATATTGGCAGTTACGCTTAAAGTATTGCCTGTTCCATTAGCACCGGCAGTAATTACCGCTGCGCCCTGAACGGTTGCTATCCAGCTTACCCCAACAAGCTGAACAGGAATTTCGTCCGTAATTACCGCATTTAATGCAGTACTCGGACCATTATTGGCCACAACAATCTGGTAACTCATGTCCTGTCCTGCCGAGGCAGTAGCAGCGCCAGATTTACTGATGGTAAGGCTTGTTGCTCTTTTAACTTCTGTAACGGCCTGGGCAGTTACCGGAACTTCGCCTGGTTCTGATGGTGTTGCCGTTGCCGTATTGGTAAGGGTACCCGCAAAGGTAGGATCAACAGTTCCTTTTACATTTACAAGTATGGAGGCATTTACTGGTAAATTGACAATTAAGCCAAGGTCATTACCCGTACCTGTTGCCCCACTGGTAATTACCGCCCCACCGCTAACTGTGCTTGTCCAGGATACATTTCCAATTTGGGCAGGTACCCTATCGCTAAGGTTTGCCGCACTAGCTTCAGACGGGCCAGTATTGCTCAGCGCAAGGGTATAGGTAATTTCCTGCCCTGCTTTAAGCGTGGCCGGTGCCGATTTGGTTAAATTTATATTTACATTTTTTACAATGGCTGTAGTAACCTTGTTGGAAACAACATCCGGATTACCTGGTTCCGCTGGCTTAACGCTTGCAGTATTATCGACACTTGTTAAAGCGGTATTTGCAGGTACATCGGCACTGATCTGGACAATTACTTTTCCTGGTCCCACTGGTAGATCAGCTGTAATTGATACCGGGTTTGTAGTGCCTGCAGCCGCAGATTTGAGTTGGGCACCGTTCATTGCAGTGGCCGACCAGCTGATGTTGTTTAAGCCGGCAGGAACCGCATCCCTGATCTCGGCATTCATGGCATTCCCCGGACCAGTATTGGTTACTTCAAGGGTATAGCGTAAGGTTCTTCCCGCATCTACAAGCGTTGGTCCCGATTTTACAATGCTGATACCCGATTTATTCAGGATATTGGTAATGACATCGCCAGAATTTACTGGAGGATTACCGGTCTCGCTTGGCGTAACAACAGCACGGTTCGTCAATACCCCGGCAAAACCGGCATCGATGGTGCCTTTAACAGTAATTAGTACCTGATTGCCCGTACCTGCAGGAATATCCGCTTTAACAGTCAGATTATTCCCTGATCCTGTACCGCCTTCCGTAACATTGGCGGCGCCGGTTTTAACGGCCACCCAGGTTACATTCTTAATGTCAGCCGGTACCGCATCGGTAATGACAGCCTGGACTGCGTTACTTGGCCCTGTATTATTCACCACAAGGGTGTAAACAATTTCGGTTCCCGACAGTCCCGTTGCCGGGCCTGTTTTCCGAACGGTAAGTCCAGATTTAGAGGCTATCGTGGTGGTTACGCTACTGTTATTATTTACAAGGTTAAAATCAGTAACACCTGCAGGCAAGGTTACACTTGCTGTATTGGTAATATCTCCGTTTACTGTAGAAGGATCAATGGTTCCCTGTACATTAATTAAAATGTAATTAGCAAGGCCAGCGGTAATGTTAGCCGTTGTCTGGATATTTTCGGTACTGCCTGAAGATGGTCCGTTAATAATTGTTGCGGCATCTCCAAATGCGGTAGCAGTCCAGCTGATGTTTTTAACAGCTGCAGGTATGTTATCGGTAATGCCCAAACCACTTACATTTATCGGACCGGCATTGCCTACTTTAACCTGGTAGTTCACCTGGGTACCCGCTGCTACTGTTTGCGGACCATCCTTGATTACGAAAATATCTGTAGATTGGTTTACGGCCGTAACTACCGAACTTACTTTGATCTCATTTGCTGTAGCTACAGCGGTATTGGTAAACGTTGCCCCGGCAGTAGTTTTAACCGTACCTTCTATCATAACAATAATAGCTGCTGCCGGCGAGCCCGGCGCTGTTGCCGGAATATCACCTTTAGTGCTAATGGCATTGTTAGTACCACTAACCGGACCAGTAAGACTTGCACCGTTGATTACGCTGACTGTCCAGCTGCTTACCGCCACGTCATTCGGCACATTATCTGTAATCATGGCGTCGGTAATATTGCTTACCCCTCCATTTTTTACTTCTATCCGGTAATTGATTTTATCGCCAATATTAACTGTTGCAGGGCCACTTTTCGAAAGTTTAAGGTTTAGGTCCTGGTTCACATTGGTGGTCACTGTACTTGTATTTGAACCCGGATCGGGATCTGTAACCGGGCTTCCAGTCGGAAGGTCGGCTGTCGCCGTGTTAGTCAAAATAGAGCCATCGATTAGCGCCGGACTAATCGTTCCTTTGATCACTACATTTACTACCCCTGTTCCCGAAGGGATATCCGCAGTTAAGTTAACATTTCCAGAACCTGATGCACTGCCGATAATGACTGCATTGCCAGCCACTGTGGCACTCCAGGTAACCCCACTTATTCCTGAAGGAACAATGTCAGCAATTTTTACCCCTGGTGCCAGGCTTGGCCCTTGATTGGTAACCTGTAGGGTATATTGAATCTCCTCTCCTGCGGTAATATCGGCCGGACCTGATTTAACAATCCTCACATTGGCTACCCGGCCAAGGCTTGTGGTTACCGTGCTTATGGCCGGAGTGGGATCGGTCACCCCTATTTCAGGGGTTGCTGTCACTGTATTCACAATTGACGTTGCCGCAAACGCTGGATCAATTGTTCCGTTAACAACAATAGTTACCGTTCCTGCACCTGCCGGAATAGCCGCTAAAACGGAAATGGCATTCCCTGAGCCCGAAGTAGCCCCGTTTATAACCGCTCCATTCTGGGCCGTGGCCGCCCAACTTACATTAAGGACCCCCGCAGGTACCTGGTCATTGATGTTTACATTATTGGTATTTGAAGGCCCAGCATTATTTACTTTGATCTGGTAGCTAATTGCTTGTCCGGCTACCGCAGCCATAGGGCCGGTTTTCGACACCTGTATGTCGGCAGTCTTTGTGATCAGCGTAGTAGTTGTATTGGAAGGTACCACCGGGTTACCAGGTTCAGCAGGTGTTACTGTAAAGGTATTCTGTAGCTGCGTACCGCTGAAATTCGGATCAACTTTTCCTGTTACTGTAACCAAGACCCCGTTTGTAGCACCCGCCGGTATATTTGCCCTTATGTTAAGCGAGCTTCCGGTTCCGCTGCCCCCTGATAATATTGTGGCTGCTCCCGAAGTGGCTGCCGACCAGCTGATGTTGTTGATACCTGTTGGTAGTTCGTCCAGAATAAGCAGGTTCTTCGCGTCACTTGGGCCGGTATTTTTAACTTGAAGGGTAAAAGTAATATTTTCGCCCGCTGAAAGTGAGGCCGCAGCAGACTTAACAGCGGAAATGGTTACTTTTTGTTTAACTGTAGTCGTAACAGTATTGGAATTCACTGGTGGCAAATCTGGTTCGGACGGGGTAGCTATGGCGGTATTTATAAAACTACCTCCCGCAGCAGAAGCCGGTACATTACCCGTTATGGTAATAAGGATTTGATTTCCCGTGCCGGCAGTAATACTGCCTTTTACCAATATATTGTTTCCTATTCCAGCAGCACCATCTGTTACGTTCGCGTTGCCCTGTTTTACTGCAGTCCAGCTCACATTGGTCAGCATTCCAGGTACGATATCGGTAATACTTAAATTATTCGCATCCGAAGGACCATTATTGGTGGCCGTAACGGTATAGGTAACCGTTTGCCCGGCCGATATTTCGGACGGGCCTGTTTTAGACAGGCTGATAGACGGCATCGCTGTGATGGTAGTGGTTAGCGTTGAGCTTCCCGGCTGTGTACCCGGCTCCGCAGGAGTTACCGTCGCGGTATTTACCAGTGGGGCTGTCGCTGATGAGCTTACCGTACCAGAAATATTTACCGTAATAACATTTGCAGCTCCGGCAGGTATATTCGCTTTGATCTGAACATTATTTCCTGTACCAGTAGCCCCAGTAGTTACCTGGGCAGTACCAGCGGCCGAACTTGTCCAGCTTACATTGCTTATGCCGGCCGGGATAATGTCTTCAATGCTTGCATTGTCTGCATTAGCGGTACTTGTATTGGCAATAGTAAGCGTGTAGAAAATCTTATCTCCCGCTGATAAACCCCCAGGGCCGCCTTTTTGAATGGTTAAGACCGGGGTTTTATTTATCGTTGCGGTACTTGTTGCAGTTTTGACTGCCGTGCCTGGTTCGGCAGGGGTGGCAGTTGCCGTATTTGTTAAAGCCCCGCTAAATCCAGGAGCAACTTTTCCGTTAACGGTAATGGTAATGGCATTGCCGGCACCAGCAGGTAAATCGGCATTTACACTAATGTTATTGCCCGTTCCACTTGCCGTACCATTTACAATCGCCGTTCCGGTAACTGTAGCGGTCCAACTGCTTACGCTTACCGTTGCAGGTACCTGGTCAGTAACCACTAGTGCTTTCGCATCAGAATTACTGAAATTGTTAACGGTAATTGTATAGGTAATGTTCTGACCAGCTACCAATACCGATGGCCCTGTTTTGCTAATGCTAAGCACCGGGGTACGGTTTACAGCGGTAGTTATTGTTGAACTCACCTCTGTTGTTCCCGCTTCGGCCGGTTTAGCTTTTGCAACATTCACAATGTTTCCACTGAACCCTGCATCAACAGTTCCTTTGACGATTAACGTAATTTTATTCGCTGTACCCGCAGGTATATTGGCAATCACACTGATGGTATTACCCGATCCTGTACCACCGGAGCTTACTGTGGCAGCACCTGCAATAGCAGTTGTCCAGCTTACATTTTTTAAGCTGGCAGGCACCGCATCACTTATGGTGGCCAGCAACGCATCGGATGTTCCGGTATTGGTAACATCAACGGTATAGGTAATTTCCTGACCGGCAGTAATTGTTGCCGGGCCAGCTTTTAAAATACTTAAAACAGGCACCCTACCCACCTGGGTGGTAACTGTGGAAGTACCTGGTGTAGTACCTGGCTCAGCTGGTGTACCTGTTGCTGTATTAACCAGCCCCCCGTTAAATGAGGAGGCTACTGTTCCTGTTACCGTTATGGTAATTTTATTTCCAGTTCCGGCGGGCAGGTTACCACTGATACTAATTGCATTTCCAGTCCCATTACCGGCACCTATGATATTTGCCGTGCCGGTTGTACCCGCTGTCCAAACCACATTACCAACCTGTGCGGGGACATTATCTGTAATTACCAATGCTTTTGCATCAGCAACACTTGAATTGGTTGCCTCAATGGTATAGCTGATGGCCTGACCGGCAGTAAGGGTTGCCGGGGCTTTTTTAAGGATAGTAACTACAGGCGTCCTGCCTATTGTTGTATTTACCGTTGAAGTTGAAGGCTGGCTACCTGGTTCTGATGGTGTTGCTGTTGCTGTATTTGTACTGGTCCCGCTAAAGGAAGCATCTACCGTTCCTGTAACTGTTATAGTAATGGCATTGGTTCCACCTGTGGGGATATTTCCTTTCAGCGTAATTGAATTACCCGTTCCAGTACCTCCTGAACCCACTATTGCTGTCCCCGAAACCGCGCTCGTCCAGCTTACATTTTTAATTTCAGCAGGTACAAGATCAGTGATGGTTGCATTCATCGCATCACTCAAACCATTGTTTGTTACTTTAAGGGTATAGCTAATGGGCGTTCCTGCCTGTGCTGCCGCAGGGCCGTTCTTTAACATAACCAATCCCGATTTACCTGAGAGGTTGGTGGTGACCGTATTGGAATTTACGGGAGGTACATCGGGTTCTACAGGACTGGCTTTAGCGGTATTGGTAAAGCTACCTGTTGCCGAAGACAGCACCGTTCCGGTTATATTAATTACAATTGTATTGCCTGTTCCCGCAGGGATACTACCGGTAAAATTCACATTCCCTGTTCCGGAGCCAGTTCCAACAAAGGAAGCTGCACCTGTTTTGCTCAGTGTCCATACCGGATTACTGATCTGCGCAGGGAGGATATCGCTGACCTGCGTACCAATGGCGTCACCTGTACCAGTATTACTGATGGTAATTTTGTAGGCGATCGCATCTCCGGCAATGGCATTGGAAGGGCCTTCTTTTACCAGGGCCAATACTGGTTTCCGGGTTACCGGACTGGTAACTGTTGATGTTGCCCCATCCGGATCAGGAACATTGGGCGAGGTAACTGTAGCCGTATTGGTCAAGGTTCCTGAGTAATTGGCCCTCACTGTTCCCGTTGCATCTATGGTGATGGAATTACCTCCACCAGCTTTTATATTTGCAGTTACATCAATTGTATTTCCCGATGATGCATTCTGGGTTACACTGGCATTCCCGCTGCCACTGGCATTGATGGTGGCAACCACCATATCGGCAGGAACAATATCCGCTATTTTTAAACCTGTGGCATCACTAGGCCCATCATTGGTTACCAGGATGCGGTAAACAATGTTTTGACCTGCGGTAAATGGCCCTGGGGTCACTACCGACTTAATAACTTTAATATCTGCTTTTAATGTATAGTTAATCGTTACTTCAGAAGACGACCCCGGACAGATACCATTACTAACCGTCCATACCAATACTGCGGAGGTATTGGGTGCTATGGTTGCTGTTGTATTCGGATTTGCAGGATCAGCGATGGTCGCCGTGCTTCCAGGTTTAACTGTCCATACCCCTGTACCCGAATTGGGTGTATTTGCCTGCATGGTAAATACGCCTGAATTACTTTGGCTAATGTTTTGGCCTGCAAAGGCAAAGCCGGAAGCCGCAAAATTGGTCAAAACGATTTGGTCAGTTGAAGGTGGACAAATCCCATTACTGATGGTCCACGATAATGTAGCCGTTTGGCCTTGCGGCACATTAACGGTAGAAGTTGGGGAGGTCGGATTATCAATGGTTGCCTGTCCGGAAACCACTGCCCATACCCCTGTACCGTTGACAGGTGTATTTCCTGCCAGGTTAAACAGGTCCTGGGTACAATGCTGCTGGTCTGGCCCTGCAGCTGCAACTGTTGGTGTTTTACTAATTGTAATGGTAATAGGTGCCGCAAAATTGGTGCAGCTACCTGATGTAATTACTCTCCGATACTGTGTAGTAGCTGTCAGCGCCGGTGGATCAAAATCTTTGGCCGTGGCTGCTGGAACTGCTGTCCAGGTATTTCCGTTGTCTGTACTTTGCTGCCAGGCGTAAGTATAGGTTCCACTGCCTCCCGTAGGTGTTGAACCAACAATAAGCCCCGGATTACCATTGTCGCAATAGGCCGTAACTGCCGGTGCTGTTAAAGTATTTCCGCTAACTGCCGGATTTACTGTAACAGTAATGACATTGCCAGGCTGTGCGGGACAGGTAGTACCCTGAGAAGCTACCATTCTCCTGTAATAAGTAGTTTGGTTTACTAGGGCATTTGCTGTATACAATTTTTGATTTGCACCGACAATATCTGTAAAACCCGCTGATGCGCTGGTTGTGCTACTTTGCCATTGGTAAGTGTAAGTTAGATCTCCACCAGTAGGCGCAGTCAATTCGGTAAAAGCAGCCGGAGTTCCTGTCTGACAGAAAACCTGGTCCGCACCTATGGTTCCTGCTGTTACCACAGGATATACTGTAACGGTGATCACATTACTGACCGGACCGGCACCGCACAAAATGGAATTTACTTGTCTGCGGTAATATGTTGTTACCGAGATTACAGTAGGGTCATAAGTCTGGGATGTAGCCCCTACGATATTGGTAAAAGCTACATTATCTGTACTGCTTTGCCATTGATAAGTATAAGTACCTTCACCGCCTGTTGCTGCTGTTAGCTCGGTTAAAACCAAAGGATCGCCGCTTACACAAAAAACCTGGTTACTACCCACAGTGCCCGCTGTTAAGGCCGGGTTTACGGTAACCGTAATGACATTGCCCGTCTGGCTGCTGCAGCTCGATCCTGTAGTACTTACTATACGGCGATAATAAGTTGTCTGAGTAATTACCGGAGCATCATAGGTAGCTAAAGTTGCCCCTCCGATATCTGTAAAACCGATATTATCTGTGCTGCTTTGCCACTGGTAAGTATAAGTACCACTTCCGCCTGTCACTGCGGTTAACTCAGTAAAAGCTGTTGGGTTTCCTGTCACACAGAAAGCCTGATCGGTGCCTACTGTTCCAGCTGTTAATACGCGGTTAACGGTAACATCAAAACTGAAAGCCGTACCTGAACAACCATTTAATACAGGTGTAACCGTATACCTCACAATCCCGGTGCTGTTTGAAGTATTACTTAATACCTGGCTGATCGGGGCGGCAGTGGCGGTAACCTGATTGCTAAATCCGTTAACTGTCCCACCAGATAACTGAGCGGCGGTCCAGGTATATTGCATCCCCGTCACATTACTGGTCGGGTTTACTGTAAATGGCGTTCCTGAGCAGATTGCTGTTGGATTGGCCGCAGATACAGTGATAGCTGGCACAATATTTACCAATACCTGGAAAGGCGTCCCCGGGCAGGTTAGATAGGTAGGTGTTACAGTATAAGTGACCGTACCGGCCGCCGAACCTGTAATGGATAGCGACTGACTAATTGAGCTCTGATTGCTCGCCGCCGTTCCACCGGTAATACTTCCTGCTGGTGATTTAACAGGAGCAGCCCATGAGTAGGTTGTACCTGCAGGTACCCCCATAGGACTTACTGTGAAAGTTCCGGTCCCTCCGCAGATGCTTACCACCTGGTTTGTGACAACCGGCAAGGGGGTAACGGTTACTTTACCTTCCAGCGAATAGCTATTTGCACAGTTTGCCCCAGGTGCATTTACCAATGCACGGTACACAGTGGTGGCATTAAGGTTTAAATAATTTAAAGTTGTGGTTGTGTTGGCAATGGGCTGCCAGGTCAATCCATCATCAATAGAAGATTCCCAGCGGCTAATTGTACTGCCTGCTGTTTGCCCCCCTAAGGTAAGTGTACCACTATTTGTACCGGCACAAACCGTAGTAAAGGGGGTTATAGCCCCTGTAGAGGTTACGGTGACTGTGTGGTTTGCGGATTTCGGTGAACAACCTGCAGCATTTGTCGCATTTGCGGTGATGGTTGCTGCACCGGTAAAAACAGAAGACCAGGTTACTTCTCCGGTAGCAGAATTGATGACCCCTGCTGCAACCGGGCTAATGGAATAAGTTATTGTAGTTGCGTTTGCTGCCGTTGCAGTATAACTAATCACTTCTGATGTTTGACAGCGGGTAGAACTTGCCCCCATACTAAATACCGGTGTACCTACAACACCATTTACATTAATCGTCCCCGTAGTAGTCGAGTTTCCGCCGGTACCGGTAATCGTTACGGTATAGGTTTGCGGCCCGCTTGTAGTTACAGTAGGGGTTCCGGTAATCGCTAATACTCTATCCGCAGCGTTATAAACAAACGTAACACCCGTTGGCAAGCCAGTTACCGTAGCCCCCGTTACAGTACCAGAGACGGTATAATTAATAGCTGTAATTGGCGTGTTCACACATAATGTTTGTGCGTCTGAACCATTAAGTGAGATCGTTGTGGCGGGGGTAACAGTAGCTGTACTCACATCATTAGCGGGTACAATATCTGTTTGGGTACCTGTGATGGTAGCTGTATTCAGGTAAACACCAGTACTTAATACCTTTGCCGTTATCACCAAAGTAATTTCCTGATTACTTGCCAAAGCACCAATTGACCATAAGCCTGTAGTATTGTTATACGAGGTTCCTGTAGTAGCGGCATTACTTGAAACAAAGGTATAGCCTGAAGGAAGCAGATCAGTTACCGATACCCCCACGGCATTACCCACCCCAAGATTTTTGGCTTTCAATGTAAAATTAACCGTAGCACCAACAGATGGCGTTGCATTGTCGACCGTTTTCGCAATAGAGCGGTCAATATTACAAAGTGCTACAGCAACCGGAAGCGATTGTGCACTAATTCCGCAATCCAGTTTTGAAGTAACGGTATAACTGCCAGAAGTTGTGGCAACCAGGGAACTACTTGTTGCACCCGAAATAGCCGCCCCATCTAAATACCATTGATAAGGCCCTACACTTGATGGATCTGCAGATAAGGTGGCCGTTGCACAATTGGCCTGGGCAAGTGCCGGCTTTAAAGCTTTTTCAGGAAATGGCGATAAGTAGTTCGCCATAGAAAAGCCTCCTCCCTGCTGCACCGCAGCAACGGTTAAGCGAGTTGAACTGGTGAGTGAAAATACAGCTGGTGAGCCTATATTCACGTTTGTAAAATCAATTACATAGACCCCGGAGCTTCCCAATTGTCTTCTTACCCCAACGCCCGAAAGTGTTTCAATATCAACAGCTGTATAGTTAGGACTCCCTCCAGAGGTTGTGAGAAAAACCTTATCGGTCGGGCTTCTTATAAGGGCAAAAGAAAAATAGGGCAGATCACCAGGAACGTTATTTCCCTGTCCGTACGCCCTGAATTTATAGGTTTCGGTTCTTAAAGAGCCGCCGCAGGATGCTATAGGCGCTAATGTAGCCACATCCACCTCACAGGCACCACCACCAGCAGTTGCAGTACCAGCATAAGCTATAACATTTTTAGTCGCCACAATCCGGGTAGATGAATACTGTGTAGTACCAACACCGTTTGGTATTTGTACAAAGCTTCCCCCTGCAGTTAAATTATAGGTATTGGTTGTTTGCAAAACACCATTTGCATTAAAGTTTGAGACAGTTAATGTTGTATTGGCCTCGGTAGCCACAACCACTGTTTGCTCGGCCGTGGTATTTCCCCCTCCCCTAATCACGACATATTCTGATCCCAGTGAGGAGACAGGTGGAATGGGATTGTATGCTCCGTCCCCACAGCCCCCAGGTGCGTCAACACGTGCCGAAGTATTCATCACTGCTGGCCCCGAAGTTTCTACTAGTGTACCTATCGGCGACTGGAACAGATAGCTTTGTCCTGCATTTAAGGTGGCCGTAGCCACTCCAGCGATCTTAACAATCGTATTGTTCTCTATCGCCATGATAGTATAAATCGGCCTTTCAGTACCATTTAGATTCCCATCTCTATAATAACCAACCCTAAAGGCCATTCCTATGGCTGCATCTCCAAAACTAAAAAGGGATGCGTTTCCTTTTATATTTGCATCCGAACCTTCGCCCCCGAGATTATCAGAGGCCACATTCCTTACGTTGACAGATATGGGCTTACTGCCCGTAACAATCATACCGGCAGCATTTAATACCGTATTTAAGGTGTTACTCAATGCAGGCAATGTACCTGGCAAGGCAGTAAAGCGATATACTGCTGGTACCCCCGCAACAGCAGATACGGTGGCCATCAGGGTGCCGTCACTTTTTTGAATGGTGACACTTACCGCCGAAGTGCTATTGGTCGCAACAACCACTTCATTGGCTTTGCTCCAATATTGCCAGGGTGCAGGCGCGATGTAATGTTTGGTGTAGGTTTGTGCGCTAGATTTTAAAGCTAAAAAATTTATTAACAGTAAAACAAAAATGATCAGTCCGTAACGATTTGCTTGAAGAGAAGGCTTAAAAAAAAAATTAACAGGGCTGAAAATTTTGCACAATTGTATAAAATACTGCGCGCACTTAGAGTAGAGTGTCGTCATTTAGATGCAGGTTAGATAGATGTATATTATAATAGGTATCCTGAATTTACAATTTTGTTTTGTAAAATAGAACTATGGCCTTATTTTTTTTGTTCATTATCAATCCATTACCCACCTGAGACAGCTTTAAAACAAAAAACCGCTAGAAATTCTGGCAGCACATCAAGAAAGAAGTTTGTTTCAGGGCTAATTATTTAACATATCAATTGCGCTTTGAAGGCTAAAGTTTAGCTTGTGATAAAGTGTACCATACATTTTGTCGTCACTCGCTAAAAAACCAATTAAATCTTTAACGTAAACAATCCCCACACATTTACCATTAATCACAATCGGCGAATTCTCCCGGTCGCTTTTAAGGAGTATATCAACGGCCTCAAGTACCAGCCGCTGGGGGTGTAGTCCGATCTCATCGTTCAGTTCAAAAAGATAAGCCCCCTGTTCAAGGGTAAAAGAATATCCTTTGTAGGGCTTGGGTACTATTCGTACTGTAGAAAATGAGACAAGCTGATCGACATAATCATTTAAGGTAGCAAGGGTGTATTTGGAAGGGTGGTGTAAGCTTTTTGCGAAACCAAACACTCTTTTTAAGGTGGTCACACTGATCTTCCTCTTTAAAGATTTATCTATTCCCTGAGCAATATCCCGACAGTCACGGGACGTAATGCTGGTTAAACCTGTTTTTAAAATTATTTGTTGTTTTAATTCTTCAACACTCATTTTAATTATACCTGTTTATTTATTTAAATGTTTCCACAATACTTAAAAGCTCTATATCAAAAATCAATGCTGAATAAGCAGGAACTAATCCTGGCACGCCTCTTTCAGCATAACCTAATGCTGAAGGAACGAATATACGCCATGTAGAACCATACTTAAGCAGGTATTTCCCACACTTTCGACCGCTGCAATTTCACCAATACCCCACTCATAAGTAATGTTTCTTTGCGTATAACTATCACCGGCAACATTAATCACCGCCGCAGCTACATTTTGCCCATAGCTATTGCCAGAGCTCAGAAAAATGAACAAAAAAAACAGCAAATATGTCATGCTGCCCCCCTAATTACAGGCATATTTATGCTTGGTTAGTCCAATAAAATACATGTCTTTTTTTGTATCCCGACAAAAAAATAGATTCGGAAACAAACCTATTAAACTTTAATTAATTGCAACTAAAATGCGACGTAAATTCCTCTAACTATTCAATCGTTATATTTTATAATATAAACACACCGCATAATCTTATTTACTCATGAGAGATAATAACATTCTTTAAACTGGCAAATCACCTGTAACCAATAGCTCTAATACAAAAAACGGTCAATTGAAATAAATTCAATTGACCGTTTAAATATTTATTTAAGTTAACTTATTTACTTAGGTTCACTCTTAAATTCAATTCAAAACTACCATTGGTGTAAGCGCTCAATGCCGAGGTTTGGGTCGTATAAGTTCCACTGATCAGGTATTTCTTTTTGTAATCCATACCCAAGCCAAAAGTTGCATTCTCTGTACTGTGGTACATCGCCAATAAAAATACCTGTTTGTTGGCGATCCCCATCTGCGCACCGGCATCCCAGATGTTGTCAAATCCTTTCACCCCACGGTAAGCCACTTTGGGCTCAATGTCCATGCCTTCAATGCCTTCACTGATCCCGATC